>Ga0080004_1116078_pt1 | contig 27506 bp, 26 predicted proteins | sample WasSprMetagenome_FD_69207 | JGI IMG/M metagenome (GOLD analysis project Ga0080004, IMG submission 69207) | Sulfidic aquatic microbial communities from Washburn Spring, Yellowstone National Park, USA - WS (SPADES assembly) (version 2) | ecosystem: Environmental > Aquatic > Thermal springs > Hot... | reverse complement strand
GTTAATCCACGAGTCCTGGGTTAATAAAGCAGTTTTCGTAGGGAATACCGCTATAAGTGGGGCGAAACTAATCCTGAAGTCAAGTATTGCTAGGAAGAAAGCGGAAGAAATAGCTCGAAGAGCTAAGTACGTGGAAATCTCGGCAAACAAGGAATTCACTAAAATCTACGTGAGAAACTTATTCCTACCTAATATATTTACCACACAAAAACTAACACCCACAAAGCAGGGTCAACCCAAGAAATACTAACCTCACAACATTAAAACACACGAGATTTTATTATAATCAATAAAAAATCAATTAAATATTCAAGTAATATAATTTTAGAAGCGCCAGTTTAAACCTTTCACTATTCATATTACAACACGCTCTATAAACATCGCCAAAAAGCCTACTCAATAATCTATCGAACACTTTTGATCCCCACCGTGCATATTTCTTAGCCAACTCAGCATTACTAACTAGAGCGTAGAGCATTAAAGCAAATTGACACCCTGAAGTCATGGGTGCTAATAATTGAACTAACGTCTTACCATCTAGCCCTTGCACAAGCTCACGTGACTTCACATCAACTGAATCCTTTAACTTCGTTAAAGCATCACTATCCCCTTTAACAGCTAAAAACGCATTTATGCATAAATCAGAGTCTCCTAGATTGAGGGATTCACATTTCTCAACACTAGGGCGAATGCCCAGCGCGAGCTGCAATGCTGGTAAGAGCTGAGGATAAATACGATTCTCATATGCATCAATAAGTTCTTCGGGCTCAACATCAGCAACCTTAGTGAATCCCAGCAACCTAAGCATGAGCCTAGTTAAGATTGGTACCCTAGTTAAGACTAACACTTCCTTATTATTCTTATTATAAAGGATCTCATAATTAAGGAGACCACCATGCTTATTTAATATCACCTCAATATCATCATACCTACCTATTGATGCTAAGTAAACAAGATAGCTACCTAAAACTGCAGATGCGCCCTCTAAATAATTTGTCATATGTTCGAAATTCTCTGAAATTTCATTCCATTGTTTCTCAAAATTACTAGCCACATTAACATACTCATCGATGCTTTTAGCCTTAATAAGCTCAGCACGTAACAACCAATTACGAGCAATTATGTAATTATACCAATCCTCAACGCTTCTAGATGCTTCAGTTATTTCATTAAAGAGCTTTGAAGCATCGTCAAACTTACCATTACTAAGCTTATACATAGCCAATGAGAATGCGAGCTTCACTTCCGTGTCAGTAATCATTTTTCTGATCTTTTGTTGGGATATATTGTCAGTCACGTAGAATTGTTTGACCCAATTCATGAAATATTCATTCTTCAGCAATTCGTCTGACTTATTAGCCAACTCCTTAAGACTCTTACGAACCTTGGTAACCCTAGTAACCAGATTGTAGCTTCGGTAATAATAAGCCTCTAAAGCATAACGCATAAGATTCCTAACTTTAGAGTGTCTCAATTCTGGGACTAATGCATATGCTTCAGCTATGGTTGCTAGCTCATTACTTTCCTCTTTTAATACATTAAGTAAATCGCACATATTCTTAACAATAATATCTTCTTCAGGTATCCCATATAAGGCTTGGCTCAGCACATTTGAGTATACTCTCGCGGCATCCACAAGTGGCCAAACCAGCTTCGTAAGCTTATTAAAGAAGTTAAGATTATGAAAGAAGTTAAAAAGAATGTAGCCCAATTCAACAAGAATAAACGTAGCTGTATTTTCATCCAGTTCAATTTCTGATGCTTCGGCTAGTATTGTAAGATATTGTTGGGGGGCTTTATCCCTTAGAGAGTACTTAATGCTCTTAAAAGGTCTACATATGGATCAGCAGGTTTTAGATATATTGCAGTGCTAAGAATCGAATACGCTTTTTTAAACGCTGTGCCTGCTGCACCTAATCGTAGAGCAGGTATTACTACTTTAAGGGTTGCATCAGCATCATCTTCATTAATAGCCTTGCCTAGCCTAGTAGCCTCAGCAACAATATATGCAAGTCCAAGTGCATATCTAACTTCAGCATACATAGCTTCAGATGTGTTTATTTTATCATTTTCATGTTTTCTCCAAATTTCCAGCAATTTCTTGGCTTCATCAATAGCATTTTCATATTTATCGGCGAAGATACTGACAAAATTTTTTGATTCCTCGTCTGACATCGACATTCTACTAATAATTATCGCTACGAATATTGGTATTTCATTATCAACAAGTAAGTAGTCATCAATTTTACAGGGATTTAAGGCATCAACAATCATACTATTACTGAATTCCTTATCAGGTAACTTTAGATGGCCAGATAATGCATGACCAATTATTAATGCCGCCCTCTTCCAGCAACCACTAAAATTAAGCAACTCCTTAAGAAACTTCTCACCATATTTATTAATGAAATATTCCACTACTTCAGGTATTTCTGATGCTTCTTTAGTCTTAAACATCATCCATGGTTTTGATGCTTCCCCTAAATCTTCACCATCAAGCAACCTTTCAAGGGTGTTTTCCATCAAATCGTGCGATCTTCTAGTTAACCAGTTAGCCATTTCATCGCTCATTTCTTTCTCAGAGCCGTTGACATTATCAATAAGCTTGACGATGCCCTTAGTCAGTATTGGGTCACCTGGACTGAACCAAGTGAAGTATCTTCTAATGGCTAGGATTTCTGCTAGAGCATTGAACCTTTTGATATTAACTTGACCCTTATCATCAATTACATAAAACCATTTGTTTATGAAGCCTGCAATGAATGCGCTGGCCTTATGTTCGGATTCCTCAATCATTCTCTTAATATCATCTAAGTTGCAGTCTGACTTGGTTAGCTCCATGCCTACAAGTCTAGCTATTAATGTATAGCCCTCTTCATATTCGGCAACTTTACTAGCTACTTCATTTAATTCATTTTCACTAAGTTTGTCTTTGCACTTCCCTGAGTATTCTCTAATGATTTCGCCTAAGAATTTGGTATCGCTTAACTTAACCTTGAATTCATATTGTTCAAGGCTCCTCCTCATCTCCTCGCTTAGCGCATTGTAAATGTCGCTTGGAAGTATGATGAGAGTTGGTGAATCCTTAATGCGATTAAGGATTTTTAGAAGATTCTTTATGGTATCTGTTATTCTTGCGGGTACACTCACTTCTCCTTCTTCACCATACACTTCTGTTGATGAGGGGTCGTAGAGTATGAGGAGCTTGCCAAATATGCTTCTGAACTCTTTTAAGTAGTTATCAATGAATGCGTCAAAAGAGTAAATCTTATCCTTATTAACTAATTCATTAACTCTAACTACTAATCTAACTTCACCAGCATCAAGCAATCTCCAAATTGCTAATGCTGATAATGTTGATTTTCCAATACCCCTAGGGCCGGTAAGAACAACAGTACTGCTATTCTTCAACTTATCCGTAATTATTTCAAGAGCTGTTTTGAGAGCACCCTCCTCAACAACACGATAATGACCAGAGCCAATGTCAACCTTAATCCTTAACTCACCTTCCTCAACTTCAATATTTGGATAGAGCAGTCTCCTCCCAAATTCATCCCTATTAACAACTTTGATATCTGCCCTAACTTCTTGCTTAAACATTTCTAAGCTTTTTTCCAGTATTTTAACCTTCTCCTCAACATCAGTAATCCTCTTATTTATATCCTCAACCATGCTTCTAAGCCTATCCTTATCAATACCAGAGATCTCAGTTAATGCGTTGCAAACCTCCTCAACATTAAAACCGAGCGCCGTGCCTAGTTTGTAGGCTATTAGCTTACCCAACTCATTGAATTCTCCACAAAGTTCGTTACTTGGCTTTGAAGCTTTTAACTTAGCTAGTTTGGCAGTTAACTCGATTACATCGCCAGCCCTAGCACTCTGAGGCGTCTTGAATGCTGAAGTGTGAGTAAAGTTATTATGGTTGTTGTGACTGCGTTCAGAATAATATCGCTAGTGATGTACGCTAGAGCTCCTAAAGCAACTAGAGTATTCTTTGTCTAAGCCAGCGATCTTCAAAACAGTTGTGTATGCATCAACCCACTCATCAACGGTTTTCTCAGCTTCATCCTTGCCTTTGGTCTTAATTAGTTCGGTAACTTCTTTGACAAGGCCTGGTGGGATGTATTCAGCTTTAATCCACTTGATCTTAGCATTATGGTTATTGAAGGTGTTGGTGATCAGGTCTAATGCTTCTTTAGCTTCGTTATCAATGTTTCCTTTGTAGTCCCATGGAATGTAGTATGTGATTATGAAGTTTGTGTTGATTTTCTTGGCTTTGTTGATTATTTCATTGATTACGTGTTTGGGGGGCACTATCACCAAACGTTTCTCTTAAGCTTTTAACAAATTCATTACCAAATTTCCTTAATTCATCATTCTCCTCAATGCTAACGTAGTTTAGTTTACTGACCCATGGCATTACACGTTTGAAAGCGTCAATAATTTTATTGCTAGGTTGTGCGTGTTTCTTGCTGATTAAACCAATGGTATATTCCTCAGCTTTAGTGTGTGGTTTTAAGTAGTTGTTGATGAAGAATGTTTTGCCACTTCTTGGTGGGCCTAAAACTAAGACAATTCCATGCTTCCCACTAGCTTTATTCTCGTTAAACTCTTTGAATAAGCCTTTAACCTCCATAAACTTCACTAACTCTATAAACTTTTTGAATTAAACAGCTAATAAATCTTTTGCATATTTACGAGTAACTGCTGGAACCGATTTCGAAATAACGGTGAATAATATGAAAGAGGTAATTCAAAGCGTAGTCTACCATTATCTCTAATTTTTTCAGGCATTTCAAGCTTATAAATCCAAACACAGGATTCCTAAATATTTGGAGCACCAACAGGGTTGGGTAGATGCTGAGAGAGCACTAATCATATTATCTGAAGCAAAAGAAAGGAACAACAAAAACATAATTATTGCCAAAGAATACTTACACCTTTGCAGATTCGATTTCTGGAACGACATCACAGGAGCGAGCAAACTCCCACTACTACTAAAAATGGCAGACACAAAACCACAAAGCTTAAGTATCAGGGGTGACATATGCTCTTTTCGATCGAGCCGAAGTACTCGCTAAAAGATCTGTTCGATAGGGAGGAGGTGAAGAAGTTAAGGAACAGTTTGAACGAGAGGATGATATTGCTCTTAGGGCTGAGGAGGATAGGTAAGTCCAGTTTAGTTCTCTCTACTCTTAACTCTACGGATACCAACTTCATTTTCGTAGATTGTGGGAAAGTAAGGGAATAGTTGATTTAAGTATTTATTAAAAAAGAACTTTTAGTTAGTGTGAGTTTGCCATTTAGTTAAACAAACTCATTTCTTTGCTTCTTCTTTCTTTTCTTCTTTCTTCTTTTCTTTCTTGGGTGGCTTCTGAGCCATGTTTTTATTCTTCGGGGGTTTTTAACCCCCAAGTTGTTAGTAGGGGGTATGAGTTTAAAAACTTTTACGCTTTAACTAGCCGTCACTCAGTAAGCGGTTCGTTACGACATGGTTAAGTCTTGAGAACTTGAGGTAGTGGGCATGTCTGAGGTGGTTGAGTGAGTTTATTGAGTGAGGTTTTAGAAGCTGAGGGCTGTCTTCCTCCCTGAAAACGCGTCGCCAGTTAAGATTCAAGACTTAATGCAGTATGATGTTGATGTAGGATTCTTCGGTAAGAAGGTGGTCTTGCTAATTACTGGTTGCAGGATAGACTTGAAAACACTTAAGAAGATCCTTGAGAATTGAATTAATAATTCAACTCGACGACTACCTTCTTCTTACGCGGGTCAACCCCCTTCAACGAGGATATGAATCCCTCTACAACGCTTCTCAACACGTTCTTAACGAAAGGGTTCATCGGTATCGGTTTATCGTTTATCGTTAAACTCACGTCGGACTTGACGGGACACCAAAGTGTCTTGCCCGTGGCGTATGCCTTAACCAACGCTCTACAGGATCCGTAACCACAGTACCCGCAGTTTGTTCTCGGTGTTTGGTTCTCGAGGAAGTCAAGCAACCTAGCTTCTATGAAGTCTGTCAGCATGTTCGCCTCACCCTCCCTGAACACTCTGAGCGACCCGCTTAGCTTGAGTCTCACCTCCTCATCCCCAGACACCACCGCAATCAAGTTACGGGTCACTTCACTCAATTCCTGAAACTCCCTCAAGTCTTTAACGAGAGCTACAGCGTCCCCGACCCCTGACTCCTTGAAGCCCTCGACCACGACTACGGGCGTGTTCAAGTACCTCAGGGAATACTGTAAGTCGTCCACCCACCCACTCAGGAAGATAACCCCCATCTCCCTCGAAGAGATTAAGACCGACTTAGCGCCCGCGCTCACGTACCTACTACTGTCTTTGCCTACTACGTCAACGCGGTGGCTAGAATGTTTCACAACCCCCACAACATACCCTCTTCCAACGAGCTCGGAAACCACCTGCGTGGCTATGGAGGTCTTCCCACGCTTCCTACCAACCGAAACAAATCGGATCACGTAGGGATTCACGCACACCACCTCAAAAGAGACTTCTGAGGAGATTTAAAGACTTAAATTTTCTCGCGGGTTAATAATAATACGTGGCTTAACAAATCATGAAACGTGAGGTGTTATGTTATGAAATGCCTGTTCTGCGGTTATGAGGGACCTGAAGAAAGCTTTAAACTACTTAGGAATCCCTGGAAATTCAGGTTCTACGTAGTCAAGAGGATGCAGTGCCCTAAGTGTGGCGGGGTCTTCAACTACTATAGCGGTGTGACGAGCGAGGGAAGGAAGTCCGAGTTCTTGATTAGGGTTAAGCCAAGAACCAAAAAGTAGGTTGTTTTAGGGATAACCTCATCAACCGTTTTTCTTAAGACGTCTCGTTATTTCCCGTATTTAAGCGCTTCTAACAATCTCTTGGTTTCTATCAAGTTCCTAGGTAGTCTGACCCTAACCGTTTTCCTAGGGTCTACTACCTGACTCACTTCCAGGTCCATGACCATGCTCGCGAGCATGTACGCGTCATCCCGATCAAGCCTTAAGACATGAGATATTGCTTTAACGCCTACCTCAACAGCCTCCTTAACGCCTTCCCCTAAGTCTTCATTAGAAACTAACACGAAGACCCAGTCCCCATACTCTAGGATAGGCCATTCAGGTGCCGAGTTCTTGATGAGATCTAAAACTACGCTGGCGGCTCCCCGCTATGAATAGCGGGGGTTCTGCACCCTCTGGGGCTTTCCCTCATCTTTCAGAGCCCTTCACGGGTGCTGCATCGTTTTTCAGGCCCCGCCGCCAGCTCCGGGGAGGCGCGGGCTCATCGCCTGCTAGACTCGCCCACACCCAACACCAAACACATTAATGAAGCAAAGCATATAAGCCTTCCACACACCCCCACCCTAAAAGGAGAGGCATCCAATCGGAGTGAAAACTGAAACAGCCCAACCAACCGAACATTCCCTGAAACTAAAGCGTTGCGGGGAATAAGAGCGTTAAGGTGTTTGAGGGCTTGAGTGGGTTGCTGAGCGTTAGTTTCGGCGTGCTCTCCCTGTGAGTAACTATTTTACCTACTCCCTCATATAGTATGACCTAAGGTTTCCTTAGCGGGGTTAGGTGTGTCGAGGTCTGATCTCTACATGTTGCTTAAAGCGATTGAGAGAGATGTTGAGGCGGTTTGCTTAGAGTTTGAGGAGAGCGAGGTTTGTAAGAGGATTACCTCAGTTATAAGAGCTTACATGAGGAAGGTTGAGGATAAAACGATATCAGAGTTTCTGAGAAGCTATTTTTACTGAAAACACTTAGCGAGGCACTCAGCTAACGCCCTCCCCCTCTCGGAAAGCCTTATCCTCCTCCCCTCCTCTTCCTCCACGACTAAACCTAAGGTAATGGCTTGTTTTAAAGCGTAGTATATCTGGGAACCGATGACCCTCCTAGCGTCGGTGAAAGTGGCTGACCCGCCACTCCTACCTAGGAGGAGCAGGAGCCTCCCAGTAGTAGTTAAGAGTTCTTTCTCAAGCTCCGGCACGCAACCACCGAATACAATACGTTAAGCCTTTATATAAGCTTCGTTAAGACGTAATACGTATGACGGAAAACAACATTTATTAACTCTTAAACCGTTGATATATTGGTGAACGTAAAACGTATAACGGAAAACGACAAAAAACAAGAAAAAAGAAAACAAGCGTAAACTCGGTAAGTAGGTTTTGTGAGGCCCTAGCTAAAGCGGGGTTCTTTGTAAGCCCTGCCACGGTGAGGAAATACGTTAAGGAATTCTGTAGGGAGGGGATAGCGCCTCATGAAGTATGTGAGGACTTCAAAACGTAAGATTACTCAAGCGTTGTGTAGAGCGATCCTTGAGAAGCTGGAGAGAAACTCGGGGAGCGCTATAACCATCACCGTTAAGAAGGTCGTGGATGTCCTGGGTTTTGACGACCACGCTACGAGAACTGAGGTAGGCAGGGTTCTCGCCAGGCTCGAGGAGCTGGGTTATTTGAGGAGGTGTAATAAGGGAAGACCTGCTAAGTACTTAGTTACTGGGAGGGGCGTGAGGTGGGTTAGGAAGCGGGGAACCCTAATCAAGTACCTCACGACCTACCGGAGAGCTCAACGCGTTGAGGTAGAGAAGACTTCCAGCTCCTCCGGTGTAGGGGCTACTTGAATAGTTATTCTTTTCCTTCCCGCCTTAAGAATGCCTGAACCCACAGGCGCTCGAGTCAGGTAGTCCGCCTCAGCTTCCGAGAGCTTATATATCTTCTTGCACGCATCCCTACCCTCAGGCTCCTGCCTCATCAATAAGACGGTGGCTGACTGCTCAAGTATTGCCCTGCCCTGAGGACTCCTAACGAGATCCTCAGCTCTCTGAGTCACGTACATGAACACCACGCCGTGCTTCCTACCCCTCCTCGCCAGATTCTCGAAGAGGCCTACGATGCTCGGGGTCTCCATGAATAGCCAAGCCTCATCAACGAAGAAAACGCTCCTCCCGCGACTCTTAACTAAGAGTGTGTTGTACGCATACGTAGATATGAGGGTTGAGATAAGTATCTTCAACCTCTTACTCCTCAAACTCCTTAAACCGAAGACCACGCTACCCGAGAGCTTGGGGGGCGCGCCCCTAAACACGTTCACGTCCGGGGGTGCTACAGCACCCTCGAGAAGCTTCCTCAGAACAGGATCTCTAAGGGTAGTCACGAACTCCTCAACACCTGACACCACGTCACCCTTAACGAAGAGCTCCTTCCTTAAGACTCCCTGAAGCTTCCTCGGCACAGCGTACACCTCCGATAACACGTCGGACACTTGACTTATGTCTAGGTAATTGAGTTGGAGCAGTCTTATCGGGTCGAGACCCAGCTCCTGACCCTCACTTATCTCTACCGGGGCCGCCCCCACGTGCTTCGCTACCTTAGTGTACTCAGACTCCGGGTCCACGCCCACGTACGTGACCTCCCTCACGCGCTCCCTCAACCTCTTCAAGTAGAGTTTCGCCGACATGGACTTACCCGAGCCCGTAACCCCTAAGATCACGAAATTTAAGTTGGGCTTACTCCATAGGTCCAGCATCACCGGGCTGCCGGAGCCTGAGAATCCTAGGAAGACCCCTCCAACGTCATGCATTTCCTCATCCACTAAGAAGAAGAGGGGTTTGAGGCTGGCTGCGTCGGCGTAGGCTCTCTCAACACACGCTAAAAAACCGCATAACCTGAACTCGTAGAGTTCGCGCTGGATGGGCGGGGCCTCAGCCTCCACTCCAAACCCCTTAAGCATCGTCTTAACCCTCTCCTCAGCCTCGTTCAAGGCCCTCAACCTCGGGGCCTTAATGACTACCAGCAGGTAGAATTCTATTAGGTCAGACCCGCGTAAAACCCTCTCACCAAGCTCTCTAAGCGCCTCAACCTCGTGAGCTACCTCAACAGAGCCTGTAATGACTGACTTCCTCTTAACAGCTGACTCAACAAGACTTAAAGCTCTGGGTCTGGGGAGCGACTTAAAAACCAGCGCGATCTCCCACACGTCGCCGAAGAGAGAGTATAGGAAAGACTCCGGGAGTGCTGAGGGGTAGCGATAAGCGATCAACACCCTAGCGTAAGACCCGTCACTCAAGTAGAGGGTCCTCACACCAGCGAGACCCCTGACACCGGGTCTCTGAGGCGGCTCGACCTCGACAGCGCTGAAGTAAGGCACCGACGTCCTCGAGCGATCGCCGACGCCTAAGTAGAAGTCCGTGAAGCCTACCAGGAAGTCGTGGCTCCCGTAAGAGAATCCCTCAACCCTCCTCCTAGCTAGTATGACGCCGGACTTAACGGCCGAGATCAGGGCTTCCCACTCCTTAAGGACGTAATCCCTCTCAACATCAGATAATATGGCGAAGCTAACGCCTTCGAGTCTGAACCACCTTAACACACGACCCCTCGGAAGTGGTGGAGATCCTTATAAGGAGCTTGAGGGGACGTACGGGGTCCTCGGTGAGGGGTTTAAGCAACCTGGTAGTGACCCTCCTACTACTATCGATCGCGGTGCCCGCCTCGGTAATCTTGGTAGGTAAGGTCAGGGAATACGCTGACATAGCGAGGAATCAAGCGTTCTTGAATCAGCCGATAACTATCGCGGCCTACGCCTTCAGGAACGGGGATCGGGACGTCCTCGTAGCTTGTAACTACGGCGTCAGGGCGTTGAGGGATGTCCGCGTCGTGGATTACTCAGGTAATCAAATACGTGTAATCAACGTACTAGAACCTAGGACATGCTACCTAGCCAGCTTACCGGCTAGTGATTGGTACTCGTTAATTACCGGGGGTCAGGTCGTGAGTGTTTCGAGGGTTACGTAAGACCTTATAAGGACTTCCGGATAGGTGGTGGGGACCGCGTGACCAAGTTAAGGTTCGGTGAGGTAGGCGTTTACGCTTCAGTGATCATGGCCTTAATCCTAGCTACGTACATCGCGATCTACGCTCACTCCCTAAACGAGGTGAGGCAACAACAGAGTTACTACCTGGAAATCCAGGGACTCGATGCTTTGAGGAGAGCTGAGAACATATACTTCAGGTATGAGGCGGGTGAGGGCGCTGTCTACGTAAGGCCTACAGTGAAGACCTCGATAAAGTCTTTAATAGTTTACGGTCCTGCGAGCGTGGTTTACAACAGCTCGGTGAGCATCGGTTTAAGCCCCCTCACGTGGACTAAGGTGGTTGAGGGCGGTCTAGCTAGGCTTGTGGTTGAGGGCGGCTACGCCTTAGGCTTAATCACGGAGAACGGAAACTTAATAACTTGGGCCCCGCACCAGGGGATACTCAGCGAGTTGAGCATTACCCTACTACCGGCGGCGAGGTATCAGAGCTTCCTGAACGGCTACCCGAGATACGCGGGATTAGTGACGAGCGCCTCACCCACAGAATCCGTCTGTGACTCAGCACTCAACACCGAATGCGTCGGCGTGCTGAGCGCTTCATTCCCTAACGAGCGTAAGGTAGTTATTAACGCGCCAGCACTGTACGCCGACTTAATAGGTGTTTACGCGTGGGTTGAGGCACCGGTGAACGCGACCCTAAAGATAGTGTTCGCTGAAAACAACTTCAATAAACCGGCTAACCTAACCCTCCACTACCTAATACTACCGCCTAACTCCCGAGTTGAGGACTTGGTGTCCTACAGGTACCACGTGAACGTCTCGAAACCCTTCACACAACCTCTTAAGAAGGTTTTCGTTAAGGAGTACGTGGGGAAAACAGTCTTAGTTGATGTGGTTAGCTTCGTCATCGACGACTCGATAACCCGTGCCGGGGTCTTAATAATGCTCGCGTTCGCGGTGAGCCTGCCTTCAGGCCAGTACCCTCAGAACCCGACGCTAATGCTTGATATCGAGTTAATCGGGGTGCGAGCACCTTGAGTTTCGAAGCGAGGTATCACGCGTTCGTGGTAATAAATGACGTTTCATTAATTAACGAGAGGGTCTTCGGCCCCCTCAGACTCAAACACTTGATATACGTTTTTCTAGCACTCATCACCTTGTGGAGAGCTCTCTGGTCAGGGATCCCTCAACTACTCGGGTTCTCAGTCTTGACCGCTTTCCTAGCACTCGCCTCAGCCACCTACCCAAGGAAATCACTCTCCCTAGAATCCCTCGTGTTAGCGACGCTACTATCGTTGATTGAGTTACTCACGCTTAAGTTGAGGTTGGTTAAGTCTTGAAGATCGCCATACCCTACACGCTGAAGTGGTTCGCGGACTTCACTAAGTTGGGCGGTGTTAGGGTAGTCCTCTCCCCCTACGACCTAGAGAGCTTAGTTATTGAAGGCTTGAGGGTGCAGCCTAAAATAACGGCGGGTTCACGGAGCGATTTCAGCGGGTTCGTCGAGGCCGGCGACGAGTGCGGGAACCCGGTATACGTCTCTAAAGACCTGGTCGAGTGCTCGGCTATTGCAGGGTTCTCACACCCCGAGCACGGGGTGGCTGTGGTGAGGGGCCTCAAAAACTACGAAGTCATAACTAAGGAAGGGGTGTTCGCCGGCGAGTCCCTGGCGACTGACTCAATACCTGGAGCGTTTATCGCTGCAGTGTATGACGGGGGTGAGACGCACGTTGTCTTAGCTAGCTACGAAGACTACGTGGTTTACCGCGGGGCTTACGATAGGGAGCCTGTGAAGTGCTCGCTTGGTTTCAAGATAGCCGCCTGCGTCTTCAGCGATGAAAGGTCTTTAATTATTCGCGAGGGCAGGGCTTACGAGGTCGGATTCCCTGCTGAGGCGGTGGCGAGCACGCCTAAAGGCCCTCTCCTCAGGTCTGGTGAGTGGTTGCTCTACGCGGACGGCGAGGATTTAAAGCCTTTGCTTAAGTCTGGAGCTCGTTTCGCCGGGTTCGTTCACGGGGTTCCGGCGTTCAGGGAGGGGAGGAAGCTTAAGATTCTTGAGTCAGGAGCTTTAGTAGATTACGTGGACGTGGAGGGGGGCGTGAGTGCTTGGGATCTGGTAGTCGAGGATTCTGGGGAGACGCTCAGGGTGATTGATTTAAGAAATGAGGAGGTTCTGCGAGTACCTAAAGAATTAGAAGCTTCTTGCTGGGCCACCAAGCACGGGGTGTTGTGCTGCAGGAAGCTCTGGTGCGGTCTAGTGGTGCCGGGGGAAGCCTCGGTGGATCTAGAGACCTCCGTGAGATACTCCCATACGCTAACGATCAACTCGAACACTCCGCTCAAGGTAAGGTACGGGGAGGAAATCATCGAGTGTTCCAGCGGCTGCGAGCTCGTTGAAGAGAGGGCCTCAGTACTGAGGGAGCATAAATTCAACGTAATACTAGAACACCTACTGAGCTCCACGGAAGCTGAGGCAATCTCCAAACCACCTCAAATCAAGGCATCCCTGGAACCAGCCAAACTCTACGTTAGTGAGGGGACGCACGCATGCGGAGGTCCCTCCTACTTTAGAGGGTATGTTAAAGACCTAGTTAAGCCTGAGAGGGTTGAGGTCTACTTAAACGACGTCGAGCTAACGCCTGGGATGGAGTTAGGGATGTGTTTAAGTAGTTACGTTCCGGACCTCAACATAAGGGCTCTAGACCCTGTATCAGGGGATGCGATCTCCCTAGGCCCCGCTACCTACGAGGTAGTGAGGATTCCCAGACCTGAAGTCAGGGTCGGTCTCGTGAATAAAGAATCGTTTAGTGAGGTAGTCGTTACTACGGAGCCCGAGGTTGAGGTGTTGGAGAAGAGAATATGCTGCTCCATCAAGTGTCAGGAGCTAACAAGCACCGTGAGTGATTGCCGCTTACCCGCCAGGGTGGAGGTCAAGACAAGGAAGGAAGACTTCATATTCAATCACGTGTTTGAGGTAGGGCTCACTAACAAGCTCTCTGACTGCGTTCGGGAATCCTTCATTAAGAGAGGGGAGTTAGTGATCTGCAGGGACGGAGGGTTCATGACCTCCTACGTATCCCCTGACTTCCCGGAAATCCCCCCGTTAAGTAGGGTGGAGTTAGAAGTGGGGTTGAGGGAGGTGGTGGTAAGGTTGGATTCCAGGGTTGTTGGGAGGGCTTTAATCGTGGGGTGCTCTGAGATCAAGTCAACACAGCTGAAACCAGGGGAGACACGGGTTAACATGCCCTTATGTCATGACTACGAGATCTTGATTGACTCAGGAAAGTACTGGAGTTACGACGTGAAGCTCGACGTGAGGGAAGTAATTAAAGCTGCTGGAAAACACGCGGAAACGCTTTCGTTCATACTGAGGCAAAGTCTCCATACGAGTTGAGGAAGCAGTTGATAAGGGTAGCGCACGAAAAGGATTCCTCTGCAAGCACCCCCTCTAAGACGTTGCCTAACCTCTTCAATCGTATGAGTTTGATCCCGCGTGAGTTCCTTATAAAGACCTCCCCCTCCTTAGTGAGGTGATTAAATGGTTAGGTCTCGCGGTTTCTGGGTTAGGGGTGTTAGCGAGGTTGTTGTCGCTTTAATATTGATACTGATCGCTGTGGTGGCTGCTTTCGGTATTAAGGCTTGGCTAGATAGCACCATGGCTAAGATGCCTACGACAGAGGTAGCTATCGCTAGGTATAGTAGTGCTGTAGCCGGTAATAACCTGGTCTTGTACTTGACTGTTCAGAACCTCCTGCCAAGAGATCTCAGGTTGGAGGGCGTTGACATAACACTTACAGACGGTTCCAGGGTTGCCGGCGTGGCTACCGCTACAAACTCTCTCGGTACGATAACGGGGGCCGGCGGTGTTACGGCCGTCTTAAACCCTGCTCTCTCAGTAATCATTCCGGGCAAGTCCGAGGTCATGATTTACTTTACCGTGAACAGACCTTCCTCACTTCCTGCCGCCATATACGTTAGAGTCACTGACGCAGCTACCGGAACCACGCAAGTAATTAAAGCTAGCGGCGGGTAATCAACCAACACAAAACCAGTTCCCGTTTTAGTAGGTGTTTTTATGAGGAAATACTCGCTCATACCCCTAATCTTCTTGCTGGCGGTGGCCGTTCTAACGAATCATTCCTTAAGCAACGTCACCACGCCGCGAAACACGTACTTGGTGGCGGGCGTCGTCACTCTGGAATGCTCTTTGATGGGTGGGGAACTCACGATATTTCTGAAGAACTCGAACGATAAGGAGTTCGTCCTATACGATGTCGAGGTCTCGCCAGGACGTGTTTTGAGGGCGGGCCTACCTCAATTCTTAAGAGCGGGTGACGCAACCTACCTGAGGCTTGAGGTATTAGGGGGTCTGAGTGAGGTGGTCGTGTTTTTGAGGGATCCTGAAACTAACGTTTCCTTAACTCTTTCCTGCGTTCCTTGAGGCACTTCTTAAACACCTCCCTAATTTCTTGCGGGTCACGCCGTGCTCCGCGAGAGCTTACGCAACCTCAAGAAACTCTTGGTGAGCCGTGCTGAAGCCGTTGTAGGTGAACGTGGAGAAGCATTCTCAAGTGATTCAGGTTTTGACGCGGGCGAGGTTGTTGCAGAGTATCGCGTAGGTGCTTACGTTATCAGGTTGGTGGATTCCGGCTCAAGCATCTTCTATCAGGCAAGCTTAGAGGGTGTCTCAAGAGATTTGCTTGCCTTAGTTGAGTCAAGGCTTGAGGAATTAACCCTCCTCGTTAAGAAGGGGAACGACTTAGGCGATGTCCTAGCGTCTGTTCTCGGGATCCCGCGTGGTGAGGTCCCTGCAGCAGCTTACGTCTTCAAGACCTTAACGGGTTATAGGAAGCTACAACTACTGCTCGACGACCCTTACGTCACTGATGTGAGTGTTGAGGGCCCGGGCCCTGTGTGGGTTAGGCATAAGTTGGTGGAGAGTCTTAACCCGCGGCTAGATTTCATACAAACGAATATACGCTTAAACACCTTGGAGGAGGTGGTTGAGCTGCAGCAAGTCATGGCTTCTAAGTGCTACACGTACATATCAACGAGCAACCCGATAGTGGATACTCAAATGCCTTTAAGTGACGGCGGCCACAGAGTACACCTAGTATCACACATAGTCTCCGTTAGGAGGCCTGAGATAGTTGTTAGGAAGAGGCCTTCCACACCCCCGCACACAGACGTCTTGGTGAGGCAGGGTGTCTTACCTAAGGCGGTGGCGGAGCTACTCAAGTTCCTAATACTGTCTAGAGGCTCGTTAATAGTTGCCGGGCCCCCGGGCTCCGGCAAGACAACGCTGATTAAGTCTCTGCTATACTCTTACGTTCCTGCAGACTGGAAGGTCGTCGTGATCGAAGACACTGGCGAGATAGACCCTCCCCCAAACAGTAGCTGGAGTAGGTACGTGGTGTTCGAGCTGGGTTCGGTGAGGGTAGACTTATTCGACCTGGCTAAAGCCGCCCTAAGATCTTCAACAACTAAGCTCCTCGTGGTCGGGGAGACTAGAGGGTCTGAAGCCCAAGTCCTCGCGCAGTCCCTGCTAGCGGGTTTAGGGGGGCTCACCTCATTCCACGGCGGGAGTTCTGAGGAGGTCGTTACCAGGCTTAGGAGCCACCCAATAAACCTGAATAACTCTCAAATAGGGATGTTCAACTTCGTAGCCGTCATGAGCTTCTCCGAGAGACCTAGGAGGGTTTTAAGAGAGTTGGCTGAGTTACTATATGACGCGTCAAGAGACGAGGTCGTCATCAGCAAGGTCTGGGATAGGGGTAGGGACGGCCCGGAAATCACGGCGAGAGAGCTCTTCTCCAGGGTCAGGAGGTTGGGTGAGTTAAGGAGTAAGTCTGAGCAAGCCCTAAACACCTCGGTGTTCGAGGATGTTTGACGAGGTAATCAGGAAGTATCGTAGGTACGTAGCTTTAGTTGATCCGAGGATCGAGAAATACGTTAACGCTGAGAAAGAGTTGAGGCAAGCCCTCACGCTAGCCCCGATATCCCTGACCCCGGCGATACTCTACTGTATCGGGGTGCTGGACACCGACCCCGCGTTAATCGCTTCGTTAAGTGCTCTAATCCTCGTTCTCTCAACGTTCAGGGTTCTGGAAACACTCACGTCAATAACCTCAATTAGTAGAGGGCTTGACGACGAACTACCTTTCGCTACGTTGGTTGCGGCGGCCGCGAGCAAGACAGGCCTTGAGTTCGTGGATTTCCTCAGGTTCGCGAGCACATCGAAGGTCTTCAAATCTTTCAGATTTCTCGGCGAGAGATTCGTTAAGCTCGCCGAAGTCTTAGGTGTTGCAGGAGCGCTGACCACTCTTTCGAAGATAGCTTCAGGCAAGACTAAGTATTTCTTGACGGAGTACTCGCTAGCGCTTAACTCCGGCACGGCGTTAACGCAGCTCAGGGACGCGGCATCTGATTACGTTAAAACGATATACGCTCAAGTAGTTAAATCAGTTAATTTCAGGATTAACGCAGGATTAACTGCCTGCGTGGCGCTGACTACGGGCCCCCTCGTCTCGGTCAGTATGACTTTCTTAATTGGTGATGAGTTAGTGGGTTTCGTGGTGCCTGCCCTGGTCCTGGCAGGGTTCTTGATTAGTTCGCTATTCCCCGACTACCCGGTGAGTCTTCAGGTAGTTGTTGATGAGGGCTTACTCAGGGTCTTTAGGGCTTCCTACGCTGCGGGGACCCTCTTACTCCTCCTCCCACTCCACAACCTAGTCAGCGGGGACTTGAGAGACTTCGTTAAGTTCCTTCAAATTACTTCAGCAATCTCCTTAGTTCTCGGGGCGTTCTCAGCGATCCTTCAGTTGACGGCTTTGAGCACCGCAGTGGAGGGCAGGGTTGTTAGCAGGGCTTCCAACCACGTGAGGGTTTTCAGGTCTTTCCACCTCTACGATGACGAAGAGTTGAGGAGGGCTGTGAGGAGGCGTGTGAGGTCTTGGCTAACACTATACTTGAGTGACGCGTTAGCGTTCCTTAAGAGCCTGGGTGATTGCGAGCCGGAAGTCTTCGAGTTATTCGTTAGCTTCTTCTACGAGGTTAGGAGGACTCTAAAACACTACGTTAGTGCCTTAGCCGTGATGTGTTTCACGGTCGTCTTAACCCCTTTCTTGATAGCCTCAACGATATCTCTAGGCTATGAGGCGGCCCCGTTAACGAGCACTCTTCTAGTCTCCTACGTCTCGGTATTGGTTCTCGGTTACAGCGTTTCTAAGATCTCCTTAGGCAAGAATACCTCGACAGCTTACCCGGCGCTCGCCACACTGATTTTCGCTACGTTACTCCCCGTTAAGTAGGTTTCTGCGTGAGTACGTCATCAAGTTAAGTGTTTTTAAATCCAAAGACGTATCATGGGGGCTTCAATCAACCCTAAATGAGTTTTAGGGGTTCACGCGCTGAACCAACCTCCACGCGTTGGTTGTTTTAAGTGTTTTTATTTCCGTTTTCCGTCTTACATATGACGTAAGATGCCGGAGCACGACCCGGGCTTCTGGTTTAAGGACCACGAGTTGTTGGGCTTAGGTAGCGCGGAGGGTGTTGAGAGGCTTTTCTCTAAGCTCTATATCTACGACGCCGTGAGCCTGCTCAGGTTCGTGGTCGGTGAATGTGATCTATGCTCCCTCGGCAGATCCGAGGAATCGGCTCTCGCGGTCCTCTTAGTCAGGGGGTACAGAACCTTCGATTCTGTTAAGGAAGTATTTAGCGATAAGGTCTCGCTAGGCAGGTTTCACAACGCTTTCAGGCAGTACGTTAAGTGCGCTGACGCGCTCTCAGGACTCATGACGTACGTTTTATGCCCTTTCTGCTTCTCCGAGAGGGTGGTCAGGTGGGGTAGCGCTAAGGGTAAGAAACTCTTTAAGTGTTCTTCTTGCGGGAAATACTTCACTAGAGCCCCTACCTGGGAGCCCTCAACACAGTCTTTCTACATACCCGAGGTTCTCAGGACCTACATGGATCACTACTCGGGTGGCGGGAGATTCAGTAAGGTGGAGAGGTTGAGCAGGCTTACCCCTAGGAGGAAAGCGATTACCTACGCTGAGAAGGTGGCCACGCTCTTCAGGCTGGAAGCGTCTAAAGACTCCGTGAGTGTTTCCTCCCTAGACCCGGGTACCGGGAAGCTCGCCCTAGACCTAGACTTAAGCGTCCCCCCGAAAGACTCCATAACCTCAGTGTCTCTCTACGAGTACAGACACCACTTCAAGCCTGAGGAAGCTGTATTGATCGGGAGGAGCGCGTTACTCGACGTACCCGTGACCACCTCCAAAACTAGGGTGGGGGAGAGCCCTAGGTTTACGGGGAGGTTAAGGGTTTTCGTGAGCGGGTTAAGTGATTTGAGTAACGGAAAAAGCGTTTTGGTCTTGACTTTCAGGGTTAGGAGGCCTTTAATAGCTGTCGTCACACTAACTCGTGAGAAGCCCTCCTATGATAGCCCATAAGAACGCCAGTATTACGGCGCCCGCTATAGCGCCGCCCAAGTACTTCTTACCGCCCTCGTAATCCCCGGTAGCTATCTTGAAGCCCCCGAAGAGTCCGGCACCCACTACGGCGACCCAAGCTACCCAGTAAAGCCATGAGAGCATCGTGCTCACAGCACCCCCTATCCCCGGCGGCGGAGTGGGTGTTACGGTGATGGGTATTGTCTGCATTGAGAGGGTTCCCGGCACGTGGTCCATGATTGAGTCACCAACATATCTAGCCACCTCTTTTTAACGGGTCGGGGCTCCTCAAGCGTCGTAGGGGCTTGATTTAAGGCGGTGTTCCTTATGTGAGGGTCTCAAACGCTCGTTGAGTTGATTCCGAGGATAGGTGATCGGAAGCTTGATTTAAGGTTCTTCGGCCACTCCTACACCTACTGCTTAGTGAATTGCGGGGGTAGGCTCCACATATTTCTTGAGACTCCTACCCACCCAACCACTCTGAGGACGTTTTTCGGGGTTCGTGAGAGGGGTTACGGGGATCTCCTGAAGCTCTTCGGCGGTGTTTTGTGGGTCGCTGACTTCAGGCTTAAGAGAGTTGATGACGCCTGGTTTTCAGACTTGATCATCTCCGACCTGCCGGGATTAGTCAATTCTCTTGACTCGCCCGGCGGTATCTGCGTTTCCGTCAGTAGGAGTTCTGAGCTAGCCCCCCTCCTAATCAGGAGGGTCGCGGCTCTCTATAGGAAAGCGTTGAAGGAGGGGGACCCGGTCTTGAGGTTGCGTGCGTCCGCGATGCAGAAGAAGATACCTAAGCTACTCTTAGGTAGGGTTCTCGCCCTAGCTAGCGGTGGCGGAGAGTTAAGGAAGTTGTGTGGGTTGGTGAGGGAGTCGTCAACGATTGACCTCAGGTGGGTTACTCGCAAGGTCGTGGATGGTGAGGGGTTGTCGGTCTTGCTAAGACCTCCGCGCGTCGGTTTCTGGGATAAGCTTCTCGGTCTTAGGGGTAGGGTATTGCTTAACGAGGAGTTGATTGACGAGATCGTTAAGTTGCCTGACCCGTCACTACATAAGGTAGAGTTTACTAGGGAGTTCCCGTTGCCGCCCGTCCCTCCCAGGCGGGTGAGCCCCAGGAGTTTCAGGATAGGTTCTCTGGAGGACGGGTCTGAGTTCAGGCTTGATGTTGAGGATCTCCGCAGACACGCGTACCTGATCGGTCAGACAGGCTCCGGTAAGACTTCCTTGCTGAAGCTGCTTGTTCATAGGTTGGCTGAGTTAGGCGATGTCGCTTTAGTGGTTATTGACCCGCACGGAGACATGGCTAGGGAGTTAGCTGAGGAGATTCCTGAAAGCACCTACCTCCACCCGATTAAATCCCCTTTCGGTATTAACCCGCTAGACCTACCTAGAGCTGAGGACAGGAGTCACGCAGTGACCATAGCTGTCGACATATTGCTGAGTGTTTTCAAGGAGGTTCTCAAGCTCATGGAGACTGCCGTGAACGTTAAGTACTTGCTTCAAGTAGTTCTCAGAACGCTCTACTCTAAGTCTGACTCACCGACTATGGGTAACCTACACGACGTCATCCTAGCTCTCTATGAGGGTGAGCTGGACCTGGACGTGGGCGACCCTGAGTGGGGTAGGCAGTTATCAGCTCTTAGGAGGATGCATGACCAGACATTCATAAGCGCTTTAAGTAGGTTGGAGCCCTACGCTAGAGACAAGCTACTCTTAAAGCTCACGTCGAGAACCACGATCAGGTTTGACGAGGTCATGAATCCCGGGAACGTAACCTTGTTCGCAGTCCCTAAGTCAGACCTTGGCGAGAGCTTGGCTAGGCTTGTCGCGTCAACCATAGTGATGAAGTTGTGGTTCGAGGTCTTGGCGCGCGCTAGGCTAGGGGGTGTGAGAACCCCTGTCTTCCTAATAATCGATGAGTTCCAGTTCGTGTCCGACCTACCTATAATAGACACGATACTTAGTGAGGCGCGTAAGTACGGCCTCCACCTAATCGTGGCACACCAACACACGGGTCAGCTACCGCGTAACCTACTCCAGTCAGTCTTGACTAACTGCGCCGTTAAGGTAGTCTTCATGTTAGGAGGTCATGACGTTAAGAAGCTGTCGTTGATTGACGCCGGGTTCGCGAAGTCCCTATCCGAAGCCTTAACTAGCTTGACGGTCGGTAAGGCCGTTGTTAAGGTTGTGGCTAGGCCTGGCGAGCAGCAACCTCCCCCTACCACCGTGTTAATAGATTACGTGCCTCACACGCCTAGGAGGAGGGACGTGTGCACGAACGCTTACGACCCCGGGGAACCCCGCGCGTCAGACCTTAAGAGCATGCTTAACCCGGTCCTCAAGTATGTTGAGGTTCCGAAGCCTCTGCGTCTTCAAGCATTGTATGAGGTCTATAAAGCTGGCGAGATCTCTGTCGTTGACTTAGCTACGAGGCTTGGCGCTCCTAGGAAGGAGGTCGAGGACGTTGTGGGCGAGCTTGCCGCTCAAGAATTCGTAGTTGTTGAGAGGAGGGGTAATAAGCGCGTCGTTAAGTACGTTAAAGGACTCTTCAACGGCTTGGAAGCGGTCGCCCCCAGTAGTGAGGGTTTGTGGCTAGCTAGGGAGGTCATGCTGAGGTATTTGTCGGAGGGCTACTACGTATCGCCGGCGAGGAACGAGCCAGGTATTGAGAAGCCTGACCTAGTTGCCATGCCTGTCGATAGGGGTTCTTGGAGACCGCTCTACTCGGAGGCGGTAGCTATTGAGATCGAGTCATGTAATGAGTTGGAAACCCATAGAGAGCAGGTTGTGAGGAACTGGGTTAAGTCAAGCACTAAAGACTTCAAGGAAGTACATAGCTGGGCCCGGGAAGAATGCTTCGAGAAACTCAACACGCTCCACCAGCAACAATCAAGTAGTGTGAGGGGGAGGGTGAGGGTTTTTAAGATTGTGGGGAGGGAGCGGCTTAACCAAGCTACCTAACGCGTGTCCTCGCCCTCCGCCAGAGTCGTCAGCTTAGGTCTTGGCACGCGAGTTCTTAACGCTTGATTAGCTGGCACTTCATGCCTGTGAACGGCTTGCGGCGCGTTATGGGCTGGCTGAGTCACCCGTCCCGACGCGGTGGTTTGGTCTAGCCTGCGTGCAAGCCTAACGCTCAGAACCCAGGCAAGGCTCGTTAACGCGTGGCTAGCGCTCGCCGAGGCGCCGGCCCCTAAAACCCCTAACACGTTAGGTATTATGCCTACTAAGATCGGGAATACTAGAGAGAAGGTTATTTCCTTAGCCGGCGTCATCACATAGATTATCCTTATGAAGACCGCCGCTATAGGGCCTGCTAGAACGAGTCCTGCTAGGAGGGTTAGGAGGTGTGTGGCCGTCTTCCTGAGGGCTGGGTGAATCCATGAGACAGCGATTAGAGGGGATGCCGTCACCAGGGTGAGTATTAGCCAGTACCTGACGTACACGACCGCTGAAGTCGTTATTAAGACTATTATTACGAAAGCGCCAACTATCGCGAGGGTGGGCACGAAGTACCCGAGAATCACCCCTATTAAGGGGTACGTAAACACCAGCGCTAGTATGGGGCCTACGTCAAGCCCGGAAATCAGCGTGAGCGACACGTGGTTCAGCACGTGTATCGTGGCGTTGTAGGCGTGCGGTGCTAGGAAGGAGAGAGCGAGCACTACCACGGCTTCCTTGAGAGACTCTATTAATTCCTTCCCGGAACCGCCCCAGACGAAGCCCCAGACGATCCTGAAGGCTAGGAATAGGCTTAGGATGCTTGCGGAGATCTCGAGAACCCACTGGTAGAGCTGGTATAACTCGTTGTCAGGGCTTGTGGGGAACGGAGGGGCTGACGTGAGCTTCCCTAGGTCCAGGCCCGGGATTACCACCTTCACCGCCGAGACCAGCCCGCAGAGGAAGTCGAAGGGCCAGGGTATGCTACACGTAGCCCCTAAGTTAACCACAGCTATTGAGGCGGTGTTATAGCCTTCAAGCCCGTTAGGGTCTGTCGCTCTAACACTTAACGGGAAGGTTGTGGAGGTGTTACTCGTGACGTACGTGTGGTTGTATGAGTGTATCGTGTCAGGGGTTATCACGTGTTGCTCTGTAGTTCCGTCACCCCAGTCGATGCTCACGTTTACTAGAGGCACCGCAGTCCCTGAGACACACACCCCCAGGGTTAGGGTCTCGCCTGACTGGAGGTATGTTGACGACGGGTATAGGCTCACGGACAAGGATCCTGCAGGGCCTAACTCAACACCGCTAGCTACGGAGGCGGCGAAGAATCCTAAACCTACCGTTAGGAGAGCCCCAACCAAGTATTGAGATCCTTCCTCAAGCCTACCCAGAGATAAGCACGCGACAGCCATGAATAAAGCGATACCGCTCAACACGTAGAGAACCCAAGAGTAAGGTATCGGCGGTGGCACGGGATAAAGAGCTGCTACCAAACCCCAACCAAAAAAGAAGACCAGCATACCCAGCAAGCTACCGCCGATTAAGGTCTTACCCCTCCCGACATCACCTAAGGCAAGTGAGGCCACCCCAAGCAAGAAACTACTCAAGGAAATCACCCCGGAAACCCATAAACCCCATGAGAGCAGATCCCAGACATCCATACACAGCCCTAAAAAGAGGGAGTACCCCTTATAAGACTCACCATCCTCAAACTACGGTATGTAGTCATGGTATTCTTCAAGAGACCTATTGAGAGTCCTGAGGAATTATTCGATAGAAAGAGTAAATTGGGGAACCTTAGAAGGTGATTTGAGCTCCATGATTTTATATGAAGCTCTCTGCCCTTGGCTTCACAGCCCTCAACGCCTTAGTATGAATAATTTAGCATTCAGCAACTATAAAAAGTCAATTTATGTATCAATGACTAGTTTCTTTAAAAATGGAAACTATTTCTTAACCCACTCGAAGAGACTCATATGCTTGGATTCAAACTTGTCTTCCTCTTCGTCTTCAGATCCTTTTCTTCGGCCTTTTCCTTCCTTCTTTTGTGATTCCTCCAGCAATTTTTGCATTATATCAAGCTCAGACTTTATAGCATCGTAAAGTAGGTCGAGCTGTTCATCACTCCATTTAAGGCCAATTAGTTCAAGGGCTACTCTATCTATCTCCCTCTGTAGCTTCGATTTCGAAGCATACCTGGCATATAGAGGCTGAATCTCATCATTTGCTTTTGCAATTTTGTCAAATACTCTTAGGGCTTTCTCTAATACATCTTTGGGTACGGACTCTAAGTCCGGCACTAGTACGTTGGACCATGCCTGATTACTATGTATTGTTACCCAAGCGCCTCTATTCATTGCCAGGTATGCTAAAAGCTGTAAGAACATTATGCCACTATTGAGGTATAATGTTAGTATTTTATAGTATTCGGGACTTTCTTCTTTCAACTTTAAACATATCATAGGCGATGATGGTCCTATGATACTGTTATTAGAGTAGTATGCTAACCAGTATAAGTTATTAGAAGTTAGTTGAGTTCTCCGAACTAATAAGATGCGCCCCGCTATTTCATCATATGCTTTTCTAATGTCATTGGTAGCTTTGTAAAGTAATGTTCTATCAACGAGCCCCACGGATTCGGAGACCTTTCTATCTATGACACCGGGATCTATAATTGCAAATTCTTCCTCATTGGTTACATCCATATGCCTAACTCCAGCGTAGGTTCTAAGAGAGCGTACACATGCATCTTTAGGAATACTAAGGATCTTCTCTTTCCTTACAGGTTTAACTTTTACGGTGTCATCTTCCTCAGCCAACAACTCAAATGTAAGTGTAGAAGCTCCAGTCCCATATCTTGAAATAAATAGCTTTCTAACATATTCCTCAAATCCCTTACCAGTATATTGGCAAGTATAATCCCTTAAAGCGGCTACTTCATCAAGCCTCCTCAACCCCTGAACACTTACGACTTGATAAAAGAGCTCTAACGTCTTCATAGAGTTAAAGAAGACTAGTGGTTTTAAGTTGTCAATATACTTCCTAGTGAAAGCACTTACATTATTCAACGCCACAGCGTCGAAGTACTCGTTACTATGTGAGGAATTATCTTCTTCCTGCAAAATTCTCTTTAACTGAATAGCAATGTCTCTTTCTTTGCCTTTCATATCTTCAAGTTTCTTCTTAAGCGTTACTACAACGCATCTATCATAGATTCTAGCCTCCTCCTCGGGAACTTTTCTAAAGACGACGAGGTAATCTCTGTAAAGTGCTTGTTCACTAAATGCCACATCAATAGAGCTTTTGATTATAATTTGCGGTATGTATACTTTCCGTGATAATTTAGCCCACTCATTGCCACTTTTAACCTCACCCATAAAGAGGTATCTTCTAACACTTTCCGCACTCCTCCCAACAAAGAACTCCTCGGGAGTTACTGCCGCTAGTTTACCTCCAACTCTTATCACGTTGTTAGCTGCAATGAAGAAGTATGCCCAATAACCTACCTTCCCTCTAATGATACTGCCTAAAACCTTCTCAAGCTTACTCCTCTCGCTTGGCGGTATCCTCTCCCTTCTAGTGAATGGGGGGTTCATTATCACTAGGTCAAAGCTCTCTCGTGCGAGATGGCTTTTTAAGTAGTCCTCTCTGTCCCTTGCTATCCACCACACTAAAGAGCGTTGTAGTGGTGGGTCGTCTTCTGGGGTTTCGATCGCGGTTATCATTTTTTCTATTCCATCTCCCCAGAAAATCCTGGGTTCTACGGGTGTCTCAATATTCTGTAGTGAGAGATTTATTGATGAAAGCTCCTTTGCAAACTGCATTACATCTATTCCAACAATGTGTTTCTCTAAGAAGAGCTTGTGAGCATAAGACCTGTTCAACTCTTCTTCCAATGCTTTTTTCATTTTAGCTTCGTACGCCGAGACCAGTAGTGTTCCTGATCCGCAGGCGGGATCCAACGTTTTTTCGTCCCCTCTTTCAATTGCTAGATATGCCAAGAGCCTCGCTGCGATGGGGTTTGTGAAGAATGCACCCAGGTTCTTCCTGGTCTCAGGTGGAAGACCTTCTTGGTAAATCCTGCCAAGTAGTTCCTCGTCGACATACTCAGGTTTTAGTGCTTGAATCGAGTAAATATACTGTGTTAGGGTGAGGCTTACTGCCTCCGCTACTGCCCCAAGTAGGTCTAGAATATAGAGAAGTGGCTCTGCAATGAACTTGTACTCGGTGTATAGAGGGCTTGTTCCAACGTTCTTTTCTATCGTGTCAATAATGTCTTGGAGGGGTGAAACGGGGTTTTCTATGCGTGGTAGAACACTCCTTCCGAGTCTTTTAACAGAGGCCACGTGTAGGAAGAGCAAACTAAGCACAACTATGTAAGCCATTATGTCAGCTACATAGGTTTTCATTATTTCTTCGTTTTCAACTAGCTCGCTCAGTAGAGCCTTGTAGAAATCGAATCTGCCGATGACTGCTTGCGCCTGGTCAAGTAGCTTTGGAGACGCTATGATATATTGTCTTATAGCTCCAGCGAGCTCTTCAATAGTTTCCCTGGACACGAGTGCTATAGTCGTATAATCTACAATGGGCTTCTTGGCTATTTCAAATTCTTTTATAGTTTCTACGACGAGCCTTAGAAAGCCCTTAAGCTCTATCTCTTCTGAATGCTTCGTAGCCCAATTGGTGAGGAGAAGGCCTCTCTTCACACGTATCTTAGATGCAACTTTTTCTAGTTCTATGGAGTGGATTCTTCTAGTCTCTGAGGGTAAGAGAAGCAGGAGTAGTCCTGTACCCTTTGATGTTGCTATGGGGTATATCTTTGTCAAATCATCTAGTAGTTTTCTCTCACTGTCAATCTTAACTTCGACCAGTATCCTATAGCCATTAAGCTCTAGCAGTATATCGGGATACTTACCACTAACTCCTACCTCGGAGACCCCAGCCACCCTCACCCCGAGCTCCTCACCAGCTTTCTTAGCTAGCTCTACAACAAGCGGGTAGAAGCTTCGCTCCGTGACAGAACCTACAGAACTCATTTTCTCCCCTTAACACCCACTCTTATTACATAGCTCTTTCTCCTACCTTCCGGGTCAATCTGATACCTAAATCTCCTACCGCACTTTGAGCACTCGTAGAAGTATACATTCCACCACTTATACTTCCACGTCTCGAGTAGCTTAAATTCGCCTTCGAAGTCACAGTAGGGGCATTTAACCAAGCAAACTCTCCTCCCTATTTATCAATCAGTGTGCTTGTTAAAAACGTTTTTAGAACAGGGCTGTATCCTACCTGTTATCATTGCTTCTC
>Ga0080004_1126537_pt1 | contig 27509 bp, 28 predicted proteins | sample WasSprMetagenome_FD_69207 | JGI IMG/M metagenome (GOLD analysis project Ga0080004, IMG submission 69207) | Sulfidic aquatic microbial communities from Washburn Spring, Yellowstone National Park, USA - WS (SPADES assembly) (version 2) | ecosystem: Environmental > Aquatic > Thermal springs > Hot... | reverse complement strand
CATCTCCGTTATTAACCGTTGTACAAGCCTTTGCAGCAGCTGAATAAGCGTTTAGCACCATGCCGCCTATGACCGCCGCCACAACAACAGATGATAGCAAGATTAACGCTTTCTTTTTGTCTATTTTCAAACCACCTCCATCACATATTAGGGTGCGCGCACCAAAACACGCTGAAACTGCAGTTTATTAAAGGATTTTTCAGAATTAAACCAAAATAATGCCATAATGTAAGCCACAGGTTAATGGAGGCGCATCTATTTCAATCATACCTTTATTTGCTTATGAGAAAATATCTTTTAACCATTAAACCAAATAAAATAAGGTCAACGTCCAGGAGCAAAACAAATGTCTGCAAGTGCTCGCCCCCTCAAATATCTGCTTGGCTGGTTGATAGCTGGTACTCGAGGGGGCTTGACAAGAGCAAAGATAATCCAAGCTTTAAGAGAAGCCCCTCAAAACGCGAACCAGCTGGCTAACCTGCTTAAAATGGATTATAGAACCATAAGGCATCATCTTGAGGTTCTCGAGAAAAACAGGCTTATAGTGTCCGCGGGTGAAGAGTATGGTAAGACGTATTTCCTATCCCCAATCATGGAGGAAAACTACGCCTTGTTTGAGGAAATTTTGAAGAAAGTTTGGAAAAAATAGAAAAGGAGGCAAAACAAATGAAACGTGAAATGAACCGAAACCCAAGAACTTGGCTACTGCTGGTGCTTCTACCCATCTTAATAGTCGCAGCCATATTAGCCGCTATATGGGCAACCTCAACCTTCTGGTATCCAAGACTACCATGGCAGCAACGGGAACGCCCTCCTCCCATTTCATGGGACATAGAATTCTTCTACATAGCGAAAACCGTTATCTCCACAATAAACCTAATCATCTTAGTCTTCCTAGTAATCGTGTATGCTGACATATACAGAAAAACCCGTTCAGAATTTACGGTAGGGCTCATAATATTTTCAGCAACTCTACTTCTTTACGCTTTAACGTCAAATCCAATAGTGATAAGGGCTTTTGGTTTTAGACTGTTCGGTTTGGGACCCTTCGCCTTGCTCCCAGACGTGTTCACTTTCGTAGCCCTCATCATCCTCCTATACTTAAGCATCAAATATTAGTATGGCTAGAAACTCTTAAATCGCTTAAATCGCCATAATAGTTTGGGATGATGTGAGGCGACGGCTTGGAGCCTTCAAGCTGTGAAAGCCACTAACCTGCACTGACCAAATTATAACGTGTTTACCTTAAAATGGTGGGTGGCTGAATGCTTAGGGACTTTAACCTTCTTGCAACAACATCACGGGGAAACGAGGATGAGGCTTGCTCTGAATTATGGTATTTGCTTGGAGAAATAGGCGACTCAGCGCCTGTTGTGGACAAGACTGGTGTGGCTGGCTTAATTGCTGCGAAAACGGCTTTTAACCCCTTTGAGGTTATTGAAAAGTTTAGGCAGATTCTCCGAGAACGGCCATACGAATTCCGCTACACACTACGCATAATCCCCATTGAAAAAGTTATCCGCACAGACCTCGGAGAAATTCAGCGGGCAGCCACAGAGCTGAGCGCAAAAATAGGTAAGAATGAGACTTTCAGGGTTACAGTGGAGAAACGCTTCACAGAAACCTCAACAAGGGACATCATTGAGGCTGCAGCGTCCAACATTGAAAGGAAAGTTGACCTGAACAAGCCTGACAAGATTCTCTTAATCGAGGTTATTGGCGGCTTGACAGGGCTTTCCGTGATTAAGCCCGAAGACATTTTATCAGTTGCGAAGGAGAAAGTGCTTTAAACGCCCAATCCTAATGTTCAGTTGCCAAAAGCGCCATACGCTCAATTATGAGGTCTATTAGGGCTTGTTTCATGTTGTTTCCTTTCATGACAGCCTCAAGCTCCATGTCTGAAATGTCGAAGACTTTTCGAATGATCTGCATTTTCTCCCGTGAAATTTCTAAAGCAGTGTCGTCACGTTTTCCGCCAACAGCCGTTGACAAGACTTGAAGAGTCGCCTTAACGTCGTCTGCCCTTTCACCAATTATGACAAGGGCTATCGCTTTGGTGTGGGGTTTGACTCCGAGAAACTCCACGGCTTTTCGTATTTGACGCTGGGCTGAAGCATAAAGAAGCATTTCCACAGCCAAACTTTTTGAAATGTTTATGCCGTTTTTGAAAGCGTTTAATGCATTTAAAACTGCAAAATACAAGTGTTGCCATGTAGCCACAAGCTCAGCATCGAAAAATTGGGCTTCCATGTTTTTTGCTAAATGCCCTTTAACGGTTTCAAGAAAGCCATCCACATCGGCTATTTTCACGCCTTTGAAGCCCGCAATAGCCACATACTTTCCAAACTCTTCAAAATGCTTTAGCAAGCTTCTTCCTCGCGGATCTCCTTTAGGAAGCGGTTAACAAGCTTTTTCGACAAACCAGCCTCAACAAGTTTTTCCATTTCCCTTTCAACAGGTTTGCCCTTTTCCCTACATTTTTTGAAGATTTTCCTTATGGTTTCCTTAATTTCCCATGGGAAGACTATCCAGCGGCTTGTTTCTTTAGCATAATAGTCTGGCTTTATTATGCTCCATGGTTTGAGATAAACAGCGGCAATCTTAACATCGAAGGCGCCTTCCTTTTGCAGGTGCTCCTTTATCAGCTGGAGGCTTTTGCCGGTGTCGGCAACCTCGTCCACGACAAGCACTTTTTTGTCAGAGACTTTTACAGAAACTGGCTGTGTTAGGGTGGGCTCCCCTTTTGTTTCAGCCATGCCCACATAGAATTCAACCCTAACATTTGCAAGGTTTGGGTTTTCCAGAAGGTCTGAAATAACCCTTGCTGGGGGCCATCCTCCGCGGCAAACCCCAACAATTACGTCTGGTTTAAAATTGTCTTTTCTTATTTTTTCAGCTATTTTTAGAAGCATTTTGTATATTTGGTTCCATGTCGGTACTTCGAATTCAAGCTCTTGCTGTGTCAAATTATTCCACACCGGTTTATTGTAGGCGGATAAGAGTTTGGATTCGAAGCCGATTTTAACTTTTCTAAAAGGCATAAAAGCTGATAACTTTAATTAAGCTCCAACTGTGATAGAAGGGCGAAAGGAGGCTGTGAAAACCTTTGAGGGAAATTATTGAATGCGTCCCAAATTTTAGCACGTCAGACCCGAAGGTTGTTGAACAAATTCTTAACGAGCTTAAGGCTACGGAAAACGCTTTACTGCTTGACTATACTTTCGACGATTATTATAATCGGCTTGTGGTCTCCTTTATTGGCGACAAGCGGTCTGTGCTTAAAGCCATGTTAAAGATGGCTTTTAAGGCTGTGGAGCTTATTGACATGCGCTTCCATAAGGGGCAACATCCCCGCATAGGTGCTGTGGACGTCGTACCATTCATACCAATAAAAAACGTCACCATGGAAGACTGCGTTCGGCTCGCGCGTAGATTCGGCAAAACACTGGCAAAAGAACGTGGTGTGCCAGTCTACCTTTACGGCGAGGCTACCACAAAACCGGAGAGAAGGGACTTGGACTGGATAAGGGAAGGCGAATATGAAAAGCTTGCAGAAATGATGGCTAAGCCGGAGCGTAAACCAGACTTTGGTCCAGCAAAGCCCCATCCAACTGCAGGAGCCACAATTACTGGTACCCGCAAGGTTATGGCCGGATTCAACGTTAACCTTGGAACCCCGGACTTGAAGATAGCGAAGAAAATTGCTAAGGCTTTGCATTCAAAAAAGGGTGGACTTGCAAATGTTAAGGCCATGGCAGCCTACATACCAGAGAAGAAAATCACCCAGATTGGGATGAGCATAAGCGATTTTGAGGCAACACCCCTATACAGAGTTTATGAACTGCTCAAATTGGAGGCTGAACGCTACAACGTTCCCATTGTGAGCTCAGAGTTCTGTGGAATGGCTCCTTTAAAGGCTATCATCGATGTGGCTTCATACTATTTAAAAATTGACAACCTAACCGTTGAAAGGGTTTTAGAAATTGCCGTTCAAAACGCCATCAAGAAGGGGAAAAACCTTGAGTAAGGCTAAAACCCGCAAGACAGCAGCCAAAGAGAGGGCTGACACGCTTATTGTTAACGCCAGCGAGCTTGTCACATTGGCTGGAGGCAACGAAAAACCGCGAACCGGCAAGAGAATGCGAGAGCTTGGAATAATAAAAAATGGATGCGTGGCCATAAAAGATGGGAAAATTCTGGCCGTGGGGAAAACCGCCGATTTAAGGAAAAACATTAGGGCTGAAAACATTGTTAACGCCAGCGGAAAGACCGTGCTTCCTGGGTTTGTTGACCCTCACACACATCTAGTCTTTGCAGGTTCAAGAGAGGACGAGTTCCAAATGAGGGTTGAAGGCGCCTCTTACATGGATATTCTAAAGGCTGGCGGGGGCATACTAAGAACTGTTAGAGAAACAAGAAGAGCCGGCGTTGACGAGCTTTTAGGCTTTGGCTTAAACACTTTGGATGTCATGCTGCGTTACGGCACAACCACTGTTGAGGCGAAAAGCGGATACGGCCTAACAACAAGGGATGAGCTGAAAATTTTGGAGGTTATTAAACGTTTAAACCAGCTTCACGCGGCCGATGTGGTTCCAACTTTTATGGGAGCCCATGCCATACCAGCCGAATACGCAGCCAGCCCCGAACAATATGTTAATTTAGTTGCTAACGAGATGATTCCAGCAGTTGCTGAAAGGAAGCTAGCGGAATTCTGTGATGTTTTCTGTGAGAAAAGTGTCTTCAACTTAGAGCAAACGAGAAAAATTCTCGTGGCGGCCAAAAACCATGGTTTAGGGCTTAAGGTTCATGCTGACGAGATGAGTCAGTTGGGTGGGGCTGAGCTTGCAGCCAGCTTGGGGGCTGTTTCAGCCGAGCACCTCCTTTTTGCCTCAGACGCCGGGATAAAGGCTATGGCTGAAAAGGGTGTAATTGCTGTTCTGCTTCCAGCCGCAGCCTTCAGCCTTATGGCTGGGCGTTTTGCCGACGCTCGGAAGATGATTGATTATGGTGTTCCAGTAGCTTTGGGCACTGATTTTAATCCAAGCTGTTGGATTGAAAACCAGCAGCTTGTCATAGCTTTCGCATGCTATTTTATGAGGATGACGCCAGCTGAAGCCATAACAGCAGCCACCATTAATGCTGCTCACGCCATTGGAAGAGCCAAAGAGGTTGGCAGCTTGGAGCCGGGTAAAAAAGCGGACATGGTGGTTTTGAATGTGCCAAACCATGTTTTTCTCGGCTACCGCTTCGGCGTAAACCTTGTGGACAAGGTGATAAAGAATGGCAGAACAGTTGTCGACGAGGAAGCGGGCATAGCCGAGGCGGCGAAGCTTTTCAGCAAAGAATTAGAGTAACCTCCTAACCAATAATATTTCAGATGAAAGGTGAAAATTGTTGTTGAAATTGGAAAGGCCAATTAAATGTTTGACGGACCACGAGCTGCACTGTAAGAACTGGCAGATTGAAGGAATCCTCCGCATGCTCTTCAATGTTGTTGACCCGGAAGTGGCGAAAGACCCTGAAAGGCTTATTGTTTATGGTGGAACTGGGAAGGCTGCCCGCAACTGGGAATGCTTCGAAAAGATTGTTGAAACCCTTACAGAGCTTGAGCTGGACGAAACCATGCTTGTCCAAAGCGGCAAACCTGTGGCAGTCTTCAAAACCCACGAGTGGGCGCCAAGAGCCCTAATAGTAAACGCCATGCTCGTGCCAAAATGGGCAACGTGGGACTACTTCTACGAGCTTGAACAGAAAGGCTTAATCATGTTTGGACAGATGACTGCCGGCTCATGGGCATACATTGGCACACAAGGTATTCTTCAAGGCACATATGAAACCTTGGCGGCGGTGGCACGCGAGCACTTTGGCGGAACCCTCCGTGGCAGACTGGTCTTGACGGCAGGTTTAGGCGAGATGGGAGGAGCCCAGCCTTTGGCGGTAACCATGAACGATGGCGTAGCCCTAGTTGTGGAAATAGACAAACGAGCGATTGATAGACGCATAAAACATGGTTATTTGGAAACATGGACAGACGACCTAGACGAAGCCGTAAAAATGGCTTTGGAAGCCAAACGCGAAGGCATCCCTAGAAGCATAGGACTGCTTGGAAATGCAGCTGAAGTGCATCCAGAACTGTTAAGGCGGGGCATAATACCCGATGTGCTAACAGACCAGACAAGCGCCCACGACCCGTTGAACGGCTATTATCCAGCTGGTCTTTCAAAGGAGGAAGCCGACGAACTCCGCAAAAACGACCCAGAAGAGTATCTGCGAAGAGCCAGCCAGAGCATGCGCACCCAAGTTAAAGCGATGGTGAAAATGATGGAGAAAGGCGCAGTAACCTTCGAATATGGCAATAACCTGCGTCAAGAAGCCTACAATGCCGGTTTTAAGGAAGCCTTCGCATTTCCAGGCTTCGTTCAACGTTATATTAGACCAATGTTCTGTGAGGGGCGTGGCCCATTTCGTTGGACATCATTGGTGGCCAGTGCGGAGGACATTTACACTTTGGACAATGTGATTTTGAAGGAGTTCTCCTATAACCGTGAGCTTTGCAGATGGATACAGAAGGCAAAAGAGCATGTTAAGTTTCAAGGGTTGCCAGCTCGCGTCTGCTGGTTGGGCTTCGGTGAGAGAGCCCGCTTCGGAAAAATAATGAACGACATGGTGGCAAGCGGAAGGCTTTCAGGCCCTATATGGATTGGGAGAGACCACTTGGACGGGGGAAGCGTTGCCTCACCAAACCGCGAAACAGAAGGCATGATGGACGGGAGCGACGCAATAGCGGACTGGCCAATACTTAACGCGTTACTGAATGCTGTTGCTGGCGCCACATGGGTCAGCGTCCACCACGGCGGAGGCGTTGGCATAGGCTATAGCATACATGCCGGTATGTGCTTGGTGGCTGACGGAACAAAAGAGGCTGAAAAACGTGTAGTAACAGTGCTAACAACAGACCCCGGAACAGCCATAGTGAGGCATGCGGACGCCGGATATGAAAAAGCAAAGAAAATAGCCAAAGAAAAGGGCATCAAAATGCCCATGCTGAAATAGGCGCTTAAGATTAAGAGGTTTTTATGGCGGTTTTCTTGCTGGACATGTGGACCGTTGCGAAGGGCAAGGAAGCCGAAAACGAGGAGGTTGTTAGGCAGATTCTCCAGTATGGAGGTACTCATCTAGAAGTCTTCAGTCTTGTTAAGTCGCTGCGTTGCTTTAGGCAAAGCTTAGGTGGAAAACCACCTTGAAAATTCCTAGTAACAGAGTTTGCAAGCTTACACGACATGAAGGAATTTTTCAAAAAGATTAGGGAAGACGGCGAGTGGAGAAAAATAGAGCGGAAATGGAGAAGCGTTATGGAACAAGCGTTTTCAGAAAGCCTACTTTGGGTTGACACTTTCAGAGAGCTTTGGACAGAAAAATAGAAGAAAATTTGGTGGTTTACTCGAACTCTGATGTTTCTTTAGGCTTCTCTTTCTCCTTTTCCTTCTCCTTCTCGATGCCTTTGGCTGCAATGACGTCGTCAATCTTTAGTATCATGTTTGCCGCTTCGGTGGCAGACTTGATGACTTGAAGCTTGACTCGCAATGGCTCTACAACGTTCAGCTCCAGCATGTCCCTAATCTTGCCGGTGAAAACGTCAACGCCAAAGGATGGGGATGATGCACTTTCATGAGCAGCCCTTAGAGAGACCATTATGTCAACAGGGTCTAAGCCGGCGTTTTCGGCTAATGTTAGCGGTATGGACTCGACAGCATCCGCGAATGCCTCTATGGCTAGTTGTTCGCGCCCGCCAACTTTTACGGCGTAGTCTCTGAGTTGTTTTGCCACTTCGGCTTCTGGTGCACCGCCTCCAGGCACAATTTTTCCGTCTTCAATGGCATTTCTAACCACACATAGGGCGTCGTGGAGTGAGCGTTCAGCCTCGTCGACCACGTGTTCTGTTCCGCCCCTAACCACTATTGTGACGGCTTTCGGGTTCTTGCATTCGCGGACATAAACGAGCTTGTCTTCGCCGATTTTAACTTCCTCAACAAGCTTAGCCTCTCCAAGCACATCCGGCGTTAGGTCTTTAACGCTGGCAACTATTTTTCCGCCAGTAGCCCTCGCCAATTTCTCCACGTCGCTGCTGCTAACGTTTTTAACTGCCAATATGCCTTTCTTGGCTAGGAAGTGCAGTGCCACATCATCTATGCCCTTTTCGCAGAAAACCACGTTGGCGCCTGCCTCTGCAATCTTGTCCACCATCTCACGGAGCATGCGCTCCTCCTCGTCTAGGAAGAGCTTCATCTGCTCTGGACTTTCAATGTTGATTTTGGCGTCAAACTCCGTCTTCTCAATCTCAAGTTTAGCGTTTAAAAGTGCAATCTTCGCATTGTGCACTATTTTCGGCATTTGCGGATGAGCCACTTCTTTATCAATGACCATGCCCTTGACAAGCTCTGTTTCCTCTAGGCTTTTGCCATGCTTCTTCAAAATCTTAATTAGGTCGATGTCAGCCTTGAGCTTCCCATCTTTTTCTTCGGCCACCTGCTTTACAGCTTCAACAGCCAGCTTTGCAAAGTGCTCTTTTGCTGCGGCTATTCCCTTGCTGCCCATCGACGTTATCGCTACATCCATGAGCTTCTTCTCATCGTTTATGCTAATTGGCAAGGCCATTTTCTCCAAAACTTCACGGGCTTTCTCGCTGGCTTTCTTAAAGCCCTCAATTATAATGGTTGGGTGAATGTTCTGGTCTAAAAGCTCCTCAGCCTTTGATAATAGCTCTCCGGCCAGAACCGCGGCTGTGGTTGTGCCGTCGCCAACTTCGTTGTCTTGGGCTTTGGCAACTTCCACAAGCATCTTCGCTGCTGGATGCTGAACGTCAATCTCTTTCAGGATTGTTGCTCCGTCATTGGTTATTGTGACATCTCCGAAGCTGCTGACAAGCATTTTGTCCATGCCCTTCGGCCCCAGAGTGGTTTTGACAAGCTCCGCTATTATCTTAGCTGCCATAATGTTGTTTCTCTGAGCTTCCCTTCCAGTTGTTCTCCCCGTTCCTTCCTTCAACACCAAAACCGGGACTGTTCCAGAGGGTATGGCTGCCATCAACCATCACCCCTTCATCCCATTTAGCTCATAGCAATTGTGAAGTGCAAAATCACACGAAAAATTTGGTTCTATATAAATTTTTCTATACTTATGCCTTAACAATTCTATAACCAGAAGCTTTCCTAAGCCTATTCATAACAGCCAAACCCAAACCTTCTGTGGGTACACCCTCAGCTATGATTATGTCAACCCCTTCAACGTCAAACTCCCTCAGAAGCCTAAACAAGTTCTTGGCAATTACATCTAACCGGCTTCTGCTCCCAAGAGACTTAACAACATCAGCCCCATAAAAACCAACAGTCTCGTCGGTAGCCAGAACGCCGACCCTCATATTCTGATTTTTATAATGGTTTACCAACTCCATAACCTTCTCAACAGTGGCTGAAAGCTCACCTTCAACAACAATCAACTTCGCCCTTGGAGCATAATGCCTATGCTTCATCCCAGGAGAACGTGCCCTCTCAACCGGCAACTTTTTCTCCGCAACGGCAACAGGATGCAGCTCAACTTTTCCAATAACAGCCTCCAATGCTTCGCGAGGCGTCCCCCCAGGGCGGAGAATCTGCGGCGGGTCAACAGTCACGTCTAAAACTGTGGATTCAACACCAATTTTAGTTGGACCGGCATCCAAAACAGCATCTATCTGTCCATTCAAGTCTTCGAGAACATGCTCAGCCGTTGTGGGACTCGGTCTACCAGCAAGATTTGCACTTGGAGCAGCGATTGGACAGCCGCTTTCTCTAATCAGGGCTAAAGCCACATTATGTTTTGGCATCCTAACAGCTATTGTATCCAAGCCAGCCACAGTCACACTCGGCACAATGCTAGAACGCTTGAAAACAAACGTTAATGGACCAGGCCAAAAAGTTCTCATAAGAATTTTGGCTTTTGCCGGAACTTCAACTGCAAGTCTGTAGACATCTTCCGGTCTTCCAACATGCACTATTGGGGGGTTATCCAGCGGGCGCTTTTTCGCCTTAAAAAGAGCTAAAACAGCCTTAGCGTTCAAGGCGTCGGCTCCTAGGCCATAAACAGTTTCTGTTGGAAAAGCCACCAAACCGCCATTTCTAATTATGCAAGCTGCCTTTCGAATAGTCGCGATTTCTGGATTTTTAGGGTTAACCTTAAACACCAAAGTCTTTTTCATCGTGTTCAGCCATTTCCGCCGCTTTAACAAGCAACTTCAAACTTATTTAGGTACTCCAAAAGCACTCGGCAATTAGCATAAGTAGGTCTTAATTATACTACGTAGTAGTCTATTACTTTTTTCATGCTTTTTGGTGCAGCTTGCCTCACGGCAAGTTGCTTAAGGATTTTTATCATTTGGGGTTGGAAGCGGGCTATATCCGTTAATGTTACTAGGCCTACGAGGCGTTTTCCATCAACCACCGGCAGCTTCTTTATTTTCATTTGGAACATGAGTTTTACCGCTTCTTCTAGCTCCATTTTTGGTTCCACAACAACCAATGGGCTTGACATTACATCTTTAACCTTTGTTTTGTTTACGTCTCTGGCTTCGGCGACAACCCTCTTTAAAAGGTCTCTTTCAGTTATGATTCCGACGGCTTTTCCCTTTCTGACGGCTATTAGGCAGCCAATCTCAAACTTGTTCATGACTTCTGCTGCTTCTCTGACTGTTGACTCTTCATCTATGGTTATAACTTCTCTAACCATGACATCCTCAACTTTAAGAGAAAGAGGACTTTCCTCTTTCCTTGCTCCTTCCTCGTTTTCCACAATGTCACCAGTTTCTCGTATATGGAACCCTACATATATAATTTGACGCGTTAGCTTGTAGACACTACCTTTCGAGCAGTTTCCGTGTCAATTCTTCGACACGTTTGCTTGCTGGGATCTTTGCCCTCTCAAACTTTTCTTTAGGCTTTGTTAGGGGTTTTGTGGCATCCAAACCCATTTTTGACGTTAAACCTGTCTCTTGGTTTGCAGAAGAATCCAATGTTGAGCCTCTAGCATTCTCTATTATAAGCAGGTCTTCTGAAGCTTGAAAACGCGTGGCAATAGCCCACTCCACATCAGCCATGTTAAACACGTCAATGTCGGAATCCACGACAACAGCGTGTTTTAGGCTTGGGTGAGCGGCAAAGGCGGCTAACAATGCGTTTTTGCCATCGCCGTCAAGTTGTTTTTCAATCGATATTATTGCATGAAGCCATCCGGCACCGCCAACTGAAAGGTTTACAGCCTTAACCTTGGGCACAACTTTAGATACAGCCTCGTAAATTGAAGCCTCATGGGGAAGCCCCATCAAAAGTTTATGTTCCGCCCCTGAAGGCAAAAGCGCCTGGTAAATGTAGTCTCTGCGGTGCATCACGTTCACAATTTCCACAACAGGCTGTTTGCGTTCAATGTCGTATGTTCCGGTGATATCCACTAGGGGCCCTTCCGGCACCTCTTTAGATGCTGAAATTCTGCCTTCCAATACGAGTTCCGCATCCGCTGGAACAAGAGCATCCACATATTTACACTTAATTAGTTGCAGTTTTCCGTCAAGCAGCGTGTTTGCAACCTCATATTCATTTACTCCAAATGGAACTGGGGAGGAAGCTGCTAACATAACAGCTGGGTGAACACCAATAGAAATTGCCACGTCTAAGTCTACTTCCGCCTCTTTAGCCATCTGCCACAACTTGTACAGATGTCTCGGAACTAAACGTATGGCTAAATGCCTCTCATCCAAAAGTTGCAGACGATGAATGGAAACGTTTTCAACAGTCCCGTCAAGGCTCCTAGCGTGAACAACAGCGGAAGTTATGTATGAACCGGCATCCCTCTCAAAATGTGTCAGGATTGGAATTTTAAGAAGGCTTGGTTCTTCAACAACCTCTTTAACAGGGCCATCTTCAATAATTTTAGGCTTTTGTGGGGTGCGCCAAGCATTTAAAAGCTTGTGGTAAAGTCCTTCGGGTTCAACGCCGAGAGCCTTACATATACGTTTCCTTGTTCCACAAACGTTTGCTACAATCTTTGTCTTGGTGTCTTCAACATTTTCAAAAAAGAGAACCGGCCCGTTATTGTCAAAGGCTTTTATGATGTAGGAAATTTCAAAGCTTGTGGAAACTTCATCTTTTATGTGGAGTACTTCGCCCTCCTCCTCCATTTGTGCTAGAAAACTTCTCAGACTCATGTTAGACTCCCCTCTGAGCTTTCCACCCCTTCTATTCTGGGCTCGGTGATGGTGACCCTTTCAATAAGCCTCTTAAAAATGACTTGGGCTTGCATCTCATCCATTTTCTCCAAGTAGACTGAAACGATGGCTATTTTACCCTTTTTGGATGCTAAATATTCGGCGAACATGCGGGCTGAAATAACGTTTCTATCGCCAAGAATCACAGAAGACGATGGCAGTCCTGGAGTGTCCGGAGGTTTCGGAATAGCCACAGCCAGTGTTCCAAGCCTATCCTCGTTTTCGCTTAAAAGTATCAAGCAAGAGTTTTTCGTTTCAAGGTAAACAGCGAGAAAATGAACGTTCTGCTCAATCAGCTCGTCCTTAACTACTTTAGCTCGCTCCATCGTGGATTCTCCAATGCCTATTTATAGCTTTACACATTCACTATTTATTACTTTCAAAAGGGCAAGCGGAAATGAATAGGGAAAAAGCAGGAAAAATTCTGCAAATCCTTCGGGAAAACCTCATCTTGCCAAGGTGGGTCTCAGCAGACCACAACCCATTTGAAACCCTAATCATAACAATAATCTCGCAAAACACCTCTGACAGAAACACGGAAAAAGCCTTTGAAAAACTTTCAAAAACCTTTACAATAAGCCCAGAAGCCTTGGCAAACGCCGAAACAAGCCAAATTGAGGAGTGCCTAAAAGTCGCTGGACTTTACAGAAATAAGGCGAGAATAATAAGGCATATTTCAAAAATAATTCTCGAAAAATTCGGCGGAAGCCTCGAACCAATCTTGAATTTGCCATTTGAAAAGGCAAGGAAGACACTCATGCAACTTCCGGGTGTCGGTCCAAAAACCGCTGATGTCCTACTACTACTTTCGGCAAAAAAGCCGACAATACCCGTGGACACGCATGTGAACCGGGTTTCTAAAAGACTTGAACTTGCACCCGTTAATGGAGATTACGAAAGCGTTCGCGAATCCCTTCAGCTGTTATACAACCCTAAACACTATTTGGAACTCCACATACTGTTAATTTTGTTGGGCAGAAAATACTGTAAAGCCAGAAAACCCCTATGCAAGCCTTGTCCAGTTAGAGAGTTATGCCCATCCAGAATGGAATAGCCCTATAGAAGCTTGGCACTCTCTTCTATAACTGGGGGCGCAACCTCTTTTAAGTTTTCATCCAGTTTCACCTTTCCAAATGCAACCGTTGATATACCGCTGGAAACCGATGTGAAAATTTTTACAACCCTTCTTCCGTAGTCAATTTCACGTAAGACTCCTATTCCAAGGAACTTTCTTTCATCGTTATATAAGGCTAAGAGCAAGCCTTTCTCATCGCCCTTAAATGTGACCACAACTTTTTTGCCGACGGTTTCCTCGGTTCGCTTGATGTTTTCTGGGTTTATCCACCTGTTTCTGCCGATGACCACGTATATTTTATCTCTTAACTCAACCATGTATAGGGGTTTCATTCCAAGCAATTCGTAGATTTCCCTCTCCCGCCTTTTGTCGCCGAAATTTTTCCCAGGAGCCAATATTTCGTCGCTTTCTATTTTAAGCCAGCTTACTGGTATGGATTGCACCCTCGCATTTTTTAGGTATTTTATGTAGCCCAGCTCTCTTAGGCTTCTGCGTTTTTCTCGGCTTCTCTGTTTTATGGTTTGTGGAGAATCAATGACCACTGTTTTAAAGTCCTTAACAGCCTCTAAGAGGGGTTTTAGCTTCTCATCTTGTTGTATGCAATAGATTATGCCGGGATTAATTTTTTCAATGAGTTGAACCTTGTAGGCGATGGCTTCTTCCCCCTCAACCCAACCATCCGAATTTATAACAACAAAATCAGGGTTGCCGCTCAACATTTCAGCATAAAGCAAAGTCATTCCCTGAATCACCTTTTCCACAGCCTTGCTTGGCGATGTCACACCCACGAAGAAGGCGTTTTTCGCCTCTAGATTGAATAGGTCAGTAACGTGCTTTGACACAAAGGCATATGCCAGTGTGCACGGAGGCCCTATGTCCGACTGTCCCAAGTCTCCGTCTAGGATGGCTACCTTATGCTTTTCGTTCAGCAGCCTATTCATCAGGTATGTGCAGAAGCTTGTTTTTCCCGAATCCACCGTTCCCAAAACAATGGCTGTTACTGGTTTTGTCTGGATTGCCGCTAGCTCTTCGTAGGCTTTATCCCATGATGGTGGTATAGTGTTTCCTTCAACTTCCTCCACATTCGCGTTTTCTCCGAGGGATACATTGAAGGTTGCTTTTTCCTTGACGAAGAAGGGCATTCTCTTACCATCTCTTATTACAACCTTCTCCATGTTACGCATTGCATAGCCGAAAACCTCAGCCTTTCCGGAAACAAGAGTAACTGATGCTGGTCCATCGACGAGCAGTGTCTTTCCATCTGCAACATTTACATCCATTATTTTTCTCTCCTAGCGTAAACTTGCCCATTTCTTCTTGCAATTTTTATGGCTGAAACTATATCCCTTAAGCCTCTCCTATGCTTTGAATCACTTATGTTCCGGTCTGTTCCGGCCTCGCTGACGCTTTCCAACACTATGTTTGGGGGCAGTTTCCTATCAAGGGCTTCTAAAAGCATCTCCTTATATTGTGGGATGCCATCGCCAACTTTTACGGCAATCACGGATGCCCTAATATCCTTAAGACTTTTTATTATGTTGTCTATTTCGTCAAGCGTTTCATTTATTCCAAAACAGTTTCCAGTTCTAATAACCTTTCCATCGGCTAGGACGGCTAAACCTAAAACCTCTCCTGGGTCAACGCCTATAACTATTTGCTCGTAAGAATCTTTCCCCTCAATAAATTGAAGCGTCTGATTCACTAAAGCCTGCAAGTACATTCCATCTTTAAAAGTTAAAACATTTTCATGACTTATGAGGGGGCGCTCCTCTTCAGTTGTTATTACAACCTTTATTTCCAATGGTATGGGCTCGTAGGGTGTTAGGCTTATGAAAGGCAGATTGGCTTTTTTCAACTCGTTAACTATTAGGTAGTAGGCTTTTCCTGAAACCGTTGCTACTGCGACCTTCGCTCGCATACAACCTTCCAAAGTTTAGCCTTTTAACAGCAAATTATTATTTCGCACTTTTATATCTATTGATGTGCGTGACATTGCTACAGAAGATACCAACAAACTGCAAAATGCTTGATGAAGCCCTTGAAGGAGGATTCCCCATAGGTGAGGTCAGCCTAATATATGGAGAGGCGGAAACAGCGAAAACAACTTTGGCAATTCAGTGCGCGGTGAACTGTGCAAGGCAAGGTTACAAAACGTTGTTTATGGACTGCGACGGCACATTCTCCGCTAGAAGACTTTCACAAATCGCGCCAATAGACACTGAAAAAGCGGCAGAACTAATAATTCTCGTAAAACCAAAAAGCTTCAAGGAGCAAGCACTTGTCATAGACCAACTAACAAACTATATAACAAAAGGCTTCGGACTTGTCGTTATTGACACCGTCACTCACTTGTACCGCATGGAAGTCGCTGAAAAACCTGAAAAAACATTTGAGTTTAACCGAGAATTAAATAGGCAGATGGCTTTGCTGGCGCAAACAGCAAAAACACATAAAGTGGCTATTCTCGTCATCAGCCAAGTTAGAAGCGTTTTTGATGAAGCATACGTTGATGTGGAACCAGTTGCCACACGTGTGCTGAAGTTTTGGGCAGACATAATAGTTGCCATGAAACCCACCGAAAACCCAAAAATTGTTAAAATAACCCTAGAGAAAAGGGCAAAAATGGTTCAGCCATTCACATGTCATGCAAGAATATGTACAAACGGACTATGCGAGCTCCATCTACAGCATGAAGGTTAAAACATGGAAGCAATAGCGAAATTGGTTGCAGACGCATTAAAATTCATATTCCCAGCATACTGCGCAAACGCCATACCAGTGATTGCCGGCGGAGGATTACCATTAGACTTTGGAAGAAAATTTTTTGACGGAAAACCAGTCTTTGGGAAAAACAAAACCTTCAGAGGCTTTTTCTCAGGACTGATTATTGGCACAGCGGTTGGCTTTGCAGAAGCCGCAGTTTTCCAAGAATATAACCGCATAGGCTATTTTGGCTTCCTACTATCCCTAGGCGCCTTACTTGGAGACTTAGCTGGAGCCTTCATAAAAAGAAGGTTAGGGATACCGCCTGGCGGACTTCTGCCCATATTAGACCAGGTGGACTTCGTAGTAGGGGCTTTAATATTCTCCATACCATTGCAAATACTATCCCTTGAGCTTACATTGGCAGTACTTGTTATAACGCCACCTTTACATATGGCAACAAATTTTGCAGCCTACAAGCTTGGATTAAAAAACAATCCTTGGTAATGGGTCTATATTTGACCTCTCAACTTCCAGTTTAGCACGGCCTCTAAGGAAATATATGCAACGAAAAAGAGGAAGGCGCCTATCATGAACAGCAAATATGCTTGTCTAGGCTTATAGGCGTATTTTGTGCTTTGATACATAAACACTGCTCCAGCAACACCCATCGAGAAGAGAATCATAGCAATGATGCTGTCTGAAACCCACTGCTCGGATAACTGTGGATAAACAAATAGAAAACGCCCACCATAATAGACTGCTGGAAGCGGCTTCACAATGATTAGGTGCAACCCACCCCCATAAAGAAAAACGGCAATAGCCATGGCGATTACTGCAAGAGCGAAAGGCGAAGGCCTAGCTGTCGATATTTTCGTATAAAGCTTTTGCAGGGAGTAGGACAATGAAATCGCTGTTTTTTTGACTTTACGTGCCACCTTTTTCCACTCCGCTTTTAATTAGGTGTTCTGCCACCTCTTTAGCCCATTCGCCGGTAAATGGATTCTTAACAATCTCACTTAAATACTCTTTCCAAGTAATATCTAAGGCTTTTTTCCAAACATCATACTTCTTCACGATGCTTTGATAGGCTCTAGCGTGAAGCTCACAGTACCTGTTTTCAACAGCTTCTCTACTACATACTGCGCATTTCAATGTTTCTCCTCCTTTAGTGGACATTTCGGATTAAAACACAAGTTCCAAGGGCGTCTTCCCTTAATGCGAACCTGAACTGTGGGCCAGCCGCATCTGCGGCAATTTCTCCCTAAAGGACGGGCTATCCCCCTCTGTGGAAGGGGGAAGGCGGCATTACACTGTTTTTTGAAATAGTTCGTGCATCCAATGAAGCGTTTTCCAGTCTTCCGTGAATAAAGTATCATAAGTAGCCCAGTTCCACAAAGCGGGCATGGCCCAACAATTCTCTCTTCAAGTCGCGCCTTTTTTATCGCGTTGCTCAATTGTTCACCTATGATTTTCTCTTTAGCCTTAAGCTCCTCAACCGCCGGTTTCAGAATTTCAATTGCGTTCAAAAGGACGTTCTCGCGTTTTTCCCTGTCTGCCTGAATCTTGTCCATCCTTTCTTCAAGCTTTTTAGTAAGCCCTATTGAAACTATTGTGGGACAGTGCTTTTTAAGAACATCAAGGACTTCGAAGCCTAAATCTGTCACAATCATTCTTTCGTCTCGGACATACTTTCTGTCATATAATGTTTGTATGATGTCTGCACGGGTTGCCTTTGTCCCGATGCCGACCTCCTCCATCTTTTTTAGGAGACTTCCAGGATTATATCGCGGGGGTGGCTTTGTGAACTTGTCCTCCAAAATAATCCTTCTAATTTTGATTTTCTGCCCCTCTTCTAATTGCGGTAGGAGAACCTCTTCAGACCTCACATAAGGCTCGTAGAAGCGCAGCCAACCCTCCTTTAAAGTTTGCCTACCTCTCAAAAAGAATCTTTGCCCATCCACGTTTATGCAGACCTTTAGGCTTTGTCTTATTGCTGGCTCTCCGAAAACAGCCATAAACCTTCTAACAACAAGGTCCCAAATCCGCCTTTCATGCTCTTCTAAAACCCTTTCTGGCAAGTTTCCAGTTGGGTAGATGGCTGGATGTGCCGGGTCTTCTTTCTTTCCCTCGTTTGGTTTAAGCTCCTTTTTCGTGAGGAGTTCTGATGCAAGCTTTTTGTACTCAGAGACTCCGCTTAGACTTTTCAATATTGCCTCATAATTTATCGCCGGCGGAAGTTTTTGGCTGCTTGTTCTCGGATATGATATTAGTGCATCCAAGTATAAGCGTTGGGCAATGTCTAAGGTTCGCCGTGGCGTGTACCCGAAAAGGCTGTAGGCTTCGCTTTGCAGTGCGCCGATGTCGAAGGGTGTTGGCGGCATCTGTTGGAACTGTTTAACCTCTATGTTCTCAACAAAGCCATCTTTTCCCCTACAATCGTTTACTACGTTTTCGGCTTCTCTTTTTGTTTCAATCACTTCCCTTTCATATTCAGCCTCGAAAACCTGCCCTTCAATTTCAACTTCAGCTTTAATCTGCCAGTAAGGTGTGGGCACAAAACTTCTTATCGCCTTTTCCCTTGCAACCAGAAAGCGTAATGTGGGACCCTGCACCCGTCCAGTGCTCAGTGTAGCGTATTTCCCACTCCAGTCTTTAGCGGCTATTGTCAAGGCTCTGGAGAGATTAACCCCATAAAGCCAGTCGATTTCATGCCTTGTCCTTCCAGCTTCTATGAGGGCAAAGTCAAGTTTAGGCAACAGTTCTGCATAGGATTTTTCCAGCTCTTCCTTTGTTAGCGTTGAGTACTTCATCCTCTTAGCTACGTCTTCCTTATTGCCGCACGCGTATTTCAGTATGCAATACCCTATTATGCTCCCTTCGATGTCGTAGTCGCATGCGTCAATGTATGTGTCGGCATCTTTGGCAAGCTTCGAAATCGTTTCAAGCCAAGCGCGGATTTGTTTTGCACCTCGCTCAGCCATGTAGCGGGGAACCCAGCGGAAACTGAAAACCGGATAATAGTTTCTTCCACTTTTTTCCTCAGCAACCGTGTATAAATGTCCAATAGCCGGAACAACAATTATCTGCTTTTCTCTCTCGGCTAAATAGTATGGAACACCATTCTCCTCCATTTTTTTGGCTTTACCCTTCAAGTCAAGGGCTGAAGCTATCCTCGAGGCGGCGTCAGGCTTTTCCGTAATAATGAAAGTGTATTTTCCCATGCCGTCACAGACCATTACCTATTGAAGTTGAAGTTTCCAAAGATAAACCTTAAGCTAAAATTAAAAGTTTCTATCGCAACAGCACGCCTCACAGTTCAAGAAATCAGCAACCGATAAATATGGCGTAGGCATTACACCCATTTTGTCGAGGAGATGATTACTTGCCTCAAAAGGTTGTATGCCACCAATGTGGCTATGTTTTGTACGAGGGAAGCGAACTTAAACCTCCAGATGAGATTCTGCATAAACATAACGGGAAATGCCCAAAATGCGGCAGAAAACTTGCCCTCATACCATTAAACGTTGAAGTGAAACCCATAAAATAATCTGTTCCATTTTAAGGAGGCTCTAAGCAAGTGCGTAAAACCCAGATTTATGAAGTACACAAGAGAACGGCAAAAATGACGGAGTTTGCCGGTTTCGAAATGCCCCTATGGTATAAGGGGATAACAAAAGAACACTTGGCAGTGCGAAATAGTGTAGGCGTCTTCGACGTCTCCCACATGGGAAGAGTTATAATAACTGGAAAAGACGCTGTAAGTTTCCTAAACTATGTCATAACGAATGATGTTACAACTTTAACACCAAACGGCGCCCTCTACTCGGTAATGTGCAATGAAAACGGTGGCATAATAGACGACTTCGTGGTAAGCCGCCTCGAAGAGGAAAAGTTTCTGCTGGTCCCAAACGCCACAAACAGAGAAAAAGACTACAACTGGCTTGTCAAAAAGGCTGAAGGCTTCAAAGTTAAAATTGAAGACGTTTCAGATCGTGTTGCAATGTTCGCCGTCCAAGGACCAAACGCTGAAAAAACCCTTCAAAAAATCTGCACAACAGATCTAAGCAAAATTGAAAGATTCAAGTGCGCCACAGCTAAACTGGCAGACGTTGAAGTCTTCCTCTCCAGAACAGGATACACGGGGGAGGACGGCTTCGAAGTCTACATTTGGAATGCGCCCCTAGATAAGCCCAACAACGCATTAAAAGTATGGAATGCTGTCCTCGAAGCAGGCAAACCCTTTGGAATAGAGCCATGTGGTTTAGGCGCCAGAGACACTTTAAGGCTTGAAGCCGGACTATGCCTATACGGAAACGACATAGACGAAAACACAACCCCGTTAGAGGCGAAATTAGGCTTTGTGGTGAAATTCCAAAAAGACAACTTCATAGGAAAAAACACCCTTTTAAAACAAAAAGAGGAAGGGATTAAACGGAAACGTGTAGGACTGCAAATGATTGAACAAGGAATACCACGACAAGGCTTCAAAATATACAACAATAAAGGCGAAAACATAGGACAAGTGACAAGCGGAACCTTCTCGCCGCTGCTTAAATGCGGCATAGCTATGGCTTACATACAAGCAGAACAAGCCCAAGAAGGAAACATCATAAACATCGAAATACGAGGAAAACATGCCAAAGCAAAAATTGCACCATTCCCATTCTACGACGCTGAGAAATACGGATATAAGAGGAAAACAGCCGCATAAAACTATTTAACTAACCGTAAGAAAAATAAAACACCTTCATAACCTTTATTCAAGAAGCTGGAAAACAGAATGGAGACAAAAAGCCTATCCAAAAAAGAACAAATAATCAACGGCATTAAAAGCCTTGGAAAACTCCGCCCAAAAATAAACCACACATCAATGATGACCACTGCAGCCTTAGCACTTATACTATTCATAGCCTTCACTATACGGTTATTTCCGATGCGTTGGGAAATAGACCCAACAACAGGAAAATCAAACCTCCTTCTATCAGAATTCGACCCCTACCATCAATATCGCTTCACAGAATACATTGTAAATAACGGATTCATCTCATGGGCATGGCCTAATCAATGGAGAGACCGCCAACGATGGTATCCAGATGGGATAAATGTTGCCAAAGCTGCCTTCCCAGGACTCCCAATGACAGCAGCCTTCCTCTACAAGATAGTTTCCATGTTAGGCATAAACATAGACCTAATGAGTTTCTGCGCCCTATTCCCAGCCATAATGGGAATGCTGGCATGCCTAGCCATTTACTTCCTTGGAAAAGACATAGGTGGCATGCCAATAGGCCTATTAGCTGCACTTTTCCTGGCTTTAGAACCATCCTACATTCAAAGAACATCCTTAGGCTTCTTCGACGACGAAACCATTGGAATACTCGCCCTCATAATTTTCGCCTTTCTATTTTTGAGGGCCATCGAAGAAGAAAGACCGGTTAATTCAACGGTGAAATATGCTCTGGCCTCTGGTGCCGTGTTAGGCTACTTTTGTGCGGGGTGGGGTGCAGCCTACTACCCAATAGGCCTCACAGTCCTATTTGTGCTCGTCTTGATTATTACAAAAAGATATACACGAAAGCTTTTTCTCGCTTACAGTCTAACCTTCGGGTTGGGATTACTCCTCGCCATAAACGTTCCAAAGCTTTCACCAACATATCTTCTGACAAGCGCCATACTGCCAGTTGCCGCTGTTTTTGGAATTCTTTGTTTGGCAGAAGTTCTCAATAACGTGAAAACAACAAAATGGAAACTAATTTCAGTTACAGTTTTTCTAGCCCTTATTCTTGGCGGTGTTACAGTACTATGGTATAAGGGTTATATGCAGGGCATAGCCGGAAAATTCATTTCGGTTCTAAACCCCTTCACACGCGAAGCTTCTCCACTAATTGAGTCTGTGGCTGAGCATAGAGTATCCGCCTGGGGCTCCATATACTACGAGTTTGGCTTCATAATAATCTTCTTTATAATGGGACTGTTCTTCGTTTTAGGAAACCTAAACAACAGAAACCTATTCCTCCTAATTTTCGGTTTAACATCCCTATATTTCGCATGCTCAATGGTGCGATTATTTGTGCTTATGGCTCCAGCTTTCAGCCTTCTAGCAGCCGTTGGAATCAGCGGAATTTTGAAACCATTTATGACCCTGCTAAAGGAACCACCGAAAATAAGCGTTAAGAAAAAGTATGGACTAGAACATGTCGGAAAAGAGTTCAGCGGCATAGCAGTATTCCTAATATTCTTAATGTTGATGGTGAATTTGGCCTTTCCAATGCCGAGGGTTTATACACAGGCTTACACGCCTACTACAATATCTAGTGGAAGCTTGTCAGTTTCGCCCCAGTATTTGAGCACACCAGTGAGGGAGTGGATTGACATGTTACATTACATGAGAACAACGCTAAGTCCAACAACCGTCGTGTGTAGCTGGTGGGATTACGGATATTGGATGACCGTATTAGGTAACGTTACTTCTCTTGCAGATAACGCCACAGTGAATAGCACTCAAATAGAAAACATTGGGTTCATATTTATGGCTAACGAGACTCAAGCAATGAGAATGCTGAAACTTTATAACGCATCCTACATCCTAGTCTACACAACTATCCGCGCTGATACAGGTGAGTGGATAAATGCTGGCGGTGACGAAGGTAAATGGATCTGGATGGCAGCAATATCTGGGAAGGCGCGGGAACGCTTCATAAATAACAGTTTCATTTCGGCTAATGAAACGTGGAACGAAAACCTTGACGATATTAGGAAATTGTTTGGGAACTATACCCTTGGAACAAATTGGATAGACAGTAATAAAAACGGTCAAGTAGATAGCGGTGAACTTGAACCAAACACAAAAGGACAAAACGCAACGATTTATAAGTTGATGCGTTATGCTGTTGAAAGCTGGAAGCAAAAGCATGGAAAAGGCGGCACGGAGATTGAACTATTTTACTTTACACCAGAGTTCATCGCCGGTTTGGATAATGACGGAAGTAAATATGGCGGCGTTGTCCCGCTTGTATGCCTTTACAAAATTAACTGGGACAAATATTATAGTGAACACCCAAGTGGATAAGGGAGAACCATTTTGTTTCCAAAGGTTCCAGACCAGCATAAGCCTAACAAGCCTCTTGTTCCAACGGGTTTAGGCGTCATATACGTTATTGTAAGTGCGGCTTACCTTTTCTTTCTACACGCCTTTGAGCTTGATATTAGCCAAAGCGGTGGCAATGTTTCTCCTGCCTTAACTTTGGCTGTTTGCATATTGTTTGGTGGGTTTATGGGTTTGCTTGACGACTGGATGGATTTGCGTTGGCGTTATAAGGCTTTCTTTCCGTTGGTGGCTGCTGTTCCCTTGATGGCTTTAGCCTATAGGATGGGTACTGTACGCACCGCCATAACGCTTCCGATTTTGGGAACCATTGATTTTGGCATATACTACTTTTTTGTTTTGATTCCGCTAATTGTAACCGTAACCACTAATACTGTTAACCAGTTGGGCGGGTTAAACGGTTTGGAGACTGTTTGTCCAGCTATAGTTTTGATAGGGCTTATGGTTGCATCTGGAAAAAACGCTGTGCTTTTAACGCTGCCTTTAGCTGTTTGGCTCACACTTGCCCATTTCAACTTTCAAGGGAAAATTTTTGTTGGCAATACCGGCTCTTTTGCTATTGGTATAACGTTGGCAGCCTTTGCCATAATTTCAGATTTGAAATGGTGTTTACTGATTTCGCTTTTGCCCTACATTCTAAATTCTTCAATGATTTTGTTAAACTATTTCTTTTTCCGAACCAAGGCGAATGTTTCTTTTGACGGTGAAAGGCTTTCCTCATACCACAGAAGGAGCCTGATAACGCTCATCACTTATAAGCGCCGAATGACTGAGCGGCAAGTTGTTACTGTAATAGCTTTTTTGGTGGCTGTTTCAACCTTTGTTGCCATTGCGGTTCAGCTGTTTCTCTTGTAGTTGTGTGTAATGCCTTGTTACACACAAAAGGCAAAAATTTGTCCGAGGTGAGGCTTAATCAAGGAGGTTGTTGAGGCACCGTTTAGTATGGCGTTTAATGTGAGGAATCGGCTATTTGCCCAACGCTTAACGTTCCTAACGTTTCGGTTAAAGTTGAAACCACGAGTATCGTAGGGGTTAAGCTGGACGTTAAAGGCGGGGCTGGAACCGTAAATTTTGATGTTAAGGCAAAGCTTGAAGAAAAAGGGAAGCGAAGCCAAATGGTTGTTGTAGGCTTTAACTTCCAGCTTACAACAAAACCGGGCATCGTCAAGTTTGAAATAGAAGGGATAGTCACCATAACTGAAAGGACACGGAGATAAACAAGATACTGGAAGTGGACCCGAAACAAAAGTGCCATACGTTTTCAGAAGGTTTACCAGCACACTTTTACAGCCATGTACTTACTCTCAACGATTCTTAACACGCCTCCGCCGCCAATAGACACCCTCCTCTTCAGAAGGGAAGAAGTGCCGGCTGAAGGCGTTGCCATTGAGCCAAAAGCAGCTGAAAAAGTTGGGGGAGAGGCTTCTGGGAAAGCGGAGAAGGAAGGCTAAGGCGAAAGAATATTTTTATTAGTCGCATTGTAGTTATGCTGTTTTGTTGGCGGGTGAGTGGGTCCTCCCACCCGTTCCGCCATACAAACCCCGGTGTAGGGAGGTGAAAAATTGAAATTTGATAGTAAAGACCTGGCTTTGACAGCGGTTTTTGCAGCTCTATATGCTGCGGGAGTGATTTTTCTGGCGCCTATAAGCTTTGGGATATGTCAAGTAAGGGTTGCCGACGCGCTGTTGTCGCTTTCAGTGGTTTTCGGTATGCCAGTTGCCCTTGGAACCAGTTTGGGATGTTTAGTTGCAAATGTTTATGGGGGCTTGGGCGTTATTGACATTGTCGGTGGCACTGCTGCAAATTTTGTTGCATGTGTTTTGGCTTGGCTTATCGGTGGAGAGAATATTACTCGTAGGCTTTTAGCATGTCTCGTGGAGACCGTCACAATAACAGTTATTGTTGGTGGCTACTTGGCGCTAATATTCAATGTTTCAGTTGAAATTGGACTACTTGGCGTTTTCATAGGCTCTGTCATAGCGATTAATGTTCTTGGGTTTGCAATTCTGGAAACTATCTGTCGAAGTGGCGTAAGCAAGAAATATGCAAAAAGGGGATGAAAACTGAAGGCTACATAAAGCGTTCGAGTTTTGTCAGTCCTATTATTTCGTCGAAGTCTAAGCCTAAAGCGTCTAAGACTTGGTCGAATGTGGAGTGTAGATAAGCCACGTACTTGTCCACGTCTATCTCGTTTTTTGTTGCTAGTTCGACGGGCTTCACGTGAGGTTCGTTTACAACCTTTACAAAGCTTATTAAGTCGCCGGCTTTAAGTTCCATTCCGCTTTCTTTTAGGATTTTTGCGGCTTTCACGTGTTGTGGGGTTGTTTTTGTGTAGCGTTCTGGCTCTTCGCCTAGGACTACATTGAAGGCTAGTTCGTTTAGGCTTTCCCATTCTCGTCTTTTTAGCCTTATATAACAGTCTCGTATTGTTTGGATAATGTCCTTCTTGGCTGCTTCGAAGTCCGCTGGTGTCTTAACCATGGCTAGGCGTTCTTTCATTTTGTCGAAAGCCTTCTTGATGAATAGGGGGATGTGGCGTTTCTTGCCAGTCAAGCCCTTAACGTCGACGCTTCCATCTTCTAAAACGCCTAGATAGTTCTTTTTGCGGGAGCTGAAGACCGCGTAACGGTAAACCTTGTCTACATCCAAGCCCATTTTTAATTCGCGTTCAGTCCATTCTTCAAGCATGCGTATCTGCTCTTTAGATGGATTTTTTAGAAAAACGCTGTCCGTGTCTCCATAAAGCACTTGGATGCCCAGTTCCTCAGCTCTCTTAATTATCTGGGTTATGGCGTGCCGCCCTATGGCTGCTGTTGCTTCGGCAACCGGTGGACAGTAAAGGTCAAAGGTTTCTGCTCCGAAGACTCCGTAGCTGGCGTTTAAAATGACTTTTAAGGCGCCTTGGATGATGTTGTACCAGCTTTTAATTTCTGGTGGCAGAGCCTTGTCCTTTGATTTCGGCTTGTACCATTGGACTCGCAAGTCCCTAAGAGAGCCTATTAGGAGACTTTCTAGGGCGCGTTTTTTGCGGCAAACCCAGTGGGGAGTGCCCGGCACAAGGTTGGTTTTGCATTCCTGATGCCCGCATAAAATGGATTGGTAGCCTAAATTCCAAACTTTTATTATTGATGGGTATAGGCTTGGGAAGTCCATGACGGCGACGTTGAAGTGGACGCCTGGCACTGGTTCGACGACTATGGCTCCCTTGTATTTTTTTCCTTTTATTATGGCTTTTGTGGCTGTTTTGCCTTTTAGAGCTAGTATGTCTTCAGCGTTGGGTATGAGCATGTTTCTTCTGCGGTGTTCCCGATGCATGAAGTTTCTTATCCAGCGGGATACGCCCTGTCGGCTTACATCCTCCATGGGCATGCTGCTTATCCTAGCCAAGACAAGAATTAGCTTTAAGACAAGCTCGTCTTCGAAGCTTGTTAGTTTGTAGGTTATTTCAGCGTCCCTAAAACAGTATTTTGCAAGTTCCGTATACGTCAATTCGCCTATGCTCTTTTCCAGCGTTATCTTGTCCAAGCCCACAAGTGCCTTGCCAACATCGCCTAAGGTCACGTCTCTGTAGCGGTTGTTGAAGGCATATATTTGTATGGAGCGGTTAAAGAAGAACTTGTAGAGGTCTATGTGCACCCCATATTTTAGGAGGCAAACGCGTTTGCCAATTTCTATTGGAATTTCGTCCCGCTTAAAACCGTGGTTTTCGGCTCTATGTGCCAAATAACGAAGGTCAAAGTCATCACCGTTAAAGGTTATAACGAATGGGTAGCTCCACAAAACCTCGAAAACAGCCCTTATCAGCTTCTCTTCAGAATCAAAATATTCAATCTGCACATCTGCTGGCAAACGTTCTGAGCCTTCGCGCACCTCTTCCCTTTTTAGGAGGAGAACTCGCTTTTGTCCGTCTGAACTGTATAGGGAAACACAGACTATTGGGTATGCCGCCTCACGGGGGTCTGGCATTCGAGTCGGTATGGGCGAGTAAACCTCTATGTCCATGGCGACGTAACGGAGCTTTGGGGCTGGATATTCTAGAAGCCTAGCCCACTGCTTAACATATTGGAGCTCTTCGGCGTCAGCCTCCTTAAAAGTGGCAACTATTTGCTGAACCATTTTCTCTGCTTCTTCTAGGCTTTTTGGCACAAGACTGCCATTCTTGACCTCGTAAACCATGCCGGGCAAAAGTCCACGGTCATAAATGTAGGACTGATAATACTTTATCTTTGACTCCCAAACTTTGATGGACTCGGCGGAAACTGGAACATCTGCAACTTTTGGAAAGTCTTCTGGGATGATGTCCCTTATGCAGCCTTTTGGTCGTCCTCCAATGG
>Ga0080004_1073456_pt1 | contig 27517 bp, 23 predicted proteins | sample WasSprMetagenome_FD_69207 | JGI IMG/M metagenome (GOLD analysis project Ga0080004, IMG submission 69207) | Sulfidic aquatic microbial communities from Washburn Spring, Yellowstone National Park, USA - WS (SPADES assembly) (version 2) | ecosystem: Environmental > Aquatic > Thermal springs > Hot... | reverse complement strand
CCCATCTTTAGGTTAAAAAGTGAATAAAGGAGTTATAATTGTATTAAGTGGAAGATTTTAAGGGATGACTGTATAATTGCTTTAGCTTATAGACACACGTTTTATTACTGGATGTTGAAGGATTTTTTCTATTACTTCGCTTGGAATAGGTTTAGATACAACTACGTAAAGCTTGGGTTCTTCGTATATGTTTGGGTCTTCAGCAATCACTTGTAGAATATTTATATCCTTTTCCGCTAGAGCATTTGCAACCCATGCAAGTATTCCAGGTTTGTCCTCATAAATTTCCACGATAAGGCACCTATAACCCATTAAACGTGACACGGAGACGAGGGAGGGGCCTGCTGGTCTAAGTTTTGAGAAAAACTCGCTTAGAAATTCATCTTGATTTATCTGTCTAAGTGTTTCAATAACAATTCTCCTATCCACGCCTGCCTCTTCAGCAATAGAGCTAGTAGTCGCCTTTATTTTCTCTCCAATATATACGTCTTCCCCCCTAACACTAAGTCCGTATTTTAGAAGACTTTTAATAACTTGCATTCTCTTTCCAGAACCTATAACTTCATTTACCCTCGTCCAAAATGATTTATCCATAATTATTTATGATGAAATACTACCATTTATACTCATCTTTTGTCAAAAATAGAGGTGAAAGAAACATTTATATACAAATATGATCATTTTAGTTATGCTATGAACAAAAAGATATACTTGGATGAAAGCGAAATGCCACGTGAATGGTACAATATACTTCCAGACCTACCAGAACCTTTGCCACCGCCACTCAACCCTGCTACTGGTAAGCCCATTTCGCCAAAAGATCTTGAACCGATATTTTCAAAGGAATTGATAAGGCAAGAAATTTCACAGGAAAGATTTATCCCCATACCAAATGAAGTACTGGAAGTATACAGAATATGGAGACCAACCCCCCTTATACGTGCATATCGACTCGAAAGAGCACTAAAGACGCCGGCAAGAATATACTACAAGCATGAAGGGGTAAGCCCGCCTGGAAGCCACAAGCCCAACACAGCTGTTGCACAGGCATATTACAATTTTCGAGAAGGCGTAGAGAGAGTAGTTACTGAGACTGGTGCTGGACAATGGGGTTCCGCTTTATCCTTTGCCACAATGTTTTTTGGCTTAAAGCTTACCGTATACTTTGTTAAAGTAAGCTACATGCAGAAGCCTTACAGGGTAGCTTTAATGAGAGCTTGGGGTGCAGAGGTTGTTCCAAGCCCCAGTAATAAGACAAAGTATGGTAGAAGCATTTTGGAGAAAGACCCAAACAACCCTGGATCCTTGGGTATAGCGATAAGTGAAGCTTTAGAAGATGCTACATCACATGAAAACACTAAGTATTGCCTTGGAAGTGTCCTAAACCACGTATGTTTACACCAGACAATAGTGGGTTTAGAAGCTATTCGGCAACTCGAACTCTTAGATGAGTTTCCAGATGTAGTTATTGGCTGTATTGGCGGTGGAAGCAACTATGCGGGTATATCATATCCATTCTATTACTTAGTTAAAGCAGGTAAAGCCCCCAAGAAAATAAGGTTCATCGCAGTGGAGCCCACAGCCTGCCCCTCCATGACAAAGGGTGTATACATGTATGATTACGGAGATACTGCTGGATTAACACCACTCATTAAAATGCATACCCTCGGACACAACTTTGTCCCCCCACCCATTCACGCCGGTGGGTTAAGATACCATGGTAAAGCGCCTTCCATGTGCCTCCTAAAGAAAGCTGGAATCTATGAGAGCATTGCCTACAATCAAGTGGAAGTCTTTGAAGCAGCTAGACTGTTTGCACAGACGGAAGGGATAATTCCTGCACCTGAAACTGCTCATGCAATTAAAGCTGTGATAGATGAAGCCATAAAATGTAAACAAACAGGTGAAGAAAAAGTGATCTTATTCAATTTTAGCGGACATGGACTACTGGATTTAGCTGCATACCAAGACTTTCTAGACGGAAAACTCCAAGCCTATGAATACCCCATCGAGGAAATTCAGAAATCAATAGAGAGGATAAAAAGACTTCTATTGGAGAGAGGTATAACACCGTAAAATACTAAAAATATACTACTCTACTAAATCCTTTTTTACTTCACGCCCCAGGAAATAATATTGTTTGAAGAATATTTCGTAGTGTAGGGAAAATGGCAATAGCTATTGCTCATGGAGAGGATGAAGGATTTATACAGCTTAAACCATAGTAATTTCATCGATCATGCCATTCACACCCTTCCATATAGGTCCAGGATTAGGCTTAGGTTTACCATTGAGGAAACATATGCATATACCAACATTCATACTGGCAAATATAATTGTTGATATTGAACCACTCATAGTGATAATCTTTAATTTGAGATACCCACTACATGGATACTTACACACCTTCCTATTCGCCTTCATAGCTGGACTAATACTTGGCTATGCCATGTATCTACTCGAAGAACCCCTAAAACCATTATACAAGAAGCTTCTACTGGAGGAGGATGGAAACTTAAATTTAAGATCATTCATAACTGCGGGAATATTTGGAATGGAGCTACATGTCCTCCTAGATTCACCATTATACGAGGACATAAAACCATTATACCCATTAACAATAAACCCATTCTACAATCCAAAACTAACACCAGAAATATATGATATATGCGTCTGGATGGGAATACTTGGATTAGCATACTACATATGGCTAATAGGCCTAGCAATATATAGGAAACTATCCTCATAAACCATCATAAATAGTAGTGGAAAATCTGATAGTATAAATAATCCTTACAAAGATTTCATATTCCTGCAAATTCCCCTAAAGATAGTTGTTATGGTTAAGATCTAGAGGAGAATTAAGGCTCATAAAGATGGAAAAATTATGAAGGACAAACATTATTTGATGCTGAGTCAAGGAGAAGTTACATTAGTAAAACCTTCGCAGAGAATATACATTGAAGGTGATGAAATAAAATTCAAGCATATACCGTCAACATTAATGATGATTTAAATGGCAGGTAGTTTAGTGTACCACTAGTTTAATGTCACTGTTATTTTGGGACTTGTTTCCTTTTTACGTATTCTATTAGTATAGCTTTTGACATTTTCCCATGATCATATACTGGTGATACTCCCACCTCGGAGCATATTTCGAATCCAACCCTATTCATGCTGGCTTTTATCAACTCGAATGGTGCCACATTCTCTTGATCTATTATGAATAGATATCCCTCCTCCCGTAATACTCGATGAAATTCTCTTAAGATCACTAACATCTGGTTTTGCGGGATTTCATGTAGAGTCCACACACAAAATATTGCATCAAAGTATCCATCTGGAAATGGAATTGTGCCACCATCAATTGATTGGAAATATACTTTGCACTTAAGATTCTCAGCAAGTTTATTTGCAATTTGAATAGCTTCTGGGGATATGTCAACACCATAAACTTCAAAGCCTCTCATTGCAAGTGAGCAGCTGAGAATCCCTTGACCACACCCAAAATCAAGAATTCTCGAATAAGGCTTCAATAACCCAGCAACCTTCTCCACAATAATTCTATGCCCACCAAACAGGAATGACAGTGAACTCCTCAAATCATCAACGCTCAACTTACTCCTAACCAACACTGAAAGTATATAAAACACTCCTACTGGAAGAGCATAATCCTTTAATAAAGTGAAAATATGCTCCTCATCATACCCCTTATCCATCAAATACTGAATTTCAGCCATACATGAAGTAGCCCTCTCCACACCAAACAAATTCGCTATACGATCATAGAAATCCAATACCATAACCATACGCCCCCACATCACCTAAAATTAACGAGCATTAAAATCTTCCCCAAATTTAAACTCACAAGTAATACATACATCTGAATAGTTAGATTATTCTTTTGCGAGACGCCAAAGATTGTATTATTAGGTTAAGTGCAAGTATGATTTATTTTTACTAGAATATTCTTATCAGAATATTCCGAACTTCCTGTTTAGTTTTTAATTCTTTTATATTTCACACTAATGTTCAGACCAAACATGTGGAGTTGATTCTGTTTATTAGACATTCATCTTTAAATTCACAATTTTTGCATTTCCATTTCTTTGGTGTGATGAATTCTGCCTTTTCATCTGCAACTTTGAACTTTATTAGCGTTTTTAGGGCATGGTTCACTTTGGTCTCTTCCATCCATGTCATGGTCTCCCCTGTCTCCATAATATATATTTGAATTCTCTTTTTACCCCTTTTGAAGAAGTATCCGTATAGATCTGCTTGAGCGAATGCTACAGGCTTTATAATTGCAATAGAAACTTACTTCTTGTGGTTTTGTATTCATAAACAAAGTCATTCGTAATTCCATTAGGCACTCCAATCACAACATAATTTTCCCATTGGAAATTCCACCTTATTGTAGGATAACTTTCTGAATATGTCTTTTCGATAAGTTCTCCTCTAATCATGGGGAATTCCTCTAAATCTGTAACTTTCATACCTTTAGATCTTGCTAAACTCTCATAATATTCCCTTTCATCTATAGAGAGCATTGGATTTACAACTACAACCCTATCACCATTCTTACCAGTTATTATAACAGCCTTCCAATCTACATGTATAGAAGAATTATTACACACTTCTTCCTTCAATAATTTTTCCACATATTCATATGTAATTTCTTCCCCAACCATCAATAATTCCCTTTCATTTTGTGGGAGCTTATTAATAAATCCAAGCTTAAGAGAGTATAAGAGTCTATCATGGAGATAAGCCCCAAAGAATAGCAATTCATTCCTCCTACTATGAAGAATGGACTTTATCGCACACCAATAATAGTTCGCAACATTAGCCATACCCACAAAAACCAGTTTATCCTTCTCAATACCCCTCTTCTTCTTTTCAAGAAGGAGAAGCCTCTCCAAAACATCATTCTTCATCAATCTATCAATCTCCAACTCAACTCTATCCATAATTCCACAACACCTCAATTAAACATATAATGTGGTAATGCAAAAATAATTTGTTTAAAAGTGAAAATATTGAAAATACCATAAACTACCTTGAAAATTCCATTCATAGTTTCAGAACCCATACTATTAATCTTTTGCTCACATGAGTATTTCAGATCCTTCATCATTTTAAGTAGTATAAGTATATTAAGCGTATTTTTAATTACCAAAAATCTTTAAAATTAAATATCATTAGAAATAAATGTTGTAGGAAGAATGTCAATGGATAATGTGGAAGTGAATTTCTCAGAGTTAGAAATTGTAAGAAAATATGAGCCTGAAGTAGTAATTATAAAGCGTTTTTCAGAGCATCCTCCCTTTTATAATTTTATACGATTCTGGGGTAGATTACCTGATTACCTACTAGATGATTTAATAAGTATACTCGAGAGTAGAGGTAGAAGTATCTTGTTTGACCCATTTGGTGGAAGCGGATCTGTACTATTTAAAGGAATAGGCAGGAAATTTTCTAAGATTATTTATAATGATGTAAATCCTGCTTTCACATTCATTACAAATGCAATTTATAAAGGTCTTTATATTCCAAGACAGATATTACTTGAGCAAATAAATAACCTGATTCTTCGGATATCTTCTTCCCCCGTTATCCTGGACCTTCTTAGTTACAATAATATGTTTATTTACAAGATTGCTTTTGATAAATTGATAATTTTAAATAAAAATAAAGAAAGAGTTGTTAAATTTAGGAAAAAAGAATTAAATGATGTTGCTGAAGCTATTATAAAAATTCTTAAGCATAAGAAATTTGTAACTTTTTCCTCGTTAAGGGAGGAAACCATTGGATATCTCAAAAACTATAGTAAACTTGAAGCTAGGGTATTATTTTCGGTTGTACTTAACAACTTGATAGATGAAGGTATTATTAAAGAAGAAATGAAGAAAGACTACTTTATTCTATCATCTTCTTGTATTTTTCCTAAAAACATTAAAATCTTGAAAATAAGTGAAGAAATAGATGAAAATTTAAAAGGAAAGGAGGAGAAATATCAATGCTTGGTGAATGATAAAGTGTTTTCTTATGTTTTACAGTATCCTAATGGTATTCCTTTTAAAAAAGCAGGAAGAGCAAAAACCATTGGCGATTTGTATCCATTGTGGAGCAAAATTCTGCTCAGTACTCTATGGAAAGAAATCGAGCACTTTCCCGCATATAATGAAGTTCTTACTAACGTGTTTAAAGTATGTTTTTTAGCATCCCTCTACGATGCATCATTAATGCAAATGCCTCATAAAAGCGGATGGATAATAAAGTCATTCTGGATTCCGTCTCCATGCGCAGTAAAAAACCCTATAAGTATTTTTGTTAAAAAATTAAAACAATTTATTTCCATTCATAACCATTTTCAAGAAAAATTGAATAATCAAACAGAAGTAATTATTTACAATAAGGATATTATGGATTTTTCTGAAAATGATCTAAAAGAAAAACCCGATGCTGTTATTACTCATCCTCCATACTTCTCTACCGTTCAATATGGAGAATTATCTACTATTTGGGCTTCTTGGTTGAATTATGAAATTCCATTTCAAAACGAGATTGTAGAAAATTATAGGCAAAATAAAAATAAGTACACTTATTTATACTTATTAAAAAGGGCATTAGAAAAAATTGTATTATTATCAGGAAAAAATGCGGACATTATTCTAATATTTCAAAGCAAAAATCAAAAAAACTGGAGATTAATAGATAAAATTCTCCTAGAACTACCATGCGAATTGGAACAAATTAGGTGTTATCAAAGAACATCATGGTGGAATTCTAAACACATATTCAATATAGGTAGTTTTGATTACGCTTTTCTTTTAAAGAATAAGGGGTTATAAATATGTCAAAATCCCTTGAAGAAAAAATAAATAATGCAATAGAACATCTGAAAGAAATAAGAAAATTTAAAAACAAAAAAGTAAAGTCAGCATTCGAAAAAATAGATGTGTGGCGATGTAGCTCCCGTGACTTATTTAAAGAATATTGCAAAAAATACAAGGGACACTTCTCAGATGCTTATGCGGAAAAAGAAAGGTTAACTTTCAACAATGAATTTGAGTATTTTCCTGGAATCAGTGGTGAATACATACTACTAACAAAGGATCTTCTTTCGATTTTTACAAAAGGAAGAATTTCTATTTTCATTAAAGACTTCCCCATCTTTGTTCAGCTTAAAAGTGCACCAGTATTTTGGATAAATGGGGGTATCATTACGCTATGGAATTTTTATTTTCCAATTAGCAGAATTGATACAGAGTTTAAAGAGGTACTTCAATTCTCAGACAAATTAGCTGTTTTCCCACGTTTGGAATTTACCTTCCTTAATTTCATTCAAACATATTCCTCCAAACCTAATTATACTCTTATGCTCAGTTCTTTAAAGCAGAAAAACCCTCAATTATTAGATTTTTTGGAAAAATATTTAACAAAGAATTTCTGGATTATTCCGGAAACTGATATAAAAACTATTAATCCTTTTTGTTCCATTTTCTTGAAAGATAATACGTTACTACCATGCATCCCTTTCAGAATAGTCTTTAAAATACTCGAATGTTATAAAGGGGAGACAATTTATATTCTTGGAACAAAAATAGAATGTATAGAAATTCAAATATCCTACTTAAATAGTTTCGGTGAAATTCGAAAAGACATAGTCTATTTCCCAAAAAAAATGATGAACATCTCATCAGAAAGAGAAAAAATATACAACGGTCTGCTATTTACCTTTATAGATCTAGATAAGGAATGGATTTTCCCGATACTGTTTTCATTTTATGAAGAAGATCTACATTCCTATGAACTTTTTCAAGAACTACTACTTTTATTTTTTAAAAAAAGATATTTAGAATCAAAGAGTTTATGTTCAATAGAGTTTAAAGAAGATGAGTGTTGGAATGAGATCGAATATTTAGGGACACAGCTATGGAAAAAGAACATGCTACCTTCTTTTGAGGATACTTTTATGAGATTGGAAAAAGAAGATGCACTTAAATTAATTTTTTCTGGATTATATCCTATTTTAGTTAATTCCAAGAATAAAATATTTTTCGTTCCTCCTCCATTGGGGCTTCTCAATCTGAGTGAAGAGCAATTGAAAAAGTTTATAGAATGGTATGATATAAAGTCCTGGAATCTTAGTGACCGCGATTTCATAGAAGTAAAAGATATTATACCATTTTTATCTTTTTCAATTTATAAAACACTAGCAAGAGATCTTAAACGAAAAGCTTTATACCTCGAGTATCTAAAGAAAATGATGATATATATGAGGGGAAAAGATTATGAAAGAAAAGTTGATAGAATGTTATCATGAATTATTAGAACTTGAAAAAGAAAAATTAAAGACAAATGGCTATATGTTTAATAATGCAAGTAAATTAGAGAAAGAAGAAATTGAAAATATTTCTAGAAAATTTGGTGTATCCTTATCCGATCTTCAGAAAGAAAGATTACTTATATTGTATCCTGATGGCAAATTTCGAACACTACACTATGATATAATATTTAGACTTGTAAATATCAGAGCTTTTGAAAAAGGCTCAAGAATACCATTAGAATATAAAATTTACCAATATCAAGAGTATTTGCCCGATTTTGGCGAAAAATCTGTAAAAGAAGTGAATGTTTCAGATGAAATTAGAGAAATGCTAATTAAAAGCGGGAAGGAAACACTATCAAATTTTCAATTGTATTACATAAATAATATACTGAAAGGAGATCATAAAATATATGTTATTTCCTCACCAACGGGTACAGGGAAAAGCCTCATTTTTACAGTTCCAATGGTCCAAGCAGCTTTGAAAAGAGAAAGAACACTTTTAATTTATCCTAGAAAAGCTCTTGCAGCAGACCAGCTTATGGCACTATTAGAGTATTTGGTAAACATAAATGAATATTTAAAAAAAGAAAAAAGATATCCAATAACTATTGGTATTGACGATGGAGATACGCCAAAAGACGATGATGATGTAACTCATGGAGAGGAATTTAGAGGCATAGAATGTCCGATTTGTAAAAAAGAAGGAAAAAATGAGAAACTTATTTACTCCAAAGAAAATAACATTTCGTTAATAAAGTGTAGAAAAGGACATGTATTTGACTTTATTATACCAACTAAAGAAAAGATATGGGAGAGAAATCCATTAATAATTATAACTAACGGTTTTACATTAAATCGTAGATTAATGGAACCAAAGGCTCAAGCATTATTTAAAGAACCTATAAAATATATTGTTCTTGATGAGGCACATGTATATAGAGAAGAAACGGGTGCGCATATCCATTTCGTTATAAAGAGATTAAAAAAGATTTTGAAAAGTAATACAAATATGGAACCATATATTATAATTTCTTCAGCAACTTTACCGAAGGATACTCTATTAGACTTCGTTTCCAAGCTATTTCAAATCGATAAAAATGAAATTTTTTGGGAAAATTACGAAAAATTGGTTTCTAAAGGTAAAAAGAAGTATATCATCCATTTAGTTCTACTTCCTAATCCGTTTCGCTCTGCAGAAGTATTAGCAGAAAATATATTGTTATTTTTGATAGAATGGTCTTATTTTTCAGGAAAAAAGAGTATATTCTTTGTAGATAGTACACATGAAATACATAGATTACGTCATTTTGCAGAAGTTATTATAAAAAGGCGCGTGAAAGGTATAACACGAGCTCTAGAACATTTAAAATCAACTTATGATGAAAATGAACCTTTTTACTGGGGGCATTACTCCCAAAAGCCAGTTAATGAAAACGATTTTAATTTGCTTAATGCGTTCTCTAATATTTTAGATTATCATTACGGCGGATTAGAAAAAAGAAGACGCTTCCAAGTTGAAGAGAACTTCAAAAAAGGATTAAAAAGATGTTTATTAGCTACCTCTACGCTTGAGCTTGGAATTGATATAGGAGATGTTGCAGTCATTGCACATTATAGATATCCATTTTCTGGCGAAAGTTATATTCAGCGAGTAGGTAGAGCTGGAAGAAGTGAAGAAAGTTATTATACAACCTTATCAATTCTGATTTTGACAAATTCACCAGCTCAACTAAAATATGTGTATGGAGAAGAAACACCTTCCTTATTTACTATTCCTCCGGACTACATTATACCTTTGCCATTAGATAACGACTCTATAAAGGAAACTCACCAACTATTTGAAGTTCTTGATACTTTAGCGAAATACAATAAGCCAACTTTCATACAAACATCAGATATTAATGAGTATTGGAAAGGAAAAAGATGCGCAGACGTTCTTTCACAAATAGAAAGACTTCTTAAAGATGGTATTAACATCAAACCAGATGCAAAACCTTTACTTGAATTATATCTTGAAAGACTCCGACATCGAAAGGACATTATGGAACTTACTTCAAATGAAGAAATACCATTCCCCCTTAAATTTAGAGAGAAACTTGACATTCTAAAAGATTTAGAAGATCGTAGCATTGCAATGCAAAATAATATAAAAGAGACATTTGGGGGAAACTTTCCTGATTCCGTTAAGAATTTCTTAAAAAAGTTAGCTAACGAAGTATCCTCAATCAATTCTGATATAGAAAAAGTATACAAATACTTTAAAGCTGGAGATAGAGAAAGCTTTGAAAAAATTGGAAGAAAAATAGAGTTTCAATCCAGCAACCTTAAAAGATCCTTTTTGGCTGAAAAAGACAATATTGAGAAAAGCTTGAATGAATTTTGGAAGGACTTAATAGATAAAAAAGCACCAGAATCGCAAAGAAAATTCGTAATAAAGTTAATTAATGAAATTCAGGATATTTCAGAAAAAATTAAAGAAATCGAAATATCATATAAGGAATTACTTGGATTTTTCCTCAATGTCAAACTGGAAATCGAATCTCTTTTATCTTCTTACAAATATTGGAGGCTTAACCTTATAGAAATTTTGAATATGCTTGGGATACCTAATTATCATATGTCGTTACTATTTGACAAACCACTACCAAGAATACATGTTAATTATCCTGGACTATCTCAGTATGCAGAGGAGTATATAGAAAGAACAATAGACAAATTGCTTTGGATATGCACACCATTTAGGGTAACTCCTATTTCGAATAAGTTTTTTACTGTTATCTTTGGTTTAAACGAACAAAAGTATAAAATAATAGGACAACCTACATATAATGCATTTGAAGGAGGGGATGCCTTTACCTTTGAGTACTTTAATAAGAGATACACGGCCTGGACGCCACATTTTGTGAATATGATAAACCTAAATCAAAACATAATTGAAGCATATTCCGATAAAATTGGCGGTTCTCAAGACAGTAAGGTAGTATTAGGTAATATAAAGGAGAAAGGATATGACTTAGAGAATTGTAGATTTTGCCAATATGGTTTCTTAATTTCTTCAGAAAGTAAAAATGTCTGTACAAGAAGTTCTAAAGACTGCTCAATTTATCATAATTGTGGTGGACAAAAGTGGTTTGTGAAACCAGAACCCCTACAAAGAACTTCATATCTCGGTTTAGTTAAAGTTTATCCGCAAATATACACTAATGCTAGAAACTTTGAAACAGTATTGATGAATATATCTATAAATGAAGCTCTTACCATACAAATAGGAAAGGGAAGCCTGTTTGATAGAGCACTTATAGGATGCTACCTTGTGTCAAGTGGGGATTTTTATTACTCGCCAATGTTTAGTCTTATGAATAATACGCTTGGTTATAGAATTAGTTCTAATGGTATCGCCTTAACATTTGAAAAAGAAAAGTTAAAAATACTGTTAAAAAGAATACTAGAAAAACCAAATATTAAATCTTGGATTGTTGTTAAATACCTCATATCAGAAAAATATTTTAAGGAAAAAGGGGATGTAAATCTAGAACTTTGTCAAAAAGCATTTGAAGGCTTAATTAGTGAAGAAGAAGGAACAAAGACATTTAAAAATGAGTTAAGGAAACTACTTAAGAAAAAGGAACTTGATGATGAAATCCTTAATTTCGCCATACTCGCATTGCTACACTCACTTGCGCACTTAATTTATGAATATATTTCCGATTATTTAAAAACTGACCCCGACAACCTAACTTACCACGTAGATGTAAATGAATGTAAAATTTATTTAATAGAAAATGCTGAAAGAGGACTTGGATTAACCGAAACTTTACTAAATATTATTCGAGGAAAAGAAAAAGATTTCTTTATTGATTTCTTTAAGTGGTCATTACAAGTTGTGAATACTTGTGAAATTCATGAAGATATAATAAGAAAAACTACTATGAAGGAACTATCAGAGAAAATTGCTCAGGCTGATGAAAATACCAAAAAAAGATTTAATGAAATAAACACTTTCGTCAAAGATGTTAATAATATTGTACAATCGGAATATGGAATTAGTTTTCCAGTTGAAATTTTAAGGAATATCTTGGTAAGAAAATTTGGAAACAATCCATTTATTATGGAGGCAATAATAGCAAACGTTTCTTACTGCTGGGATGGTTGTTACAATTGTGTAAGATTAGAAAAAGGATGCAATTATGATCCGTTTAAGCAAATGACAAGAGTTAGTAAAAACCTATTATCAGAATTTATAAAAACGATGCTCAATAGTATGGAAATTCCCATTCAAGTTGGTAGTGGTTTTAAATGGATCCTTGAAGAAATAAGCCAGACAAAAAGTATATTGAGAATAAGCTCTCCTTGGCTGTCTAAAGAAATTATTCAAAAATATATTGAGCCACTAGTAAGAAAAGATGTTATAGTAAAAATTGTCACGAGAAAGGATTTGGAAAGTGAAGAACAATTAGAATCTCTTAAATATCTTAGCAATTTGGTAAAAAATTATAAAAACGTAGAAGTAAAATACATAGATTCATTGCATGCCAAAATGATTTTAATCGACAACAAAGTTGGAATTAAAGGTTCAATGAACCTGACACTTGCTGGCATTTATAAAAACATTGAATTAGTCGAAAAATATTATGATCCGAAAATTATAGAGAAACTTATTGATGATTTTGAGAATATCTTTAATTCAGCAGAAGATTTAACGATTGAAGTTTAGCATATCCCAAATCGAATATGAATATAAATTATGCTATACTATGTTGAAGAGACGCATCGTAAAGGAATACTGAAAAATAATTGTAGCTTTTTGAGACCATTTCTGGTAAACTGGATATAGCTTTTCCGCAGGCTTTTCAAATTTTAATTTACAACTCAAATTTACTTCCTCACTATTTCAAGTTTTTCGATGATTTTGTATGATTCATCGTCGAGAAGCGTGTCGATAGTGTCTATATATGTTTCGACTTCTTCTGCGTAGGTTTTACACCATTTTGTCAGAATATCTATGTTTTCCTCTCTATATCTCTTTACAATTTTTAGTATGGCTGAGGTTGCTGATGTCCATGCGAAGAATAGGTAGCGTATGTATACTGATAATTGTAACATCTCTTCAAGACCTCTTTCCCATAACCTTTTTATGAAACCTTCAAAATTGATTTCGGAAACCTTTTTCAAGAGCCATGTATCATAGTCCACCATAGCTGATAAGCCATACACAAGTTCTTCAGCATATTTGTAGCCGCTACTTCTCAGAAGCCTTGTCACCTCATATGCTATATCCTCTTCTAGCTTCATCATCCTTGAAAAATCTTCCACAGTAAAGCTGAAAACCTTCTGATTTATATCAAACATGGGTAAAGCTAGCCTGAGCCAGAACTTCTCTGCCAATGAAGAAAATGCCTTATCAATGTTTTCAGTAGTAAGGATTTCAGAAACCTCACATGTTATACCCTCCTCTACGGCTTCAGCAAGTTTCTCAAAAATGTCACTGCCCACGAATTCCTTCACTTTATCAATAAGATAGGTATTAACATGTTTTATAATGGTGGAGGTAGGCAAAATTGTGTACCTTCTTGCATATTCTTGGAGAATAAATTCCGTTGACATCATTCCTTATCTTCCTACTATATTTTGATAAAATTTAAGGTATATATATGGTGATCGTTGCAAGAACCTTCTAACTCTTCGATTCATCTATCCAGACTATTATATTTTAACCTTGTTAAAATTTAAGTATGACTTTACAATTCTATTGAGTTTTCAGCTCAGCATTCTTTAGGGCTCGTACCATTCTTTCCATTATCTCAGCTATTTCAACTAATAATTGTAGTTTGAAGAGCCTGTAAAAGCTTTCAATACTCATCACAATTCCTTCATATTCTTCAGTAATTGTTTTCTCCACCTTCACATGTGGAGGATGCGATATCATTACAGTTTTAATGAAGTTGTCTATATTCTTCTCATCCCCTTCCATGAGGACTTCAACATCTCCATCAATGTTCCTAACATGAAACCCCACCAATTCATTTAATTTCGCAGATTCGAAGAGTAGGAGTTTATAGTTAGCGTCTTGAACTTTTTGTCCCTTAATTATTAATCGCCTTTTCATAGCATCACATATCTCCTTCCTCAAATTTAAGTAATTTGCGACCTCACATTTTAAAGTTAAATTCACTTTACACCTACAATGATGTAATGGATGATGCGTTTATCATGTCATTCTTTAAAAATTCTAGAGTCTCTCTACACTTTTGGGATTCAATCTTTTCTTTCACAAGTTCCTTTATGCATTTCAGCATGTCCATCTCATTAATCTTTTCTATGATCATCTTGGCCCATTGTGTTAGTGTTGTGTTTTCGTTTATGTTTATTGGGTTGTGTTTCATTTTATGGTTTGGATATCTTAGTTGGGATATTTTCTTCTCGAATGGTTTATACCATAATATTAGCATGTATAGTGTGATTGCCAATTGAAGCTTCATTATGAATTGATTCATTTGCTCTTCATATGTTTTGCATATTTCTATGCGTTGCTCATTTGAGGTTACGTAATTCATTGCCGATGACAACATCTTTTGGAGGCTCGTTATTGTCTTTGTAATTTCGTTTGGTATGAGTTTTATGAATCTTTCCATGTTTATCTCATACATCAATTCATTGATTTCTTTAAGGGTTTCCTCATCCAGTTTACTCAATGCTTTCCTACTGAGAACTTTAACCCTACCATACATTTTATATATCTCCCCTCTACTCCTCGCTGGTTTGCTTAGAAGGCTTGATGCTATAGTTATTGTTTGATTTATGTTCTCCTTAAGCTCATTGCAAAGTTTATCTATGGCTATCCTATGATCATTGGAGGCATATAGTTTAACTTCATTTAAGTGTGCAAGTAGCTCGTAAGCTATGGAGTCTATGAATTCCATCGCTATTTTCAGCATTATCGATTCAAGCGACACTCTCCTAATTGAATGCCCAATCTTTTCACCAAGCCCCTCAACATCCACAAGCTTAAGTTTTAAGAGTATTGCTTTAGCAGCCTTCTCAAGGGATTGTTGAAGCATGAAGAGAGCTTGAGGATAAAAGCCACCATCAAATAGAAGCTTTGAAGCACCAAAATCACTTAAAGCAATATCAATAAACTCTATTGCAATGGATTCATCAATCAATTTAACTAACCCTACTACAAAATATATTATTTAATGTATATTATACTATTGCAGAATTCCATTACATTTGCCAATATACATTAATGAATAGTGAAAAGGCATTAAAGGTTGAAAAATATAACTTTAGCTTTAATTCTCCAATCTAACTTCATGATTATATTTAGACGTCACATGGACAGCTACCCACAGCATATCCTTAGATTTTTGAATTTGAAAACTTAAATATCGCCGTGGAGTATGGATGATTGTGAAGGCTAAAGCTATAGCTATTCAAGCTGCTGGAATTACTGGTACTGGTATTGGTAAGAGTTTGACGATTGCACTTCTATGCAGATTATTTTCAGAGGATGGATATAGGGTTGCACCTTTCAAAGCATTAAACTTGACCAATGTGGTTTATAGGGATAGTGAGGGGAGGGAGTTCGGGTATTCCCAAGCCCTTCAAGCAATTGCAGCAGGCATAGAACCTGATTATAGGATGAATCCATTCACTCCAAAACCCCTTGGGAATGGGGGGTTTGAGTTGATCCTTGAGGGGAGGGTTATTGAAAGGTATAGTATGTCTCTAATTGGACTTATGAGGGAGGGGGTTAAAATGTTTGCTCATGTCAATGAATTCTATAATAAGATTATGAATTCCATAGAAAGCTGCCTACATTATCTAATGAGCAATTACGATATTGTATGCATAGAGGGGACTGGACCATCGAAGGTTTTGGGAATTGGATTCCTCAGCAAACTCCTAGATATACCAAATATGTGGATTGCAAAACTTGCCTCAGCCCCAGTAATCCTACTCACCAGTAGCATAGATTCAGCTGCAGCAACCTACCACTACCTATCCGAGGAAGAGAGGGGTATTGTTAAGGGGATTATCATAAACAGATTTCAACAGAGAGATCTCAAGAGGGAAATAGTTGAAGAGATGGGGATTCCGGAGAGAATCTTTAAATATGGAGTTAGGAAAGTTGAGGAGACATGGCTTAAGACATTATCAATACCCATTGAAGTGTTGGGGGAGATACCATACCTAGAGGAGTTATCGAAGATACCACCCCTAGACCCACTATTCTCGAGGGAAAGGGTTAATCTGGATACGTGGAAAGAGATAATACCGAAAATTGCCAAAAAGGTTAGGAAAAGTATCAATATGGAGAAGCTCTACAAATTAATGGGTATATAGTTGAATTTAAGTTTAAATCCTCCAATAATTTAATTCATGGTTGAGGGACCTACAGCTAAAGCCTACGCCATCAAGATAAGCAGAGAGTTTAATGGTGAAATTGTTAAGGACGTTTTAGTTAAAACTTTTAAGAGGATCCGCATCCCAATAACTGAGCTTTTGGGTAAGAGATTTGTGAATGCAGATTCTTTGGGGAAGAATATACTCTTATTCTTTGATGGGCTGGCTGTGCGTGTACATTTGATGATGTATGGAGCAATCCATATATACGGTGTCAATGAAGATTTACTTAAACCGGAGAGGCTTGTTAGACTCCTTGTGAAAGGGTGTGAAAGGAAGCTTGTAGTTTATAATGCACCAATAGTTGAGATTGATAGAGCTGAAGGACTTGTTGGTAGACTTAAAGGTGAGCTTGGACCAGACCCATTAAGTAATGATTGGGATAAGGGGAGGGCTATTGAAAACCTATTGAAGTTTAAAAGTGAGAAGGTTGGTGTGGCATTACTGAATCAATCTATAATTGCAGGGGTGGGGAATATTTTGAGGAATGAGATACTGTTTAGAGCTGGGGTGAACCCTGAAAGGACTATTGGAAGTTTAACAATGGTAGAGATTGAGAAGATAGTGGATGTATGTGAATCGCTCAGCAAGGAATTTCTTAAAATGAAGATTGAGGGGAAGAGGATTGGGCCGCTCCTCATGGTATACAATAAATATAATGGGAAATGCAAGGTATGTGGGGGTAAAATAAAGTTCTATATGCAGAAACCCATAAATAGGAAGACTTTCGTATGCACTAATTGCCAAAAGTAAGTGGAAATATTAGTTCACTTCCAGTATTTTGGGGGTTCACTTCTTCTAACCCTTTCTTTAGGTTCCCATGTGAATCTCCAATACCCTCTACCGGGATCTTCAAGTGCTATTTTTAGTTCACTTATCATTTTATCACTGAGTAAGACTTCATCTGCAAGTGGGGATATTACGAGGTCTGCTTCAACCCACGTTGTTTCAACATCTACCACTACAACCTTCACTTTAACGGATTTTGATGCTATCCAAACTCTTAATGGTCCTCCTGCAGATTCAAATACGCTTTCTTCTAGATCTATTGTTGGAGGCCATAATCCAAGTTGTTCAGCCAATTTTATTGGAACCAATATCTGCGGAGTTTCAGATTCATAACCACTATTGGCTAGAGCACTAGTTTCAATTTCCTTACCATTTCTATTCAGCTTTACCCTCACCCTTACAACCAGTTGAACCACCCCTAACAGCTTTAATCCTACCAATCTTCGTCCTATGATCCCTTATTAAACCAATAAATGCTTTCCTTCCTTCACCCATTTCAATCAACATTATCTTAGATTAACAAGCTTATATTCTTTCACAATAACTAATGCTTACTCCATGTTGGGTGAATTTTCCAGTTCACGTAGGAGCTTTTCTGCGAAATTCCTATCCCCATACGCTTTCACTCGCTTTATGGTTGTATTATATGGATCTATTACCTCCTCCTCTAAGGTTTTGGGGTAATTTGCCTCGGGATCTATTTCATCCAGCATCTGTATTAATAGCTCCCTCTCCTCCTTTGGCATAACTCTACTATCAGTCATTGCAGCAGCCCTCGCATATATCCCCTCATCCAATAAGTACCTTAAAGCTTTGAATGGGAGGCTGTAGAATTCCCCCATAGCTCCAGTTCTCCAAGTAAAACCCTCTGGAGTTGCAGCTTTAAATGATACCCTAACATAGAGTTTATCCTTAAATTCTGCAAGCCTCTTCACATAACTCCTATCGCTTCCAAGAATTATCCCATTAGTTTCAAGTATGAAAAGTGGATACCTTGATTCTTTAACGTATTCTAAGAGTTTTATTAGATGCTCCATCCCTATTGTTGGCTCACATCCAGATATGCGTAGCTTACTTATCTTAGGTATCAATCTCCTCCAATAATCCGAGTATACTATCCCCTCCTCAGCCGCTTTGAAGAGTTTCTGTGCAGCTTGCCTTGGAGAATAGAGTCTCCCAAACTTCTCAGGGAAATCCCTAGACCAATTCGACCAGCAATAGAAGCATCTCAAACAACAACCAACAGCATATCCAGTGGCAATCCCCCTATAAACTGGAACACAATAGAAATCGGTATACTTCCTCTCCAACCCTTCATCCCCCCACCTAGTAACAATCCTCTCAGTTTCCCTTGCAAGTTTAAGGGGGTCGAATGGCTTAAAATCTGGAGTTAAGAAACGCTGATAACCCTCCATACCTCAATTAAGAATCCACAAAGCTGATTATAAAAATAATTGTAGGTATGGAATTTCACATACCTTTGCAAGTCTACAGCTTATTTAAAGATAACATTTAAAAGAAGCATCTCACCCTTAATATTGTATTGATTGCCGAATATGTCTAAGTTACTTAAATCTATTTACAGGAGAAGGGTTGTATCTTTAACATTACTTAGCATCATTATCATTTTGCTGGCTGGTTACACTATCTATACTTGGATAAGCCCAATCTATACTAAGAGGGATCTCATTGGCATTATAAGGATTGAGGGTTACATAGAAGAACCCATCGTCTTAAAGCGTTGCGTTGATGTTATAAATCAAGCCATCTACAATGACAGCATAAAAGCAGTTGTGGTGGTCATTGATTCCGGTGGAGGATATGCAGATTACATTGAGCAGATATATCTTGACCTTATGACCCTCAAGGGGAGGAAACCTCTCGTCGCATCAATAATTTCAGCCCTTTCAGGAGGCTACTATATTGCCGTCGCCGCCAACTACATATTTGCACATCCAACATCCATGGTGGGAAACATAGGGGTAAAAGCCTCCATGCCCCCAATACTAATACCCTCAGAAATATACATAGAAACTGGTGCATATAAGTGGACTGGCTTCTCAACACTACTCTTCCCATTCAATTTAAGCAGAGCACTGGACAACTTCATCTCAGCCATTGAGAAGAATAGAGGCGATAAATTGAAGGTTCCACGAGACCATCTCAAGAAAGCACTAATATATCTTGGAACTGAAGCTTTGGAGCTTGGATTGATCGATGAAATCGGCTCACTCCAAAAAGCTGTGGAAAAAGCTGCTAAAATGGCTAATTTAGCAAGATATGAGGTTGTTGAAATTAAACCTAAAAGCATACAAGAATCGACGTTTCAATCCAAATTCGGCGGCTACTCCTCGACGAATATAAGCATACCAACCATGGACATGCTAAATATCCTCCATCCACCACCCGCCATACACTACATCTACCTACCACCGGAAGCCTTAATATCATCATCCCATTCAACCCTTCCAGCAGAGTTTAATACCACAATATCCAGTAGTGGAGGAAACGTTGTAATTGACGTTTCACATGGAAATAAAGCATCTTGGTGGGTGCTGGACAAATTGATATTTGAATTGGCAAAGATGAATGTGAGTGTAAGCTTCGCATATTCATGGAGTGACCTACATTCCAAGCTGGAAAGGGCATCGGCACTCATAGTGGCCTCTCCAACAAAACCATACTCAGCCGAAGAAGTGGATGCAATTGAAAAATATGTGAGGAAGGGAGGTTTACTCCTACTATTCTTTGATCCATCATGGGAGTATATAGGGATGGAGGGGCTTAAAAGCGAGATAATTGCTCCAATAAATTCATTAGCCATAAAATTCGGATTATCATTTGCTAAAGGATACCTCTACAATGAAGGGGAGTATTTTGGGATATACAGGAACATTTACATTAGAAATTTTGCCAACCACACATTAACGCGGAATCTAAAATCATTGGTTTTCTTCACAGCCACAGGCATATATTCGGCTAATAAAGGTATTGCATGGACATCAAATAGAACATATTCCTCAGTTTCAGAGAGAGCCGATGAATACACCGTCATAACTGCTGTTAAGAGTGGTAATGGAACTGTAATAGCCATTGGAGACTTAACATTCCTAATGGAACCATACTGTTACGTTGAAGACAACTATAAACTCCTAATAAACATAGCTTCATTCATAGCAAATGTGAGCATACAAATCCCCAAGGGGGAGGGGAGGGTTGTAAAGGAGGAAATCACCAAACCATATTTACCAGTGGGAACTGAGAAGGTTTTTAGGGAGCAGGTTGATGGGAGGGAGTACATGCTTAAATGGATTAAGGTGAGCAGAAGAGAGATAATAATTGAGAGAATAAATGAAACGATACACTACTACCTAACCGAAGATGAAGCTTTAGAAAGATGGATTTCAAATGGTAGGGAATGTATATATGAAAAGCCTATACCTGAACCTCCATACCCATTAACCATGGGTAAGAGTTGGAGCCATAAAACCAATTTCACATTAACAATTGAAGGAGCTAAATATACTGGTGAGCTTATTGAAGAGAATTATGTTAGGGGCTTTGAAAACATAACTGCAGAAGATGGGAGAACATACTTCTGCGCCAAAATAGAATACAATAGGGAGGAAACTATTTTCATTAATAAAAATGTTATGAAAATTCATTTAACTGGCAATTATTGGATATCATCTGAAGTGGACGTAGTTAAAGAGGATTTCCTAATACGATATTACATGAACAATTCTCTCATCGGATTGGAAAGAGATGTCATCATACTAGTTTCCATTAAGAAGTAAATGGTTCCATCCTCATTTATCAATACAAAATGCACTTAGAACTATCTGAAGTTGACAGTATCATATGGAAGTTGAGGCTAATTGAATAAGCATGTAGTGATTCTCCATAAGCATTCAGAATTAAGTTGTTTACCCCCCTGCATACATTGGCATTATTAGTATTACATCACCATCGTTTAAGCGTTTCCCCTCTTCTTAAAGTTCTTAGAGTCGATCTATGGAAGGAAAAGGTGTATGTTGAACCACTTCCACCTGAAGGTATTTTGAGGAAGTGGCTTGGTGGTAGAGGTCTTGGAGTATACTACATGTTAAGGGAGGTTAACCCAAAGATAGATCCATTAAGCCCGGAAAATAAGGCTATTGTGGCAACAGGCCCCGTAACAGGTATTGCTGGAATACCATCTTCTGGAAGGTGGTGTTCCGTTACAAAGGCGCCACTCACCAACAGCATCCACGATTCCCAAAGTGGTGGCAAATTTGGACCTGAATTAAAGTTTGCAGGTTTCGACATGGTGATCATCGAGGGGAAAGCTGAGAAACCAGTATACCTATGGATTTATGATGGGAAAGCAGAATTGAGAGATGCAAAGCATCTTTGGGGTAAGGATGTCCATGCAACAACAGACCTAATAGTGGAGGAACAAATGCCAGTTATAGGTAAGGATGAAGCTAAGCAAATTAAAGTGGCATGTATAGGTCCAGCTGGAGAAAACCTCGTAAAATTTGCCTGCATATTAAACGATAAGAATAGGGCTGCTGGTCGTGGCGGTCATGGAGCTGTATGGGGTAGTAAGAATTTCAAGGCGATCGCTGTTAGAGGGCATATTAAGCCACCCGTGGCAGATGAAGCTAAATTTAAGGAGGTTGTGTTGAAGTCCATGGATTTGGTTAAGAAGTCTCCAGTAACTAGCGAGGGGCTACCAAAGTATGGTACAGCTATCCTTGTAAACATAATAAATGCCCACGGCATATTCCCAACTAGAAACTTCAAGACTGGCGTCTTTCCAGAAGCGGGGAATATTAGTGGTGAGACTATGGCTAAGGATATAATGGATTGGGAGAAGCAGAAGGAGGAGATATGTTGGGGTTGCCCAATTGGCTGTTCAAGATACACAAAAATAATTAAACCACCATTCACAGGCGAAGGTGGAGGACCAGAATATGAAACTGTATGGGCTCTTGGAGCTCAAACTGGAACTGGTGACTTAGCGGCAGTTTCTAAGGCTAACTACCTATGCAATGAGTTAGGATTAGACACGATTTCAATGGGACATGTTATAGGGACTTTCCTCGAACTCGTTGAGAAGGGTAAAATCCCACCTGAGAAGCTACGTGGATTAAAGGCTACATGGGGTAGTGGTGAAGCTCTAGTTGAGCTTACTTGGAGGACAGCCTACAGGTCTGGTGTAGGTGACGATTTGGCTGAAGGTGCATTGAGGTTAGCACAGAAGTATGGTGCACCAGAACTGGCCATGGTTGTGAGGGGACAAGAGCTTCCAGCATACGATCCACGAGGAGTGCAAGGCCATGGACTAGCATATGCAACAAGCAATAGGGGAGGATGCCACCTGAGGGCATACATGATATCACCTGAAATCCTCGGCATACCTGTTAAAGCAGATAGGTTTGCCACTGAAGGTAAGGGTAGGATGGTTAAGGAAATGCAAGATGCCTTTGCAGCCCTCGACAGCATGATTGTCTGTAAATTTGTCACATTCGCCTACTACGTTGACATTTTAGCAGAACAAGTTTCAGCCGTAACAGGCTGGAACATAACACCAGAAGAATTCTCCAAGATTGGTGAAAGAATATACAATGCTGAGAGAGCATTCAACGTCCTCTCATTTGGCGATGGCGAAGCATATGATACGCTACCAAAGAGGCTATTAGAAGAACCTATGCCTGAGGGGCCAGCTAAAGGCCACGTCGTTAGACTTAAGGAAATGCTACCAGAATACTACACTGCAAGAGGCTGGATTAAGGGGAGACCTACTAGAGCTAAGCTTGAGGAGCTAGACTTAAAGTGGCTAGCTGACAAAATAGAAGAAGAGGGACTACTTCCAGGCTAACCACCACAATCCACCCTACTTTTTTCCCAGCTCAATTTAACTTTGGGTGTTATGGTTTTATGAGTTTGAAGATTGGCGATTGGATTGTAAATCTTAGTGAAGATTCTTCTTTACGGGAATTGGTATTAGAGGTTTCTACACGATGTAATTTGAATTGCATCCACTGCTTCAGATATGCTGTGGAGAACTTTAAGTTTTCAGATATGAGCTTCGAAGATTACAAGAAAATTGTGAATAATGCTGTGAACTCCGGTGTTAAACGACTAGTTTTAACTGGATGGGGTGAACCCACAATCAACCCATACATACTGGACATGCTCAGTTACGCTAAGTCTAAGAATCTAACGTTAGTACTAAACACCAATGGTACGAGATTACTAGAGATCGCCGAAGACCTCGTGAAAATGGGCCTCGATGAACTTTATGTGAGTATCGATGCCGTTGACGTGGATTTATATGAGAAGATTAGGAGGCTTGGAAGCCTCTCCACAGTTTCAAGGGGGCTTGAAAAACTCTTTGAAAGCAAGAAGAGGGTTGACAGTAGAAAGCCTATAATTAAATCTATATTCACCATCACAAAACTTAATTTGCATCAAGTACCGAAAATACTTGACTATGCTGTTGAAGCCAATATTACTGAAGTCTACTTAAGCTTCTACATACACTACCCTGGTGGAGTTGAAGGTATAAGTTGTCTTGATGACCCTGAATGTATGGGGAAATTTAAGGAGTATCTTGAAAAGGCATCTGTAATGGCAATAAATATGCCCATTAGACTATGGGCTCCCAACACATCATCATACACTTCGAGAAACTGCCCCTTCACATTTAACAAAGCACTTTTCATTAGAGTAGATGAGAAGATAACACCATGCATGTACATGGCTTACACATGGTCAACAATTATAAGGGGGGTTAAAAGGAGTATTCATGAATTCATAATTGGAGATGCTCTTCATGAAAACTTGGCTGATGTATGGAAGAAGAACTATAACATGTACTTCAAACTATACTTCAACTATATGCCCTCATGCATAGATTGCGAACTTGTAAATTGGTGTAGCTACACATTAAGCTCACATGTAGACTGCTGGGGTAACATACCAAACTGTGCCCACTGCCCATACCACTATAAGTTCTCATACTGCCCACTATAAGCTACCCGTCATATAAAGTCCCAAACCATTACGAAGCTCAATTCATATTTGCAACTTTAAAAATTTATATTGAGTAGTACAAAAATATAGTGGGGTCTTATATGCCGTTAACATTAAAAGTTCGAGATGTTATGGAGGATAATGTCATAATACTTGATGGGAATCTTCCAGCAAAAGAGGCGCTGAATAAAATGCTGGAAAACAATGTGTGGTCTGTTGTGATTAGTATAAATGACATGCCGATGGGGGTTGTTACGGAGCGAGATTTATTGAGAAGAGTGATAGCTAAAGGCCGAAACATCGATAAGGTGCCATTGAAAGATATCATGTCAAGCCCCCTTATAACTATTGATCCCGAAGCATCATTTGCAGAAGCATGGAAACTTATGATTGAAAAGGGGGTTAGACGCTTATACGTCGTCGAAAAAGGGAAGATTATAGGGAGAGTTACTCAAACTGGATTATTTACAAAACTTCTAGATGCCGTACTAGCATTATCTTCGATAAAATATACTATGTAAAAAATAACTAATAAATGCGTAAGTTTCGCTTCGATATTACATAACGCATATAACCCATTATATTGCTAGTACTTCTTCTATCTCTTTCCCAAGTATTAGTTTTATTCCATACTTTTCTGCTAGTTCTTTCAATGTTTTTGAAGCTTCTTCTACAACCCTTGCAACTGATAGTACTACCATTTCTGGCTTTCTACCATACCTTTCTTCAACTATTTTAGTGCGTATTAGAAGTTTCTCGATCTCTCTCCTTGCTTCTTCAATGCTTCTTACACTTACAGTTGCTTCCCCCACTATTAAGGGTTTTTCGCAGAATAAGTTTATCTCCACCGCTTCACCATTGTATACTATGATTTTCCTTTCAACTTTTGCGTCAGGATAGCCCATTTCTTCAAGCATTAATTGTAGGAAGGATGCTGCATGATCTTGGAATGCCACTCCTATGGATGCTTTAAGGTCTCTGAACCCTGAAATCATGTATTTCCTCATTCTATCATAATTTATTCTGAGGAATTTCACTTCCTCCCAAAGTCTATTTTGATTCTCCCACAATTTGTTTTGACTTTCCCTTAAAGTTTTAACTTCTTCCCATAGCTTATTTTGTCCTTCTCTTAATGACTTTACCTCTTCCCATAGTTTATTCTGTCCTTCTCTTAATGATTTCACTTCTTCCCAAAGTTTGTTTTGATTTTCCCATAACCTATTTTGCCCTTCCCTCAAAGCTTTGATTTCCTCCCACAATTTGTTTTGATTCTCCCATAATTTGTTCTGTCCTTCTCTTAGTGCTTTGATTTCCTCCCAAAGTCTATTCTGATTTTCCCAAAGTTTATTTTGGTTCTCCCAAAGTTTATTCTGCCCTCTCTCCAGTATGTCAAGTCTCTTAAGAATTTCGGATAACCCTATATAGCCTGCTACGATATAACGAAATTCAATATCCCTTTCAAGTAATTCAATGAATTCCCTCTTAAGCTTTTCAGACATGCATCGACACACTTCAAAATCATTCTACTCAAAATCTTATTTAAATGTTAGCTATTTATGTAAATTATACTTCATCTAGTTTCATATCTCCATAATTTCTTTGGGATTGTTATTTCATCAGTATGATTATATCCGCATGATTTTAGAAGTGTAAGTGTTACCATTCATTCTATGGAAAACTTTAATTGCTAGATGGTATCAGTGATGAACGGTTGAAGATTATGAGTAAGGGAGTTATACAAGCAAATTACATTTGGCTTAATGGAAAGCTTGTGGAATGGGGAGATGCGAAGGTTCATGTATTAGCTCAGGGAATTCATTATGGAATTGGAGTATTTGAAGGTATAAGGGGGTATTATGATGATTGTATTAAGATATTTAGACTTGAAGATCATATGAAAAGATTCCTAAAGTCTGCTAAGATAATCCATTTGGAAATGCCATATACCTTAGATGCATTGATTAACGCTGTTATAGAGGTTGTTAAGGCAAACAACTTTAAAACAGACATATACATAAGGCCAGTGGCATTTAGAGGTCCTGGAAGCATTGGGGTTAGAGCTAAAAATCCAGTTGAAGTGGCAGTAATAGCCTTTGAATTTGGTAAATACTTAAAGCCCACGGGGGTTAAGTGTAAAATTTCAAGTTGGAGAAAGCCTCCAGCAGACTCCCTCCCAGTATATGCAAAGATTGCAGCCATGTACCTACTCTACCATCTAGCTGCTGTAGAGGCAAATAACTGTGGATTTGATGAAGCAATACTACTAGATAGTGAAGGCTATGTTGCTGAAGGATCGGGGGAAAACATATTCATAGTTAAAGATGGAGTACTGATAACGCCGCCAACATATGGTGCAATATTGGAGGGGATAACCAGGGACACAATAATGAAGGTTGCCACAGAAATTCTTGGAATGAAAGTCGTTGAGAGGAGAATTAAGAGGGAGGAACTCTATACTGCTGATGAAGCATTCTTCACAGGAACAGCTGCAGAAATAACACCAATAGTGGAAGTAGACAATAGAATTATTGGGGATGGCCAAATAGGTAAAGTAACATCACAACTCATGGAACTCTATCAAAAGATCGTTAGAGGAAAAATAGATAAGTATAGGAGATGGATTACAGAAGTCAAGTAAACTAAACTCACTCCTAAAACATTTATTATTTTTATCTTAATAATCCAGATATTCGATGAAATTCGATGAAAACTAGTCTTATAATAGTAGTTTAAGAGGAAGTTTATTAACATGATAATGGCATTGTATTTTATGGTGGAGTGAGTGAGTTACGAAAGGTATAGGGATTGGTTTGAAGAAGCTATTGACGATTTTGAAGCAGCCACTGAATTATTTAAGGTTGGGAAGTGGAGTAAAGTTTGCTTTCTCTCCCATCAAGCAGTGGAGAAGGCTTTAAAGTCTCTAATGATCAAAGAGCTCAACATATATAGGCATACACATAGCAT
>Ga0080004_1077384_pt1 | contig 27518 bp, 25 predicted proteins | sample WasSprMetagenome_FD_69207 | JGI IMG/M metagenome (GOLD analysis project Ga0080004, IMG submission 69207) | Sulfidic aquatic microbial communities from Washburn Spring, Yellowstone National Park, USA - WS (SPADES assembly) (version 2) | ecosystem: Environmental > Aquatic > Thermal springs > Hot... | reverse complement strand
GATGGTGGTTTAAAAAAGACAACAAATACTACATTCAAATCAACAATCAAACATATGGTCCCTATGATTATGTTTCTTATCCTCGATTCTCTAATGATAGCTCAAAATATGGATGGTGGTTTAAAAAAGACAACAAATACTACATTCAAATCAACAATCAAACATATGGTCCTTATGATGAAGTTTATGTCCTTCAATTCTCTAATGATAGCTCAAAATATGGATGGGAGTTTGAAAAAGACAACAAATACTACATTCAAATCAACAATCAAACATATGGTCCCTATGATTATGTTTCTTATCCTCGATTCTCTAATGATAGCTCAAAATATGGATGGAAGTTTAAAAAAGACAACAAACACTACATTCAAATCAACAATCAAATCTACGGTCCTTATGATATAGCCGATTTCACTTTCACTAAAGATAATAAAGTTTATATAATCTATGTTAAAGATAACAAAATGACAATTGAAAGAATAGATTAAGAAGAAAGGTTTTGATATAATAAACCGATAATTTTAGATTCAAAAATGGCTCCGAAAATGAAAAAAATTTTAGGAGTGAATAAAAATGTTTTTTATTTAAGTTTAGTAAGTCTTTTTAATGATTTCTCTAATGAGATGATTTATTCAGCGATGCCTGCTTTTTTAGTTAAATCTTTGTACAACCAACTAAATATTTGCAAAATGAAGAATCGCTCTCTTATTTTATCCCCATTTCTTTTTTTAATTTTTCATCTGCTTCTTTTTCAAATTGTTTTACTTTTTCTTCTCCTTTTAATGCTAAATTTTTTAATTCTTCATCTGAAAGTTTTCCAAGTTCTTCAATTCTTTTTAATAAATATTCCCTCTCATTCTTTTTTTCATCATCTAAAACTTCATCCAATAAAGCTTTTAAAACATAGCCAACCTTTGGTCCAGGATTGATTTTTAATACATTCATAACATCATAACCATTAACTTTTAACATTTTAACAGTAATTGGTTGTAATTGTGCCTTGTGTAAAAGATATTTCAAATATTTCAATCTGAATGGAAAAGCTTTTGGTGCTCCAGAACCAATTCTATCAGCCTGCCTTAACATAAAGAAATCTTCTAAATTTTCAACTCCCAATCTTTTTGCCAATCTTCTAACTGCACTCATTGTAACTTTTTCAAGCTCAAGATAAAACATATGATGCCTTACCAAATGATAAACTTTATTAATAATCTTTTTAGGAAACCTTAATCTCTGTAAAATGTTTTTAGTCATCTTTGCTCCTACAATTTCATGATTATAAAAGGTACAATCAGGTCCTTCCCCTTGTTTTGTTATTGGTTTTCCTATATCATGAAATAAAGCTGCTAATCTTATCTCTAAAGGAAAGTTTTTATTAACCGCATATTCTAAAGATTTCAAAGAATGAGTATAAACGTCATATATATGATGCTTATTTTGCATAACATTATATCCTTGTAATAATTCAGGAATGATTTCTATTAGCAAATTGCTTTTTCTTAAAAGTTCAATACCTTCAACAGCATTTTTTGACATTATTATTTTTATAAACTCATCTCTAATTCTTTCTTTTGATATAAATTGTATAAGATTTGCATTTTCTTTTATCGCAGAAAATGTTTTATCGTCGATTTTAAAATCAAGCTCACATGCAAATCTTACTGCCCTCATCATTCTTAATGCATCTTCATTAAACCTTTCTTCTGGCTTTCCAACTGTTCTTATTATTTTTTTATTTAAATCTTCCAATCCACCAAACAAATCTATAATATTTCCATTTATATCCATAGCAAGAGCATTAATAGTAAAATCTCTTCTTTTTAAGTCATCTTCAACCTTATCTGCAAATTTTACCTCTTCAGGATGTCTAAAATCGAAATATTTCCCCTCAATTCTAAATGTTGTTACTTCTACTACTGAAAGCCTATGATCTTCAAGTCCTGTTTTTACCCCTACTGTTCCAAATCTATTTTCATAAAAAGAATTAGGAAATATTTTTTGTATTTCTTCTGGTCTTGCATTAGTTGTAATATCCCAATCTTTAGGTTTTCTCTTTAATAATAAATCCCTAACGCAACCCCCTACAATATAAGCCTCATAACCAGAATCCAACAATTTTTTCCAAATATCTAAAACAACAGATGGTACTTTCTTAATTAATTCCTTTGTATTTTCTTTTTTAAGGTTTTCCATTATTAAATTATAATATAAAATATGCTATAATAATTAAATATTGGTGGGGTGTGCCGAATTGGTAAGGCGCTGGTCTGGAGAACCAGTTCCCTTTATAGGGATTGCGGGTTCGAGTCCCGCCCCCACCGCAGGTCGAAATTTACAAAATAAAATATGGAAATCTTAATAGGTAAAGTAAAACATTTTTTCCCAAAAGTTTCTGTTGCAGTTGTAGAATTGAATGACAATTTAAAAATAGGAGACGAGATTGTTATAAAAAATAAAAAAGGCGAAGAAAAAGTAAAGCAAATTATTGAATCAATGGAAATAGATCATAAAAAAGTTCAGTCAGGAAAATCCGGAGAAGAAGTAGCAATCCTTGTTAGCGGAAAAGTTAAGGAAGGAGATTTAGTTTATAAAGTATCATAACTCAATTCCTTCTTCTTCAATATGAGATAATATCAATTCAGGTTTTTCGCTTGCTTTATTAAGATTTTCTATTATTTCATCAAACAATTCATCAAACTCAGTAGGCAATCTTTTTCTTTTATATGGATTAGCCCACGAAACAATTTGCTGATAAACATAAGGATGCCATTTCCCCATTTCTTTTATCTTTTGTGCAATTTCTCTTACTAAACCATTAGCTATCAAAACTTTTTCAGCTCTTTTTTCTCTTACTCCATATGCCTCTTTTATATTTAAATCCAAGAAGAAATCAGATTTTTTCAATATAGATTCAAATGAGCTTCCTGATAATTTTTCCGCTTTTTCATATCCTATTCCTAATGTTACATAATATGCTTGCTCTATAGAATCAGATAACTCTGGATCAGATTCCATAATTTCTGGTTTTGTTTCCATATATTCTCTATAAACTGCGAGAGCAACATATGCTTTTTCTCTTATATTCAATTCTTTTTCAATATTAAAGTTCATCATCAATTTTGCTAATCTTTGAGGTACAATAATAACAGGTAATTCTTTTATACCCAATTCTTTTGCCGCTAATAATCTATGCTGACCATCAATAATTAAATATTTATCTTCATTTTCTTTAACAACAATTAAAGGAACAATAAAACCTACCCTTTCTATAGAGGATATTAAATGTTTTACATGATATTCACTTGGTTTTCTTTGGTGGCTTATAACTTCAAGATTAGATGTAGGAACCAGGGTAACTGTAAGCTCGTTATTATTGTAAGGATCTTTGAATTTGAACCCTCTTTTTCTTGCCATTTTTCTAAATCGTATAAATCCGACCTTTATTAATGTATTATAATATTATAACATGAATAAAATTAGAGTAAAATATTTAAATATTTGTCCGATAACAAAAAATGAAGCAACAATTGATGAAATTTTAGAATATGGTGAATCATTAGAGGCGTATAAAAAATTTAAAGAAAAATTTTGGAATTTAATAAAAGAAAATAAATGTGAAGATTTAAATTATGTAAAAAAATTATGTGAAGTTGAAAATAAGATTAAGGAATTTGAAAAATTTTTCTATTCAAGATTTAAAACAAAACCATTTAGCCTACAAATATATTGGGCAAAGAGATTTTTTAAAAAGGAAAGTTTTTCTATAATAGCACCAACAGGATTTGGTAAAACAACCTTTGGGATAGCAATTTCTAATTTTGTTAATGGAAAAATTTATTACATAGTTCCAACAAAAATTTTATTAAATGAGATTTATAAAAAATTTGAAGATTTGAAAATAAAAAAGAAGATTTTAAAAATAGAAAAAACAAAAGATAAAAATTTACTAAATGAAGATTTTGATATATTGATAACAACCTCACAATTTTTGCATAAAAATTTTGATCTATTGCCAAAGGATTTCAAGTTAATTTTTATTGATGATGCAGATTCTATGATTAGGCAGCCAAGAAATATTGATAAAGTTTTAAAATTGGTTGGATTTAATGATGATGATATAGAAAATGCTCTAAAAATAATTGATTCAAAAAGAAAAGGAGATTTTATAGCAGTTGATGGTTTTAAGGATAAGATAGATTTTGAAAATAAAGGGCAAATAATTGCAGCATCAGCAACCCTTTCTCCAAGGACAAAAAGGATAAATTTATTTAGAGAACTCTTAAATTTTGAAATAGGAATATCATCTACATTTTTAAGAAACATTTATGATTTGTATGAAGATACTGATGAAAAATTATTATTAGAAAGAGCAGTATATTGGATTAAAAAATTTGGTAATGGGGGCTTTGTTTTTTTAAGTAGTGATTTTAAAAAAGAAGATTTGGAAAAATTTATAGAATACTTTAAGGATAAGGAGATAAATTGTATATCTTATGAAAACTTTAATAAAAATAATATAAAGCTTTTTGAAAAAGGTGAAATTAATGTTGTGTTAGGTTTTTCAAATATAAGAAATCCTTTAACAAGAGGAATAGATTTACCGCATATTGTTCGTTATGCTATTTTTATAGGAGTTCCAAAATTTAAAATTTTGCTTAAACCTTCATATGCTCCAACAAATTTATTGATGCTTTTAACTTCATTTCAAGAATTTTTTGAAGATAAATTTGAGCTAAGAAGAGATATTTTGTATTTAAAAAAATATAGTTTTTTGAAAGAAGAAGATGTTTTAAAAAATGAAAGGATAAAAGAAAAGATAGAAAAAATTAAAGAAAAAATTGATGCTTTAATTAGTGACGAAAGCTTTTTAGAAAAAATAAAAAATCATCCATTGCTTGTTATAAAAAAAGAAAATAATGATTATTATTTGTTAATTCCTGATCCAAGAGGGTATATTCAAGCATCAGGAAGAACATCAAGACTTTTCCCATTAGGTTTAACAAATGGATTGTCTTTAATATTAAGCGAGGATGAAAAAGTTTTTAAAAACCTTATATATAAGTTAAGAGTTTTAGGATATAAGATAGATTTTGAAAAGATTGATGAAGGGAAAATTGATGAGATTTTGAAAAAAATTGATGAAGATAGAAAAATTGTTAAAAGCTTTATGGAAGGCAAGGAATTTAAATTTAAAGATCCAGTAAAATCCTGCTTAATAATAGTTGAATCTCCTACAAAAGCAAAAACAATAGCAAACTTTTTTGGAAGGCCAGCAAGAAGAAAATTTAAAAATTTTTATGTTTATGAAGTAAGTATTGGTGATTATGTGATAAATATAATTGCTACATTAGGGCATTTTGTTGATCTTATTCATAAAAGAGGCTATTATGGAGTTGAAAAAGAAAATGATGAATTTTGGCCAATTTTCCAACCTATAAGAACCTGCTTAAATTGTTACAGAAATTTGGATATAGATGAAGAAAAATGCGAAGTTTGTGGAAATAAAGATAAATTTTTAGAAAAAGAAAATTTGATAGAAGTTTTGAAAGAATTAGCAAGCGAAGTCCAAGAAGTATATTTAGCAACTGATCCTGATAGCGAAGGTGAAAAAATATCTTTTGATCTTTTTGCTTATCTTTATCCATATAACAAAAACATTAAAAGAATAGAGTTTCATGAGATAACAAGAGAAGAATTTTTGAAAAGATTCAAAAAGCCAAGGAAGATAAAAGAAAGTTTAGTATGTGCCCAACTTTTAAGAAGAATATCAGATAGATGGGTGGGATTTTATTTAAGTGAAGATATTCAAAAAAAATTTAGAAATTTAAATCTATCTGCTGGTAGAGTACAAACTCCTGTTTTGGGATGGATCATAAAAAATGAAGAAGAAAGGAAGGAGAAGTATTATGTTTTAAGATTTGCATTAGATGATGAAAAATATATTAATGTTACAACAGAAGATAAGGAAATTGTTAAAAAAATAAGAAAAAATAAAAATAATTTGATAATTGCTATAAATTATGTAGATACTTCAGAAGAAGAAAGAAATCCTTTGCCGCCATATCAAACAAGTGAATTATTGAAAGATGCATGGAATATTTTAAAACTTAATGCACAAACAACTATGGATATAGCACAAAATTTGTTTGAAAGAGGACTTATAACTTACCATAGAACAGATTCATCTTATGTTTCTAATTTTGGAAGGGATCTTGCTAAAGAATATTTTTCTAAAATTAATAAAGAAGATTTGTATGTACCAAGAAATTGGGGTAAACAAGGTACCCATGAATGTATAAGACCAACAAAACCTTTATCAGTTGGAGAGCTGATAGAAGAAAATATTTTAGGAGGTGAACAAATTTTAACAAAAAGAGATTTAAGTTTGTATGGTTTAATATTTAATAGGTTTATGGCCTCGCAATCAAAGCCATCAAAAATCAAAAAGGGAATTGTAGAGATAAAAGTTAAATTAGATGAAGAAGTTTTATTAGAGAAAAAAGAAGAATATATTATTGATGTTTTAGAAAAAGGATATTTAGAGTTTTATTCGAATGTTTTTCCTTTTAAGGTTGAGGAAGGTGAGCATAGAATTAAAGATGTTTCGATAAATAGATTTTCTAAGGTACCACCATTTACTACTGCTACTTTGATAGATAAAATGAAAAATAATGGTTTAGGAAGGCCTTCCACTTATAGCAATATTATTCAAACACTTTTGGCAAGAAAATATTTGATAACAAACAAAGGATACTTAATACCTACAAAATTAGGAAAGAAAATTTATGAATATTTGATAAAAAAATATGAGGATTTGGTTAATGAAAAATTCACAAAAGAATTAGAAGAAAAAATGGATTTAGTTGAAGAAAATAAAGAAGATTATCAAAAAATTTTATTTGGCCTGTTTTCAAAATTGTTTAAAATTTAATATGAATATAGAAGAGAAGATAAATCTTATAACAAGGAATTTAGAGGAGGTTTTAACAATTGAGGATTTGAAAAAATTAGTTGAGAAAAGGAAAAAGCTTATCCATTATATTGGATTTGAAGTTTCTGGTCTTTTACATTTAGGTTCAGGAATCTTAACTAGCTTAAAAATTATTGATTTATTAAAAGCAGGAGTTAAGTGTCAAATATTTTTGGCAGATTGGCATACATGGATAAATGAAAAACTTGATGGTAAATTAGAAACAATAAGAAAAGTTGGGGTAGGGTATTATAAAGAAGGATTTAAAGCTTGTATAGACAATTTAGGAGGAGATTCAAATAAAGTTGATTTTATTTTAGGAACAGATCTTTATCATAATGCAGATGATTATTGGCTATTGGTTATTGAGATAGCAAAAAATGTTACTTTAGCAAGAGATTTAAGGTCTGTTGATATTTTGGGGAGAAAAGCAGGGGAGGGAATTGATATGGCAAAACTTATATATCCCTTGATGCAAGTAGCAGATATTTTTTATTTGAATGTTAATTTAGCACATGCTGGAATGGATCAAAGAAAAGCACATGTTATAGCAATAGATGTTGCAAAAGATATAAAAAGAGAAAAACCTATAGCATTACATCAGCACATTTTATTAGGATTACAAAAACCTCCAAAATATCCCTTATCAGAAGAAGAGGTGAGAGAAATGAAAATAGATTTGAAAATGAGTAAATCAAAACCAGATACAGGAATTTTTATTCATGATTCAGAAGAAGAGATTGAAAGAAAAATTATGAAAGCATTTTGTCCTCCAAATGATACTATATATAATCCTGTTTTAGATTGGCTTATATGGTTAATTTTACCAATAAAAAAAGAAGTGCAAATCAAAACAACAAAAGGTTCAGTAAAAACTTATAAGGAAGGAAAGAAAAAAGAACTTTTAGATGACTATAAAGAAGGCTTGATACACCCAATGGATCTAAAAGAGGTAGTTATAAAAGAATTAATAAATATCCTAAAACCAATAAACAATCACTTTAAAAAAGGAAGGGCAAAAGCTTATTTAGATTCTATCTTAAAATTTATCTAATTATTCTACTTCTAAGATTTTAGGGACTTTTAAGTAATCACCTTTTCTTTCTGGAAATTGCTCGATAATCTTTCTTTCTCTTTCTTCTCTTTCTAATATATCTTCTTCTGTTTCATCTTCTCTTAAATCCAATTTTTGTAATACCCCGCATCTTAATGGTTCATATTTTAAAAGATCTAATTTTTTAATCTCATCAACATATTCTAAAATTTTATTTAAATCAACTAAAAATTTATCAAGTTCTTTTTCTGTAAATTCTATTTTTGCCAATTCTGCTAAATGCTTTAATTGCTCTTTTGTTATCATTTTCTTAAATTATAATATATTTTCAACAAAAATTCTTCTTTTAGCAAAAATAAAATAATTAAATAAACTATACCACCTATTAATGAAAGCAAAAAAAGGTTAAAATGTTTGAAAATCATAATAAATAAAGCCATAATGAACGAAGCAATTAAGGGTTTTATTGAGAATTTCCATAATTCAAAATCTATATATTTTTCAACAACATAAAAACCAAACAAAAATAATAGAAAATTACTTAAAGTTGTCGTATAAGAAGCTCCTATATAATTAAATTTAGGGATAATAAAAAGATTTATAAAAAAGTTTATAAAAAATGCCACAAAATCATAAATTATTAATTCTTTCCTTCTATCTATCGCTATTAAAAATTGTGAAAATATCATAAAAAGTGTTACTGGCAAAAGTGACGGGATTAAAATTTTTAAAGCATAAAAACCTAAAATATATTTAGTTCCAAATATAAAGTTTATTATTTTATCAGCTAAAATAAAAATACCAAAGATTATTGGAAGAATTATTATAAAAGATAACCTAAATCCCAATTCCAAAATCTTTTTAACCATTTCTTTATTTTCTAAATTTTTAGAGATCATAGGTAATATTGCCAAAGAAATACCTGTAGGAAGGACAACTAAAAATTCATTAACCTTAACAGAAGAAGTATATAATCCAACATAAAAAGAGGGGAAAAACCAGCCTAAAATAATTGAGTCAACATAAAGTAATAAAAGATATAAAGCATTAGCAAGTGCAATTGGCCAGGATGAGTTTAGAAAATTTTTGTATAAAGAAAGATCGAATAAGAATTTAAATTTTTTAATATATTTTCCAAGAAATAGAAAGCTTAAAATACATCCTACTCCTATTCCCAGAAAATAAGCATATGAAAGATAAATTGGAGATCTAAATTCATAAAGAAAGACTAATCCTATTATAAAAAGAATTAAATTTGTTAAAGTATGTAAAATTCCATGCAATTCACCTTTTAACTCAGCTCTATAAACAGAATAAGAAAATTCCCTTAGTATATCAAAAATCATCATAATTCCCAATATCGGCAAAATTTTAAAAGACAATTCATATTTTATAAAAATCTTACCTAACAATATAATCAAAAAATAAGAAAATAAACTTAATAATATTGAAAGCGATAATATACCATCAAAAACCTTATCTTTATCAGAATCTTTTTTTGATAATTCTCTTGTTGATATTGCTGTTAAGCCTAATTCAGGTAGAAATGAAAAAATTAATACAAAATTCATTGCAAGAGAAAAATCACCATATAAATCTGGCCCCAAAATCCTTGCAGAAAATATGACCAATAAAGCCCTTAAAACTCCTCCTAACAATTTGCCTCCTATAATCCAAAAACTATTTTTTGTTATAATTTGAGTAGGAGATATATTTTTGAAAAAAAGATTTATAATTTTATTCATAATGGTTACATATTTGTTTTATCAATATTTTAAAAACACACCGACCATCTTTTACCTTTTAGATATTATAAGGGATTTTTTCCTTGTTATTGTAATTTTTGTTATTTTTGTTTATATTTTAGCCTCTGGTTTTAGAAGAAAGAAAATTGATTTACCATTAACATTAGAAGTTTTATTGGCTATATCTTTATCGTTTTTCATCTGTCTTTTAATAAAATCAATTTACCCAGAAATAAGACCTATTAGCTATTTTATTCCATACTATGAACAAAATTTTGATAGCTTCCCATCAAGACATATGACAATTTTAACATCTGTGGCTTTTGTGATTTTATATAATAGTTTAGAGTTTGGAATTTTGTTATTGGCTTTAGATTTTCTTATGGGAGTTTTAAGCTGGGCTTCATTACAGCATTGGCCAATAGATATTTTTACAGGATGGTTTTTAGGATTTTTAATTGCTGTTTTCGTTATCGAGTTTATAAAGTACCTTTTTGGGTTTTATGGAAAGAAGAGAAAGGGTTGATTCTAAAAATCTTAAAATAATTAAAACAAACAAAAGTTTAAATTTAATTTCTTTTTCTTCCCCTTCTAAAATTTTTTCTTTTTCATAAAATGAATTTAATTCTTTAGCACATTCAATTAGATATTGAGACAAAATATGGGGTTTTAAATCTTCTCCTATTTTATAAACCAATAAAGGCAATCTGTTAATCATTCTAAAAATTTTTAAATAAAGATCATTTTTTATTAAAAAGTTAAAGGCTTTTTTAGAATCAAAATTTTTAGGAATATTAATCTTTTTCTTTTTAGCGTTTTTTAAAATACTATTAAACCTTGCGTATGTATAATGTAAATACCATATCGGATTTTCTTCTTTTTCTTTTTTTGCTAATTCAATATCAAATTTAACTACTGCATCTTGAGAATACTTTAGAAAATAAAATCTTATTGGATCAACCCCAACTTCTTCTATTAAATCTTCAAGTGTTACATATATCCCTTTTCTTTTTGAAACTTTTAATAATTCTTCTCCTTTTACTAAATGAACAAATTGATAAACTATAAACTTGAACCTTTCTTCATCTATATTAAATATATATTTAAAAGTACTTTGTAATCTCCTAACATGATCTAAATGGTCTGATGCAACAATTATTATTGAATAATCAAATTTTCTTATAAAAAGTTTTTCATAGTTATATAAAATATCAGAGAAAAAATATGTTGGCATTCCATTTTTCCTTATTAAAACTTCATCTTTCTTTTCACCAAAATTTGTTAATTTTAACCATATAGCACCATCTTTTCCTTCTAATAAGTTTTTATCCTGAAGAATTTTTAAAATTTTTTTATCAAGTCCCTTTTTATAAAGATTACTTTCAAAATAAAAGTTATCAAATTTAGTTCCAAACTTTGCCAAAGGTTTTTTAATCAAATTAGTCAAAATGTACTTTACCAAAAAACTTTTTATTTTTTCTTTATCAAGATTTAATAACTTATCTTTATATTTTTCAGAAATTTCTTTTAAATAATCTCCTTTGTACAAATCATCACTAAACTCTCTTTTTCCTAAATGATATAAAACTGTTTCTGCTAAAAGATCAATCTGTCTTCCAATATCATTAACATAATATTCTTTATAAACTTTAAAATTTAATAATGAAAAGATTTTTGCTAAAACATCTCCTATTACTGCTCCTCTCCCATTTCCAATAGTCAAAGGTCCTGTAGGATTTGCTGATACATACTCAATTATTACTTTTTTTCTTTTCCCAAGATTATTTTTTAAAAATCCCCTTTTATCCCTAAGCAAGGTTTTGAAAATATCAAAAAATTCTTTTCTATTCAAAAAAATATTCAAATAACCATTCAAAAATTCTACCTTTTCTATATAAGAAATTTTTTCTAATTCTTCTTTAATAGGAGCAAAAAATTCAAAAGGATTTGTTTTCTTAGTTTTTGCTATCAAAAATAAAATATTTGAAGAAAAATCTCCAAAATTTAAATTTTCAGAAGGAAAAACTTTTATTTCATCTTTTATCTTTTCAAAATCTTTTTTCAAAATCTTTTTTGCGATTGTTTTTAAATTTCTTTTTAATTTTTCAATCATTTAAAAATTCCCAAATATTTTTTATTCTTTTATATTTTAATGCTTCCTCTTCACTAAATCCTTTTGGATTATTTTTAAATTTTGAGTTTATTATTAAAATTGGAACAGGCCCAAACATGTGCTTTCCAACTCTTACATCAGTTATATGATCTCCTGTAATGATTATTTTTGAATCTTTTATATATTTATAAACATCTTTTAAAAACTTATCAAATTCTTCAAAAAACTTTTTCTTTTTATTAAAATCTTTATCATGTCCTGCCTCATCTCCTTTTTTAAGATGAACCAAAGTTAATTCAAATTTTTTATAATTTTTTAAAATTTTGTCTTTTGCGAATCTTAACTCTTCTTTTATATTCCTGGCTTCATTTAAATAATCTAATTTAAACCCTAATGTTTTACAAACACCGCAAACAACTCCTTTTTCACTTATCAAAATTCCATTTTTTATCTTATTTTTCTTAAAGAAATTTTTAAATCTTAAAATTTTGTTTCCTGCTTGCCTTGTGAGCAAATAATTTGCTTTAGGAATGTTTCTTTTTTCTCTTTCTAAATTTATCTTATGATTATTTAAAATTTTATACGTTTCATCTAAAAACTTTTGTAAAATCTCTGCTGTGTAAATTGATATTCTATCTTTTTTTAATGCTTTTATCTTTTTAACTTTTTTATTATTTTCATATGGATCACCATCAGAAATTTTTTCAGATAATTTTTTCTTAAAAATTAAAACTCCTCTATGGCCTGTTGTATGATAAAGCTTGAATGGAATATCAAATTTAATTTTATTTATTGCTTTTACTAATTCTTTTAAACCATAATTACTTCTTCCTGCTCTTCTATCTAAAACCTTCAAATTTTTATCAACAGTAGCAAAATCTATTCTTATAGCAAGCCAACCATTTTTATAAAAAATATCATTTCCAATTGCTTCATAGGGTCCTCTTTTAAAATCATCAAATTTTTCATATCCCAATAAAGAAAGTGTTGCTATTCCGCTTATGCTTGCCTCATTACTTTTACTTTTCCAATATTTTTTTGAAGTAGGAATTATATATCCTAAAAAAGAATCTTTTAATTTTGAATCAATAAAATCTTTTTTTGCTAATTTTAATGGAGAATTTTTAAAAGAATCTGCTAATCCATCTATTAAGAAGAAAACTTTTTTCATTTATAATAATTTTTCTCTAATCTTTTTCCCAAATTTTTCTGCTGCATGAGGACCATTCGCAGTTATTATATTCCCATCTTCAACAACATCTTCATCAATATATTCTGCTCCATTTTGTTCTAAAATTTTTATCGGAGATTTTTCCATTGGAGATGACCATACTGTTGCTTTTTTATCTTTTAAAACTCCTGCTTTTGCTAATATAACTGGTGATATACAAATTGCAGATAAAATTTTATTTTTCTCTAAAGCTTCTTTAGCAATTTTATAACTTGTTTCATTATCTAAATGTTTTAATGCTCCTGGCCCACCAACAAAAATTATTGCATCATAATCATCAACATTTACATCATTAATATTTAAATCTATTTTTGCTTCTCCACCTAAAGAACCCAATGCTATCTCATCTTTTTTGCCATCACTTGCTGTTATAATTTCAAAATCTTTCTCTAAAACTTCTTTAGTAATAAAATATTCCTCATCTCTAAAACCTTCTTTTGCTATTATGAACAAAACTCTTTTCATATTATTAAATTTTAACAAATTATCTTATAATTATAAAATGGATAGAATCGAAGAATTAAAAGAAAAAAGTTTGAGATTGGTTGATGAGTATATTCATAATGAAAATTTAAAAAAACATATTTATGCTGTTCAAAATTTTATGAAGGCATTAGCTAAAAAATTTGGTGAAGATGAAAATATTTGGGAGATAGCAGGATTATTGCATGATTTAGATTGGGAAATAACAAAAGAAACTCCTGAAAAACATTCTTTAATAGCTGCAGAAATTTTAGAAAAAGAAGGTTTTCCAGAAGAGATTATTAATGCTGTAAAAGTTCATAATTATATTCACAATATAGAACCAAAAACATTATTAGAAAAAGCTCTATACTCGACAGAAGAACTAACAGGATTTATTGTTGCGGTTGCTCTTGTTATGCCAAATAAAAGTTTAGATGAAGTTACTGTTGAAAGAGTTTTAGATAAGTTGAAAGAGAAATCTTTTGCAAGGGGAGTTAATAGAGAAATAATTTATAAAAGCGAAGAATTGCTTGGAATAAAATTGGAAGAGTTAATAAAAATTTGCATAGATTCTATGAAAGAAATTAGAGATAAACTTGGATTATGATAATAGATGGAAAAAAGATTAGTGAAGAAGTATTAAATGAACTTTTAGAAGAAAGAAAAAAATATGAGAAAATAAAAGTTGTAGGTTTTATGTTTGAAGAAAATAAAGAAGGCGAAAGTTTTTTGAAAACAAAAGAAAATTTTGCAAAAAGGTTGAATATAGATTTTAGGATTTATAAGATAGAAAAAGATTGGTCAAGAAAAAAAATTAGAAAATATATAAATCAAATAGTTAAATCGAAATTAGTAAATGGAGCATTCATTCAGCTTCCGATTCTTAAAAAATTTCCTACCCAATATTTTTTAAACTCAATTCCTCCTGAAAAAGATATAGATTGCTTGTCTTCTAAAAACCTTGGGAAATTTTATTCAGACTCTTTTATAATAAGGCCTCCAGCAGTAGAAGTTGTAGATTATATAAAAAATAGATTCAATTTAAATTTTTCGGATAAAAAAATTTTGATTGTAGGATATGGAAGATTAACAGGAAAACCTTTGGCTCATTATTTTTCAAATGAAAGCAATTTTTTAACAATTATTAGCAAAAGGTTAGAAGATCATAAAAACATTTTAAAAGATTATGATGTAATAGTTAGCGGAGTAGGGAAGAAGTATTTAGTTGATGATTGCAAAAATGGTGCAATATTAATTGACTTTGGTTATAGTTTTGAAAATGGAAAAATTTATGGTGATATAGATTTTGAAAAATTAAAAGATAAGGCAGAAATTATAACTCCTACACCAGGAGGCACTGGTCCAATTTTAGTCTCTATGATTTTTAGAAATCTTTTTAAACTCTTAGCCGCAGATAAACGCGGATGCAACACGGATTTACGCGGATACAACGCTGATTAACGCGGATATACCGCAGATGAACGCAGATTTTAACGCAGATTAACACGGATATCAAAACGGATAAACGCGGATAATTATACACGAACTTCCCACGGATAAATGTGGATATGAAACGGATTTACACGGATTGACGCAGATATATGCTCTACCCGAATTGTAACCGAATAGATTACCCGAATTTTGACCGAATATTTTACACGAATTATACACGAATATTACCCGGATTAGAACCGGATAAAATCACCCGGATGAAAACCGGATATGATACTCCCATGCGAACCGAATAGCAGATACAAAACATTCTAACATTCTGCAGACTACAACCCACCCACTACCCTCCCAATATTTAATTGGGCCCCATGTTAGAATATCGTTTGGTATTTTTTTAAAAGTACTTTTCTATATTTCTATAGAAATATAGAAATTGAAAATTAAGTTGGAATCAATAAGATACAATGATAAAGATACAAAACACCAGATGCCATTAATATAAAACTATACTAAACTTGTCCGATCGGACATAAAAAGTTATACTACATGGATATTACCCGGATGGAAACCGGATAAAAATACTCGGATGAAAAACGGATATCCGGTTAAAATCGGGGTAAATTATCCGGTATAAATCCGGGTGTTGTTATCCGATTTATATCCGGGTAAAAATATAATCCAACACGAATGAAAATTTTAATAAAAATTTGAAATTTTAAATGTTTATAATATTTGTAGGTCATAATTAAACAAAACCAAATAATGAATAAAAAACATCTAATCTCAATAATTCTCTCCTTCCTTATTCTATCTCTTTTCCTTATCCCTTATTTTAATGTTTCAGCTAAAGTTATTTGTAACCCTAATACTCTAAAACCTGTTAAATATGGTCAAAAAAGTTTAGCAGTTAAAAATCTTCAAGCTTGTTTAATAGAAGCAGGATATAATATTTCAACAGGAGCTAATGGTTATTACGGTATTCAAACTAAAAATGCTGTTAAAAAATTCTATTCTGAATGGTATAAAGGAAAATGGACTGGAAATAGGATAGATGCAAAAGGAATAGCTAAACTTAAAGAAAAATTATTATCTAAAAAACAAAAACCTATTATAGTATCAGAAGGAAAAATAAGAAAATTTATGATTATACTACCTTCACCTTTACAAAAGACAACAAAGCATATATAGCGTATATTTCTGGAAATGAATTAGTTATTGAAGAAGTAGAATAAGGGTCAAAGCTTAATTCCAAAGCAAACTTTATATTCCTATATTTCTTTTTAATTTTTTATTTAAAAATCTATTCGCATTTATTTGTGTATATCCGCGTTAATCAGTGGGTGCCCCTGGAGGGATTCGAACCCCCAACTCTGGTTCCGAAGACCAGCGTGATTCCATTTCACCACAAGGGCAAATGCGGAGGGGGTGGGACTCGAACCCACAAGGCCGTAAAGGCCAGCGGTTTTCAAGACCGCCCGATTGCCAATTCTCGCACCCCTCCCTCTTTGATATAATTATAATATGAATTTAATTAAAAATGTAAAGCTTCAAAAATTTACAACTTTTAAAATAGGAGGGCCAGCTAAATATTTTGTTGCTATAAAAAATCTCAAAGACATTGAAGAAACTATAAATCTTTTAGAAAAAGAAAAAATTAAATTTTTTATTTTAGGGGGTGGAAGCAATGTCTTATTTAAAGATGAAGGTTTTGATGGTTTAATTATTAAGTCTAATTTAAACTATCTAAACATTTTTGAAGATTATTTTATAAGTGGTTCAGGAAAATTGATGAAAGATGTTGTTGATAAAGTTTCAAGGCTTGGTTATTCATCATTAGAAAATTTTGGAGGATTGCCAGGGACAATTGGTGGAGCTGTAAGAGGAAATGCAGGATGTTTTGGATCTGAGATCAAAGATTCAATTTTAGAAGTAACTGCTGTGAATTTAAAAAACAAAGATATAAAAATTTTTAAAAAAGAAGAATGTGAGTTTGAATATAGAAATTCATTTTTCAAAAAAAATAAAGATTGGTTTATACTTGAAGCTAAATTTATTATTAAAGAAAGGAAAAATCCTGAAGAGTTATTAAAAATAATAGAAGAGAGAATTAATTATAGAAAAGAAAGGCATCCTATAGAGTATCCTTGTGCAGGAAGTGTCTTTAAAAATATAGATTTTGAAAAGGCTCCCCAAAGATTAAAAGAATTAGCATTAGAAAAGAATGTCGTAAAAGATGATCCATTCAAAATTATTCCTGCAGGTTTTGTTATAAATGAAGCTGGATTAACTGGAAAACAAATTGGTGGAGCAAAAATTTCTGAAAAGCACTCAAACTTTATTGTTAATTTAGGAAATGCAAAAGCTAAGGATGTTTTAGATTTAATTGATTTGATTAAAGAGGAAGTGAATAAAAAATTTGATGTAATGCTTGAAGAAGAAATTGAAATTGTCTCTTAAGTTATCCACAATCGACTTGATTTTTGAAAAAAAATAATTTATAATATTTTAATAAGAAGTGTCGGCATTAACTAAAATTGAAAAATGGCAAGGAAGTGTTCAACAAAAAAAGTAACAACAAAAAAGAAGGCAGTAAAGAAGGCAGTAAAGAAGGCAGCAAAGAAGGCGGTTAAGAAAAAGAAATAAGGTTGGGTAGGGTCGGCCCAATCAACATTAATGACCAAGAAAAAGGCGGTTATCAAAATGGCTAAGAAGGGTAGCAAGAAGAAGAAGAAATAATCTTGAGCCCCTCCATTAATGGAGGGGCTTTTAAATTTTAAAAAATTATAAATAAATTTTCAAATAAAAATGTTAATTAATTGTGGATTTTAACTAAAAACTATCTTAAAATAAAGATTTTCAAAAGAGCGAAAATTCTTTTTTATTTTTTTATTTTTATTAGTGGTGTAAAATGGTATAAGAGTTAATTAAAGTGGAAAATTGTGGATAAAATTGTGGATAAAGTGGATAAATGCTTTTAGGAGAATTTCAACACAAATTAGACCAGAAAGGAAGAGTATCAATTCCTGCAAAATTTAGAAGGAAATTCAGTGAAGGAATAGTTCTTACTAGGGGAGTAGATAGTTGTATATTTGGCTTTCCAAAGTCAGAGTGGGAAAAAGTGGTTGAAAAAATTAGTAAGCTTCCTTTAAGTCAAGCAAATGCGAGAGCCTTTACAAGATTAATGTTATCAGGAGCATTCGAAACAGAAATAGATAATCAGGGCAGAGTATTAATTCCAGAAGTTTTAAGGAAATATGCCAATTTAGAAAATAAGGTAGTTATTGTTGGTGTTTATTCAAGGATAGAAATTTGGGCATATGATATTTGGGAAAAGTATAAGAAAGAGAGTGAAAAATCTTCTGAAGAAATAGCAGAGAAGTTAAGTGATTTAGGAATATAAAATGGAAATTTATCATAAGCCAGTACTCTTAAAAGAAACAATCGAATATCTCGATCCAAAGGAAAATGAAAACTTCATTGATGCAACATTTGGGTTTGGTGGACATTCGAAAGAGATATTAAAACATAACGGGCCTAATGGGAAAATATTGGGCCTTGAATGGGATCCAAAAGTAGTCGAAATTTGTAAAAAAATCTTCATGGAAGAAAAAAGAATAAAAATAAGAAACGAAAATTTTAAAAACATAAAAAGAGTTGCAAAAGAAGAAGGATTTATAAAAGTTAAGGGTGTTATTTTTGACTTAGGAATTTCGAGTTGGCATTTTGAAAAATCTGGTAGAGGTTTCAGTTTTAATAAGGATGAATTTTTAGATATGAGAATCAATCCTAATAAGACAAGAGTGACAGCATTTGAAATAGTAAATTATTATTCAAGAGATGAGTTGATAAAAATTTTTGAAGAATATGGAGAAGAGAAAGAGGCAGAAAAAATTACAGATGCAATAATAAAAGAAAGAAAGGTTAAAAAAATTGAAACTTCAAAAGAATTAAGCGAAATAATTTCTAAGGTTGTTAAAAGAAAACAAATTCATCCAGCAACAAAAACTTTTATGGCACTAAGAACATTTATCAATAATGAGTTAGAGAATCTTGAAATAGGCTTAAAGGATGCATTTGATTTATTAAAGGAAGATGGAAGAATAGTTGTTATAAGTTTCCAAGGATTAGAAAATAGAGTTATTAAAAAAGTTTTTAGAGAGTTAAAAAAGAAAGGGGGAGAGATTTTGACAAAGAAAGTTGTTAAACCTTCGATGGAAGAAATAAAAGAAAATCCAAGAGCAAGGTCAGCACAATTAAGAGTCATAAGAAAGCAAAAATGAGAAGGAGAAACAAAAAAAGATTAATTAGAAAACCGCCTTTTTATTGGTCATTAATGTTTCAACCCTTCTTGGTTTTGGTGATTATATTTGAATTGGTGATTTTGATACAAAATAGGGCCTGGTCCCAAAATTATGTTTTAGAATCAAAAAAATTAAGGGACCAGGCAGAAAAACTAATTTTTGAAAAAGAATTAATATCCAAAAAGATAGGGGATTATTATAGCTTTTTAAACAGCTTGAATAATAGTGAAGGTTATGAGGAAGCAAAAAGAGTTTTTTTGCCAGGACAAAATATAACTTTTAGAAATAATCAATAATGAGAAGAAAGGATTTGTTTTTAAGCTCAATCTTCGTAAGTATTTTAAATATAGTGTTATGGTTTGCTCCGGTTTTTTATTTAACAAAGCTCCAAATAGTAGAAAGTAGTATATTCAAAAACAAGATAGAAGACCTTGAAGATCCACAAACAATAATTCCTAAAAGAGGTGATATTTATGTGACAGATAAAAATGGAAATTTATATTTAGTAGCAACTACAAAAAAAGTATATGATGTTTATTATAATCCCCAAAAAGCAAAAGATGTTAACAAAGAACTTAAAGAAATTTCAAAAATTTTAAACATTCAAATTTCAACAACATCTACAAATTCTTTTATAATAGCGAAAGAAATTAATGAAAATTATGTTTCAAAATTAAAAAAATTGAACTTGGACTCTTTATTTTTTGAAGAATATTATTTAAGAGTTTACCCAGAAAAAAATTTTTTAAGTACGATATTGGGTTTTTCAACATTAGATAACTCGAAAGTTTTAGAAGGCAAATATGGGATAGAGAAATTTTATGATGAATTTTTAAAAGGAGAAACAGGTATAAGCTATAAATTTGGGAAAATTCAAAATGCACTTCCTGGCAATAACCTTATTTTAAATATAGATTATTTTGTTCAAAAATATGCCGAAAAAATTTTAGAAGATGGAGTAAAAAAATATAATGCAGAAGGTGGATTATTAGCTGTAGCAAGGCCTAATGGAGAAATTGTAGCAGTGGCAGAATACCCAAACTATGATCTAAATAAATTCAATGAAGTTAAAGATTACAATATATTTTTATCAAAATTAACAAGAGCATATGAGCCAGGATCTGTTATGAAAACAATAACATTTTTAGCAGGATTGGAAGAAAATGTTTATAAACCAGAAGATAAATATTATGATGCAGGGATAATTGAGATAAATGGATGGAAAATAGCAAACTTTGATAAAAAGGGGAGAGGAACAGTTGAGCTTGGAACAGCATTTGAACAATCATTAAATACAGGAGCAGTTTATATAGAAAAATTATTAGGACATTCAAGATTTTTAGAATATTTAAAAAAGTTTAATTTTAATAAAAAACCCTTAATTGATCTTCCATATCTTGAATCAGGTAATTTGAAAAATTTAGAAAGCAGAGATTTTAGAGATGTTAATTTTGCAACTGCAAGCTATGGTCAAGGAATAACAATAACTCCAGCGCACTTGATATCAGCATTCACAGCTTTTGCAAATAACGGAAACATTTATAATTTAATGATTGTTAAAAAAATAGTTAATTCTGATGGAAAAGAAAATGATCAAAATACCAGGATCATAATAAAAAATATAGCAAAACCACAAACAATAGAAAAAATGAAAGAACTTTTAGAAAGAGTTACAATAAATGGAAGCGGGAAATATGCAAAAACAGAAGGTTATAAAATAGGAGGGAAAACTGGATCAGCATTTGTTCCATATAAAGATAAAAGAGGATATTCAGATCAAGTCATAAATACTTATATTTGTTTACTTCCATTATCAAACCCACAATTTATAATTTTTACAAGAATAGATAAACCAGATCAAGGATTGGCATTGGTTACAACTGTTCCTATAGCAAAAAAGATGATAGATTATTTAATTAATTATTATGGGATACAACCAGACAATGAGGGGCAATTAATGAGCATTTCTAAATTTTAATGGCTATAGAATTTTTTTTAGGATTAATAATTTTAAACTGGGTCTTGTATTATTTTAAATATTTTGATCTTAATTTAGCAATATTTTTTACAATTTTTTTAATAATTTCTTGGATAGTTTATATTTATAGATGGAAGAAAGAAGAGGGTAGGGAAGAAGGAAATGAATCACCCGGATATAAACCGGATGAGTTACCCGGATATAAACCGGATGAATCACCCGGATATAAACCGGATGAGCCACCCGGATAAGGACCGGATAAAGTTACCCGGATGGGTACCGGATGTATCCGCGTTGATATCCGGGAAGATTATCCGGTTAAAATCTGGGTAAATATAATCCGGTTTAAATCCGGGTAGAATATCCGGGTATAAATCCGGGTAGAAATATAATATAAATAAATATAATATAAAAATGAATCTTAAAAATGTTTTAAAAAATAATAAAGCTTTGTTGCATTATAATATATCTACTTTTGAGCAATTTAAGGCAGGAATAGAAGCAGTTAAAGAAACAAAAATTCCTATTATATTTGGGTTTTCTGAAGGAGAGATAAATTATTTGGGTCTTGATTTTATAAAAAATTTAAAAAGATTTATACAAGAAGAAAAATTACCTATTTTTTTCAATGGTGATCATATAAAAGATTTTAATTTAGCTAAAAAATTGATTGATATAGGCTTTGATGCAGTGTTGTTTGATAATTCAGAGTTAGATTTTGAAGAAAATATTTTGCGAACTAAGAAAATTGTTGAATATAAAGATAAAAAGAATAAAAAAATTTTAATAGAAGGAGAAATTGGATATATTGGAGGAAGTTCAGATGTTAAAATTTATGAATTGAAAGATGAATATTTTACAAAAGTAGAAGAGGCAATAGAATTTGTTAAAAAAACAAAAATAGATTTACTTGCTATATCTGTAGGAAATATTCATGGAATACCCTTGAAGATAAAATATAAAGGAAAAATTTATAAAAAGCCAGTCTTAAATTTTGAAAAAATAAAAGAGATAAAAAATGCTACAAATGTTCCTTTAGTTTTGCATGGAGGCTCTGGATTAAGAGAAAATGATTATAAAAAAGCAATAGAAAATGGGGTATCAATTATTCATATAAATACTGAATTTAGGAAAATTTGGAAAAAAGAATTGAAAAAGAGTCTTAAAAAAGAAACAATAGTGCCTTATAAGATTTTAGATGTGGTTGTAGAAAAGATTAAAGAAGATGTAGTATATTATCAAAAGTTATTTTATAGGGTTACCCGGATGGAGACCGGATAAGTTACCCGGATGGAGACCGGATAAGTTACCCGGATGGAGACCGGAAATCCGGTATAAATCCGGGTATAGTTATCCGGTTTAAATCTGGGTAGATTATCCGTTTTAAATCCGGGAAAATTATCCGCTTGATATCCGGGTAGAAATATAATCCGGTATAAATCCGGGATTTTGCATTGGATATATTTGGTTCGCAAAAGGTTTATTTTGCGAACTTTAAAATAATGGAGCCTTGGGCGGAGGATATAAAATCCTCCGCCCCTAAAATTAATTCTACGGTGGTTCAGTATAAATCTTAACGGAGACTCCCTTCGAGTGAAAATGATGTTTTCTAATGCCAACAATGCCAACAACAAGGACTACCCCCTTTTCTATTTCACCGTTATCTATCGCTTCCAGAACATTCCGAACCGCTTCTTCAATCCCAGCTAATATAGTTCGTATTCTCATTTCCCTCTCCATAACCTTTCTCTCCTGCCGCTCAAGATCATCTATCCAATCCATTATTTATCACCTCCTCCTTAGTGTTTTCTACTAATAATTTTAAAAAATTTTTTTCAAGATTGCAAATTTTAAAAATTTCTAATAATCTATTATATTTGCCAATTTTTTTTGTTTTCTTAAGTTCGCAAAATATTTATTAACTAATTTTTAATTCTAAACCTTCCTTTCTTTGCTAAAATTCTTTTATTGCCTCTTCAAATTTTAAGAGACGGGATTTTAAAGTCTCATTTAAATTTTCTTCGAGTTTCAACCTAGCAATCTGATTCTTAAGGATTGTTAAAAAATAGGTCCAAAGCTTTCTTTCATAATCAGAGATTTCCTTTAGAGAAGAGAGATTTCTAATTCCTTCATTAATAATTTCAGGCGATAAGGCAAGATAAAAAATAGGTATATTTTCTATTTTCCCCTTTGTTAAACCACCCTCAGTGGAAAGAATGCCGTATTTTAGCCTTGCGCCGTTTATGTTATTTTTTCTTAAAAATCTTTCTTGTTTTTTAGCAAACTCTGGTCCTGATGTTGCACTTACCTCATCAAAAGCACAAACTATGTTTCCTGTTTCTTTTTCTATAATTAAATTATCAACTTGATTGAAAACATCATCATAAAACGATGCTCTGACAATAATAAATTTTTCACTTAAAAATTTATAAAAAACTATTGTTTTTAAAGCTTCAAGTCTTTCACCATCCTTTAACAAACTTTCTTCTATATCACCCTTAATTTCTTTAGCCTTCTCAAGATCGTTATCTAATTCTTCCTTTTTATAAATACCCTTAAAAGAATTCATATCTATTCTGCAATTCGAATCTACAGGAATCCCTTGGTTTTTTAAATCATTGCTTATCTCTCTTAATAACTCTTTCAGTTTTTTTGCCTCTTCTTCTCTAGCCTCTTTTACCAACTCTCTTCTTAACATAGGTGATTCATAAAATCTTTGTACCATTTCATAATTTTTCTTCAACCTCTTTTACTAAATTAATTGTTTTTATAACTGCATCCGGGTTAACACTAATAGAGGTTATTCCGTGTTTTACTAAAAATTCTACAATTTCTGGAAAGTCTGATGGTGCTTGTCCACAAATACCTACATATTTATTTTCTTCTCTGCATTTTTTGATAACTTCTTCTAACATCTTTAAAACAGCTGGGTTTCTTTCATCACCAATTTGGGTTAACATTTCATTATCTCTATCAATTCCTAAAACAAGTTGCGTTAAATCATTTGAGCCTATAGAAAATCCGTCAAAAATTTTTAAAAACTCATCTCCTAAAATAACATTACTTGGTATTTCACACATAACATAAATTTTTAATTCTGGATCCTGAATAATTGACTTTACAATTTTTACCACTTCCCTACCCTCTTCTGGAGTTCGACAAAATGGCACCATTACTGCTACATTTTTTAATTTCATTTCTTCTCTAATTTTTTTAATAGCTAAAACTTCAAGTTCAAATGCTTTTTTGAAATTAGGATGATAATATCTGCTTGCTCCACGCCAACCAATCATTGGATTTTCTTCTTTTGGCTCATAAATTTCACCGCCAATCAAATTTCTATATTCATTAGTTTTAAAATCAGAAAATCTAACAATAACTTCATTTGGATAAAATGCAGCTCCAATTTTAGCAATTCCTTCGGCAAGTTTATCTATATAAAATTGTTTTTTATCTTCATATCCATTTGTTATTTCATCAATTTTCTGTTTTATTTCTTCTGGCAAATTAGGATAATCTATTAAAGCATTAGGATGTATCTTTATCTCACTAGCAATAATAAATTCTTCCCTAGCAAGTCCAACTCCTTTAACTGGTAAATACCATTTTTCTAAAGCCTCATCAGGTTCTCCAATATTTACATAAACCTTTGTTTTTGTTTGGGGAATTTCTTCTAATTTATGCTCTATAACTTCATATTCTAAAATTCCTTGATAAATTTTTCCTTCAAGCCCTTGAGAATTATCAATTGTTATCTCATCACCTGTTTTTAATTTTTCTAAAGCACCACTTACACCAACAACTGCAGGAATTCCAAGCTCACGAGACACAATTGCCGCATGGGCTGTTCTTCCTCCTTTTTCTGTTATTATTCCTTTAGCAATTTTCATTATCGGTTCCCAATCAGGGTCAGTCATTTCTGTTACTAAAATTTCTCCTGCTTGAAATTCATTTATTTTTTCAACATCTCTGATCACCCTGACTCTCCCAGCTGTTATTTGACTTCCTATAGCAATCCCTTTAAGTATAGGTTCTGCTTTTGTTTTAAGTCTATACTCATGCCAAACATTTTGTTTTGTTGAATGTACTGTCTCTGGCCTTGCTTGAACAATATAAAGTTTGTTTTCAATCCCATCTTTCGCCCATTCAATATCCATTGCTTTTCCGTAATGTCTTTCTATTAGATAACCATATTTAGCAAGAAGCTTTACTTCTTCATCGGTTAAAGAAAACATCCTTCTTTCTTCTTCTGTTGTTTCAATTTCTTTTACGCCACCATCTTCAGCATAAACAATCTTTCTATTTTTCTCCCCTAATTTTTTAGAGATAATTGGAAATATTAAATTATTACCCGGATGATTACCGGATAGATTACCCGGATGATTACCGGATAGATTACCCGGATGATTACCGGATGTATCCGGGTGATACCCGGGTGATATATCCGGTTCCAATCCGGGTGAATTGTTGTCAGCGTTAATCCGTGGTTTAAAAACCATAAACTCATCTGGTACAACTTTTCCTTGGACAATTAACTCTCCTAAACCAAAAACAGAGTTAATAACAATAACATTTGGACAACCATTATCTGGATCAATTGTAAACATTACCCCAGAGCTTCCAACATCACTTCTTACCATTTTCTGTACAGCTACAGAAAGCTTAACTTTAAAATGATCAAAACCCTTATCTTCTCTATAAGAAATGGCTCTATCAGTAAAAAGTGAAGCAAAACAGAATTTTATTTTTTCAAACAAATCTTTTTCACTAACATTAAGATATGTTTCTTGTTGCCCTGCAAATGATGCTCCGGGTAAATCTTCTGCTGTAGCACTGCTTCTTACTGCCACTGTTAAATCTTCTCCACATTCTTCTTTTAATTTTTGAAAAGCAGTCAAAATTTCATTTTTCAAATCTTCAGGAAATTCTCCGCTTTTAATCAAATTTCTTATTTCTTCTCCTCTTTTATGCAAATCTTCAATATTATGAGTATCCAAACCTTTTAAAACATTATGAATTTTCTCTTCTAAATTATTAAATTTAATAAAATAATCATAACCTTCAGCAGTTATAGCAAAACCATTAGGCACTGGCACTCCAACATCAGCCAACTTATTATACATCTCCCCTAAATTAGCATTCTTTCCACCAACTAAAGCAGTATCTTTTGCTGAAATTTCGCTAAAAAATTTTATATATTTCATTTAGTTTAAAAATTTTTCATGATCCGACCTTTTCAAATTAATTAATTTAATTATAATATAATAAATGTCTTCATCACAATTACTAAAGTCAAATTCTAATTTAAATCTATGGAATAAATATGCAAATATATGGGATTTTCTTTTGCTACAAATATTTTTCCACTTTCTTCATCAAGCTTCAATCAATTTATTAAAAGAATATTTAAAAGATAATATCAAAATTTTAGACATTGGCTGTGCTACAGGTAATTTTTTATTCAAAATTCAAAAAATAAATAGCCAAATTGAATTATATGGCGTTGATTTCAGCCCTAAAATGATTGGTTTAGCAAAAAATAAATTTAAAAACATAAAATTTTATAACCTAAGAGCAGAAGAGATAGATTTCCCTTCAGATTATTTTGACATTATAACTATTATTGAAACATTTCACCATCTTCAAAAGCAAAATCTTGTCTTAGAAAAAATTCATAAAATTTTAAAAACTGAAGGTATATTATTAATATGTGAACCCGATATCAACAACAAATTGATAAATTTATTTATTAACTTTTTAAAAAAATCTCATATTGAAAAAGAGAGCAAATTTTTTAACCAACAACAAATAATTGAATTAGCTTCAAGTTTCCAATTAAAACCTATTAAAACTAAAAAATTTTTAGGTAATATTTTCTTGCTTTTCAAAAATCATAAATTTTAATTTTTTAGACAAGACCATTTAACTTTATCATATAACCAGCTAATATTTTTCTTTTTTCTTTAAAATCAGGATCTAATTTACTCACAAGTGCCCAAAATTCTTTATTGTGGTTTCTAACAATTAAATGGCACATTTCATGAATAACTACGTGCTTGATTAATTCTTCTGGTAAATATTCTAAATTCTTATTAAAAATTAAAATTTTCTTTCTATAATTACAGCTTCCCCATCTCTTTTTCATTTTTCTAAACAAAATTTTTTCTGGTTTAACATTTAAAATTTTACTTATTTCATCAATAAAAGCT
>Ga0080004_1121366_pt1 | contig 27528 bp, 19 predicted proteins | sample WasSprMetagenome_FD_69207 | JGI IMG/M metagenome (GOLD analysis project Ga0080004, IMG submission 69207) | Sulfidic aquatic microbial communities from Washburn Spring, Yellowstone National Park, USA - WS (SPADES assembly) (version 2) | ecosystem: Environmental > Aquatic > Thermal springs > Hot... | reverse complement strand
TTTATAATCTGGTAAGGAACTAAATTTCCATATGAATCCCTTAAAATAAAATTCTTATCAAGTTTTTTATCAACTGAACTTATAAAAAATTTAACATAGAAATTTGAAGAGAAATTTGTAAAATTAAAAACAACAGCAACTGGTCTTCCCTTAAATTTTATATTTGAAACAATATGCTCAATTGCTTCCTTTTTTATAAAATGATAACCGATGGAAAAGTGGCATTCTATCTTGGATGAGGGAGACATTCTATCTTTTAAACAACAGTTTTCTTTCTATTATAATGATATTTTACATCAGAAAGGGGGTATTTTGTTTTTTTGAGTGGTTCAATTTTATTTTTCATTTCGCACATTTATAGAGTTTATTAATAAAGTGAGAGAAGTAAAAGCAGTAGAATTAGAGGTAAAAATGTGAAAAAAAGAGATATAAAATTGACAGAGATACAAGAAGAGATAAAAAGGATATTAATGGCTTTGAATATGGAGGATTTGATGTATGAGAATTTTATAAAGGAGTTGATATAGTGAAATGATTTTTTCTTAAGATTGGCTCTAATCAAGCGTTCCCCAAAAAAGTAGCGAATTTAACTTGTCAAGTGTATTCTAAAATTCGGTGTGTATCAAATTCTTGCATCTCTTGATAAATATCTTGTGTGGGAGGTAATTATAAATTATAATATATTTAAAAAGTTTCTAATGTCGTAATCGTAATTTTAGATGCGGTTGGAATGTGTGAAAATTAGTTATTATGGTAAAAGTTAAAAAAGAAATTTTTCTTGGAGTAGATGAAAAAGGAAGACCTGTATTTCCTGGATTTGTTGGTTATATTGATGATGAAAAACCTATACTCATTCACAGATATGGAAGATTTGATTTTTCAGATGGATACAATGATTTTTGTGATTCATTCAGTTTTGACAATGGGAAAACATGGACATCTCCTGTTTTGAAAATAAAAAATTATACCTCGGATAGTATCCACACAAGATATGCAGAAAGCTCCTGTTTCTTTGACAGAAAAAGAAGAAAACTTTATACATTTATTTCAAGAAGAACATATTGCGGTAGTAAAATTGATGTTGATGGAAAAATTTCGCTTTTTTATGATGTTTTTGATTGTACTAATTTTCAGTGGCAGGGAGAACAGGATACTGGGATAAATTTACCAGGTGGAATTTTAATGAGTTTCTGTTTTCCTGTTCAACTTGATGAAGATAGTTTCCTGATACCTGCTGGTACGAGAATGCTTGATGAGAAAGGGAATTGTATTCATTATAAGGGTTGTTGGGCAACTGCAAATCAAGCCGTAACAATAAATGTAAAAATTCTGGAAGACAATAAACTTATTTTTACTACAGGGAAACCAGTTAGTATTTCTCTTGAGAAGAGTTCAAGAGGACTTGATGAAAACACAATAATAAAACTTAAAAACGGGAAACTTGCAATGGTGGCAAGGGGAGATAATAGCATGTTTCCTGAAAAGCCAGGTTATAAGTGGGTTTGTTTTTCATCTGACAATGGTATGACATGGTCAGAGCCAGAAATTTTTTCATGTGATGATGGGACAAAATTTGAATCTCCGTCAACTGGTTCAGCACTTTTAAGGTCAGAAAAAAATGGGAAAATTTACTGGATTGGGAATTTATGCATTACTGGTGATAGACCAAAAGGGGGCCGGCCAATGTACCCACTTGTTATATGTGAAATTGACGAAGACACTTTTCGTATAAAAAAGTCAACAATTTCTATTATAGACACACGCCAGGAAGACGAACCTGAATCTATTTATCTAACTAATTTTAGATTTTATCAGGACAGAGAAAATGGTAATATAATTCTGTTTTTAACCAGATTTTTAAACAGTTTGGGAAACTATTATAGATATATTATTGAGATACTCTAAAAACGGAGGGAATATGAAACTAATTAAGGTAGGAGTGGTGGGTGTTGGAAGGGGAATGTCATTTGCCACAGGAGCCGAATATGCAGGAATGAAACTTGTTGCTATATGTGACATCTGGGAAGAAAAATTGAGAGAGGCAGGAGAAAGATTAAAGGTAAAAACATATACTGACTATAATGAATTTTTATCACATGATATGGATGCAGTAATACTTGCCAATTATTTCCATCAGCATGCCCCATTTGCAATAAAGGCACTTAAAGCAGGAAAACATGTATTAAGTGAAACAATCTGTAATAGTACTCTTGCTGAAGGAGTGGAACTTTGCAGAACAGTTGAAAAAACAGGGTTGATTTATATGCTTGCTGAAAATTATCCTTTTACAGTTTTTAATATGGAAATGAAAAGATTGTATAAGAAAGGAGAAATTGGGGAGGTAACTTATGCTGAAGGGGAATATAATCATCCTATGTCACCAGAATCAAGATGTGCCCTTTCACCAGGTCAGAATCACTGGAGAAACTGGACACCACCCACATATTATTGTACACATGCACTTGCACCTTTAATTTATATTACAGAAAGAATACCTGTAAAGGTCAATGCACTCTCAATTGCAAGGCCTTCAATAAACAAACACACTGCAAGGAGAGGAGATCCTGGTTTTGTAATTTTATGTAGAATGGATAATGGTGCTGTTTTTCGTTTATTTGGTCTTATTTTACCGGGTCACAGCAACTGGTATAGAATTCATGGAGAGAAGGGAGCAATGGAGATTACACGAGGGCCGGGTTATTTTGGTCCTGGATTAATAAGGGTATGGCATGAAGAATGGAATAGAAAAAAGGGACAACCACTTGAAAGAACTTATCTTCCGGAATGGCCAAAAATGGGAAAGATTGCATCAAAAGCAGGGCATGGTGGAGGAGATTTCTGGGTAAACTGGTATTTTGCAGAAGCAATAAGAAAAAAAAGACAGCCATTTTTTGATGTTTATAAAGGTGTTACAATGAGTTCTGTTGGAATACTGGCCTGGAAAAGTGCTCTTGAAGATGGCAAACCATATGATATACCTGACTTTAGAGATGAAAATGATAGAAAAAAATATGAAAATGATGATTGGTCTCCATTCCCTGGAACAAAAAATAAACTTCCACCAAGCATTCTTGGATTTATTGAACCTTCAAAAGAGGACCTTGAATTTGCAAGAAAAATATGGAGGAAAATTGGATATAAAGGGGAGGATTTTTAAAATGGAAAGAGTTCTGGCTTTTGGATGTCATCCTGATGATATTGAGTTTATGTGTGCAGGAACACTTGCATTGCTTGCTGAAAAAGGATTTGAAATACATCTTGCGACAATGACAGCAGGCCAGGTTGGCCATCCTGATTTGAAACCTGAACAGATTGCGTCAATTCGTCTGAAAGAAAGTGAAAATTCTGCAAAAATATTAAATGGCTTTTTCCACTGGGCAGGTGGTTATGACCTTGAGGTTGAATACAACGATTTCTACAGAAAAGCATCTGTAAGAATTATCAGGGAAGTTGACCCTTTGATTGTTTTTACAACTCCACCAGTTGATTATTTGATAGACCATGAAGAAACATCAAAAATTGTGAGAAACGCCTGTTATATTGCTTCTGTACCAAATTATGACAGGGATTCTATTTTTAAAGCGACAAAAAGAATTCCATATCTTTACTACTGGAATGCAAGCGGTTTAAGGGATATTTTTGGGAATGAACTTCCATTAAGTTGTATTGTTGATATTTCATCTGTTATCGAAATAAAAGAAAGAATGCTGGCGTGCCACAGGTCTCAGAGGGAATGGCTCAAATATCATAATAAATGGGCAGATTATATTGAAATAATGAAAAATCAATCAAGAAAAGAAGGAGAAAAAATTAATGTTGAATTTGCTGAAGGTTTTATACAGCATAAAGGGAATGGTCATCCACAAGATAATATTCTAAAAAAAATACTCGGTAATCTTTGCCACGAAATAAAAAGGAGATGAGATGAAAAAATCAATTGCCATTATATGGAAGGGAAAACAGCAAGGCACAATCCAAATTAATAGAGGGAAAATTGAAAAAATTGTAACTGAAAATGGTAAAATAGAAAAAAACAACTTTTCATTTAATAGAGATACTGAAAATAAACTTAAAATTATTTTTGATTATGATGTTGAAAATGGCTCACATGGTCCAATAGTAAATGTTTTTACAGAGAGAAATCCTTTTAGTTTTTTTATCCAGCATATAAATAAAAAATTTCCTGTTTTTATACCTGAATATAATGTGATTGTTACAGAAGGAAATGACCGGAGAAGTTATTCTCAAATACTGGAAGATATAAGAAAATATTGTGGGATGAGTAAACTAAAGGAAATAGAGTCTTCTGAGGAAACAAGTTATGAAATGGTTGAAGAAAAATTAAGGAAATTAAGAGGACATTTATGGTTAGGCATTAGTAGAGATATTAGAATTTTTGAAATTGTATTTCCTGACCCTGATAGAATAACAATGCAAATTTTACCAAAATATCATGGGTTCGGGATATGGATTGAAGAACTTGGGGAGATAGAAGATAGAAATAAAAAAATGTATGGAAGCAATCTCGTATATAATTTAAACTTTGGAAGGGGTTGTGGATGCTTGCAGGAATTAAAAAGGTATCTTTTAAAAGGATATTTACCCATCTTGTGTGGTTCTCTTCAAGACGAAGGGATAAATTACAATTTTACAATGTTTGTTACCCTTGAAAATAAATCATTGAAAGCAGAAAATATTAGAGGAAGCCATTTCCTTGTTGCTGATGGATTTGGGGCAGGACACAGATTTACCGAAAAACAGCAGGAAATTTTTAATAATCTTGTTGAAAAAGAAATTTTAAGAGAAGAAGAAATTGTTCTTTTTTTAAAAATAGAAGCGATAAATAAGAAAAATTTACCCGGATACGCTTATTTTCACATTCCATATCCCAATACCTCTTCTAATTATAAAATTGAAAATGGTTTGGCAAAATTTTCAGAAGATAGAGTTTTTGCCGTTATCACAATCAATAGTTCTCCTCTTGAAAAGCAAGAATTTACTGTTTTTCTTCAACCTGGAGAAAAAGTTGAGATAATCATGAAAATTCCACATAAACCAATTCCTCTAAAAAGGGCTATATCACTGATGACACAATCTTTTGAAGAAAGAAAAAATGAGTGTATTGAATTCTGGGAGAAAAAAATTGAGTCAGCAGCAAAAATTAATTTACCAGAGGGAATAATAGAAAATATGATAAAATCAGGAATCATTCATCTTGACCTTATTTCATATGGAATTGAACCTGATAAACCTGTGGCTCCATGTGTAGGAGTATATTGTCCAATTGGTTCAGAAAGTTCTCCAATCATTCAATTTTTTGATACAATTGGCTGGCATAAACTTGCTGAAAGAGCAATTCAATACTTTATTGAAAAACAGCATGAAGATGGATTTATGCAGAATTTTGATGGATATATGCTTGAAACAGGAGCAGTTTTATGGACTATGGGAGAACATTTTAGATATACAAAAGATAAAGAATGGGTAAGAAAAATTAAATCATCAATAATCAGAGCAGCAAACTATATTATTCAATGGATTGAGAAAAATAAAATAGAAGATTTCTATGGGAGGGGGTATGGAATGATAAATGGAAAGGTGGGAGACCCTGAAGACCCATACCATATTTTCATGCTTAATGGATACGCATATCTTGGTTTAGATAGGGCCTCTGAAATGTTAAAGGCAATAAATGATATTGAATGGAGGAAAATAAAAAAATATGCAAAACAATTAAAAAAAAATATAAGAAATTCTTTTTTCTCTGCAATGGCTCGCTCTCCAGTTGTTCCCCTTGGTGATGGAACATGGGTTCCAACTGTCCCTCCTTGGCCTGAATATGATGGACTATTAATACAATATTCAGACAGTGAAAAATGGTTTACGCATGGATCTTTTGTTACAAGAGACTCTCTTGTCGGACCATTATATTTAATTTTCCAAGAGGTGATTGAACCTGATGAACTCGCAGCAGATTTTATGATTAAATACCATGTTGAGCATCTTTATAAAAAAAATGTAGCATTCAGTCAGCCATATTATAGTAGGCATCCAGTGATACATCTAAAAAGGGATGAAGTAAAAAGTTTTCTCATGGCATATTACAATTGTTTTCCAGCAATTATTGATAGAGAAACAGGAACATTCTGGGAACATTTTTTTTATGCAAGTCCACACAAAACCCATGAAGAAGCATGGTTTTTAATGGAAACAAGATGGATGTTATGTATGGAAAATAAAAATATACTATCAATTTTCCCGGGGATACCAAGAAAATGGCTTGAAAATGGAAATGTAATAAAAATTAGAAATCTTTCAACTTATTTTGGAAAAATAAATGTTGAGTTAATTTCTTGTATTTCAAACAATAACATCTATGTTAAAATTATGTGTGAATGGAAAAAAAAGCCAGGAAAAATTCACTTGAGAATTCCACATCCTTATAAAATTTTTCCCAAAAAAGTAAAAGTATCAGAAGGTAAATATAACATTGAAAAAGAAACTATAACATTGGAAAATTTTAAAGAGAGTATAGAGGTTTCAATAGAATTTTAAAAAGAAGATATGGAAGAAATTTTTACAAAGGAAAAACTTGTTTCTGATTTGAAAAAAATTGGTGTTGAAGAAGGTGATATTTTATTTATTCATTCTTCATTTAAAAGTCTGGGAAAAGTTGAAGGAGGTGCACAAACAGTAATTGAAGCACTTGAAGAGGCAGTAGGAGAAGAAGGAACTATTTTGATGCCTGTTTTTAATCTTGTTAAAGATAGAATTGGGACATGGGATATTAATACAACCCCATCAACCACAGGTTATCTTACAGAATATTTTAGAAAAATGCCCGGAACTTTACGTTCTGACCATTATTCTCATTCAGTTGCTGCTCGCGGGAAAAAGGCAAAAGAATTAATCTTGGGGCATCGTGGTGCAAAAGGAATGATTTCTCCGTGGGACCATGAGTTATTTGGATGCACATTTGGTTATGAAAGCCCATTTATGAAATTGTATTTTGAACCAAAAAGTAAAATATTGATGCTTGGCGTTGATTATAATTCTTCCACTTTCTGTCATCTTGTTGAGGTTATTTACTGGAATGAACGACTTATAAATGATAATAAAGCACAATATGTCTGGCTTGATAGAATAAAACTTGGTGAATATTTTGATTCACTCGGAAAAGCAAAAACAGGATTTATTGGGAAAGCATATTCAAGATTATTTAAAATTCGTGAATTTGTTGATACCTTACTTGAAGTTGTCAGAAAAGAAGCAGGAAATTATGATAGGGTACTTATAAGAATGAAAAATAATATATTAAAAGGAGAGTGTATGAAAATAAATGTCTTAGAAACCAAAATTATCAGTAAAGAAGAAACTTATCATGGATGGCCAACATTGACAAAAAGGAAAAATGGGGAATTATTAGTTGTTTGTTCTGGAGGAAGACAAGCACATGTTTGCCCATATGGTAAAATTTATCTTTATAAAAGTATGGATGGAGAAAAATGGGAGGGACCAATAGTTTTATATGATAGTATTCTTGATGACAGGGATCCCGGAATTATTGAAACAAATAAAGGGACTCTGCTTGTTTCATGGTTTACTTCTTTAACCTGGATGAATTATCTTTACAGGGCTGAAATTGGTGTAATTGACTGGTTATCAAAAGAGACATGTGAAAATTGGAGAAAAGTAAGAGAAAAAATAATTTCAAGTAATATAAATATTTCTGATGAACTTAATGCATGGATGATAAGGTCAGAGGATAGTGGTAAAACTTGGTCGGAAAGATATAAAATTCCATTACACAGTCCTCATGGTCCTATCCAACTTACCAATGGAACTCTTCTTTTTGCAGGAAGAAGGTCTCTTCCATTCTATAAAAGGTCTCTTTACGGTTCCCCTCTTTATGGAAATGATAGAGAAATGGCAGAAATTGCTGTTGCTAAATCAAATGACGATGGAAAATTTTGGGAAATAATAGGAGAAGTTCCAACTTTGCCCCCGATTCCACCGGATAATCTCTCTGAACCATCTATTGTTGAAACATTATCTGGTAAGATAATTATGCATATCAGGAATAACTGTAGTTTTGTATTTCCGGGTGAAACATTACAATCCGAATCCATAGATAATGGAAAAACATGGAGTGTCCCTTATTCAATAGGAGTAAAGGGTTATCCTTCTCATTTATTACTTTTAAAAAATGGATGGCTTTTAATGACATATGGATATCGTGAAGAACCATTTGGAATTCATGCAAGAATAAGTAAGGATGAAGGGAAAACATGGTCAGAGTCTCTCATTATAAAAACTGGTTGTTATTCACCAGACCTTGGATATCCCTCTTCAATAGAAATGGACGATGTTATAATAACAGTATGGTATGAATACTTGAAAGAGAAAAATAGAGCCGCTTTAATTATGGCAAAATGGAAAATTATAAAATAGATTACTATAATAAAAAAGTTTATTGAAAAAGAGTAGAAACTCTCTTAATAAATCTGTCCCTCTGGTAAAATAAAAAGAAAAAGGAGGGGCACATGATAAAAAGAGAGAAGATAGAGTTGGTAAAAGGTAGTGATATATATGCAGGGATAGATGTAGCCAGTGATATACACAGAGTAAGGTTCATTGACAATTTGGGGCAAGAAGTAATAAAGGGGATAAGTTTCAGTAATGACAGAGAAGGATTTAAGGAATTAGAAGAGCATATGAAGAAGTTTGGGATAGACCACAACATCATATTTGGATTAGAGCCGACCGGGGATTACTGGAAGCCTATAGGGTACTATTTAAGGAGTAAAGGATATAAAGTAGTTTTGGTTAATCCATATCATATAAAGAGGACAAAGGAGATAATAGATAATAGTCAACAAAAGGATGATAGGAAAGATAGTTATTTAATAGCGGATTTAGTGAAGCAGGGAAAGTATTTTTTTCCAATAATACCAGAAGGGATATATGGAGAGATGAGGGAGTTATCAATAAGTTGGAATAGGACAAAACAGCAGATAACGAGATTAAAATGTTATTTATCAAACTTTTTAGCGAAATATTTTCCGGAATATAAGAGTATATTTTCAGACATATTAGGCAAGAGTTCATTTTACATACTTTCACATTATCCATTACCGGAAGATATAAAGAGAATAGGGAAAAAGAGATTAACAAAGATAATAAAAAGAATAAGTAAAGGGAAAATAAGAGAAGAGAAGATAGACAGATTATATGAGAGAGCGAGGGATACAGTTGGAATAAAAGAAGGGAGAGAGGCAGCGAAGATGTTTTTGAAGGAGGTATTGAAAGAATTGGAGAGATTAATGGGAAGGAGAAAGAAAATAAAGGAAAAGATGAAAGAGTTATTGAAGATAAGTGGATATGGGGATTATTTATTAAGTATAAAAGGTGTAGGAGTAGTGAGTGCGTGTTTATTTTTAGGAGATATAGGTGATCCGAGAAGATACAAGAGAGCAAGTCAAATAGAGAAGTTAGCGGGATATAATTTAGTAGAGGAAAGCAGCGGGAAAAAGAAAGGAGAAAAACAGATAAGCAAAAGAGGTAGAAAGACATTAAGATATGTAGGATATTTAGTAGCCAATGTAGCAATAGCGAAGAATAAAGAGATAAGGGAATTATACAGGTATAAAGTAGATGTATTAAAGAAAAACAGAATAAAAGTTATGGTAGGAATAGCGGCGAAGATGTTAAGGATAATGTTTGCTGTATGTAAAAATAAGGAGTATTATAATAGTGAAAAGGTAAGAGCAAATTTTATATAAGTAAAAAAATGCCGGGGTGAGACCGTAAGAAAGCCTCCATAAGGCTCGGTAAAAGACCGAGACACTGAAAGGCGAAAAGAATAGGCCACCCCGGCGATAAAAAAAGCTCTTAGACACTGTATGAAGTAATGTAGGATAGGCCACCGAAAAAATCGGTGAGACCGTAAGAAATGAGAGGGTAAGGCTAAGAGCTAAAAGTAAAGAAAAAAGATGTTTGAAAATTAAGAGTAAAAAAATTTGACAGATTTATTAAGAGAGGAGGTCTATATGAAAGTTTTAGAAAGATTTTCGTTAAAAAATAAAGTAGCACTTGTTACAGGTGGAGCAGGACTTTACGGGAAATATATTGTAGAAGCACTTGCAGAAGCAGGTGCTATTGTCTATGTTGCTTCTCGTAATTTTGAAAATTGTAAAAAGTTAGCAGAAAAATTAGTAAAAGAAAACTACCAAGTTTTTCCTGCAAAATTAGATCAATCAAAGGAAGCAAGTATAAAAAACCTTTATCAAAAAATTATTAAAGAACAAAAGAAGATAGATATACTTGTGAATAATGCTGTTTTAAGGCCAATGAGGTCATACTATGACCCAATTGAAAAATTTGCATTGTCTATGAAAGTAAATGCTGTGGGTCTTTTTAATCTTACAAGAATTTTTGCAGAAGATATGAAGAAAAGAAGGTATGGTTCTATAATCAATATAGCTTCTACACATGGGATTGTTGGCCCTGATTTTACGCTTTATGAAGGAACTGATATGTATGCAGCACCTGATTATTTTTTTCATAAAGCAGGTTTAATAAATTTAACAAAATACTTAGCATCTATTTTAGGTCCTTATAATATAAGAGTAAATGCTGTTTCACCTGGTGGTTTATTCAGTAATCAACCTTCAATATTCGTTAAAAGATATAATCAAAGAACTTTTCTTGGAAGAATGGCTAATGGAGAAGATATAAAAGGAGTAATAGTTTTTCTTGCCTCGGATGCTTCTCTTTATATAACAGGGGCAAATATAGTAGTAGATGGAGGTTATACTGCAAAATAATAGAGGGGGGGCAATGAAAAAAAGAGATATTATAGAAGAATTAATAGATTTCATTCCTGAAAAACTATTTGATATTCATGCTCATATATATTCATCAAATTTAGAATTTACCTCTCATTCTTTTTTTAAAGAGGGACCGAAAAAGGGAGGGATTAAAAATTGGCGAAATAGTATTGAAAAATATGTAGGTAAAGGGAAATTAGTAGGTGGACTTTTTACTCCCTTGCCATTTTCTGAAATTTTTAGAAAAAACGAATTCCTAATTGAAGAATTAAAAAAAAATCCATTAAATAATAGAGGTTTAATAATTGTTTCCCCATGTTATCCCTTGAAAACTTTTATGAATTATTTAAAATATTCCTATATAGTTGGATTTAAACCTTACCACTTATTATCAAAAAGAAAAAACACATTCCAATCTTCTATCCAACACTATATTCCTGAGTGGGTTTGGGAAATTGCTAATGAAAAAGAACTAATCATCTTTCTCCATATAGTTAAAGACCTTGCTTTATCCGATCCTAACAATCAAAAGGAAATCATAGAAAAATGTACAAAATATCCAAAAGCGAAATTAATTCTTGCTCATGCTGGGAGGGCTTTTAATTATTTACATACAGTTAAGGGAATACACACTTTAAGAGGTTTACAAAATATATGGTTTGATACATCTTCAATATGCGAACCATTTGCTTTAGTTTCAATCTTAGAAGAATTTGGACCCAAAAAACTTTTGTGGGGAAGCGATTTCCCTATCTCTCAAAATTTTGGCAAAGGAGTAAGTTGTGGTGAAGGATTTGTATGGATAACTAAAGAAACTTTCAATTGGAATAAAATGTCTCCCCAATGTAAACCTATTCCAATACTTCTTGAGTCACTTTTATCATTAAAAGAAGCAGCAAAAATTTTTGGATTAAATAAAGAGGACCTAAAAGATATATTTTTCAATAATAGTATGAAACTTTTATCTTTAAAGGAAGAACCACAGAATAAGACAAATAATTTATATCTTCATGCAAAAAAAAGAATTCCTGGTGGTACCCAACTATTAAGTAAAAGACCGGAATTATATGCTCCTAATTTATGGCCAGCCTATTTTTCAGAAGCAAGGGGATGTGAAGTTTGGGACATTGATGGAAAGCATTACTATGATTTTAGTATAAATGGTATTGGGTGCTGTTTATTGGGATTTCGCGATCCAGATGTTACAATGGCAGTAAAAAGATGTATAAATTTGGGAAGTATGTCTTCACTCAATCCACCAGAGGAAGTTGAATTGGCTGATTTACTCTGTGAAATTCATCCATGGGCAGAACAAGTGCGTTTTGTAAGAACAGGAGGGGAAGCATGTGCAGTTGCTATCAGAATTGCGCGTGCAACTACAAATAGAACTATAGTTGCAATATGTGGATACCATGGATGGCATGATTGGTATTTGGCAGTAAATTTATTCCAAAAAGATGCCTTAAAAGGCCATCTTTTACCAGGCTTAGAACCAGCGGGTGTCCCTAAGGAACTTGCTAATACTGCCATTCCTTTTCATTATAATAATAAAGAAGAATTTGAGGATATAATTAAGAAATATGGCGATAGAATAGCAGCAGTGATAATGGAACCTTGTAGAACACATCCCCCAAACCCAGGATTTTTAGAATTTGTTAGAGATGGTATTCACTCAGTAGGAGGATTATTAATTTTTGATGAAATTACAATTGGATGGAGACTGTGTTATGGTGGTGCCCATTTGAAATTTGGTGTTAATCCTGATTTAGCAGTTTTTGCAAAAGCGATGGGGAATGGACATCCTATTGGAGCAATTATAGGAACAAAAAAAGCAATGGAAGGGGCCAATATTTCATTTATTAGTAGTAGTTATTGGACTGAAAGTGTTGGTCCTGTGGCTGCTTTAGCAACTTTAAAAAAATTGAAAAAATTAAATGTTCCTGTTTATATTTCTGAAATTGGCTCAAAAGTTCAGAAAATATGGAATGAATTAAGCAGAAAAAATGATTTACCCATTAAAGTTGATGATGGATATCCATGTCTGGCTAATTTTAAATTTGAACACCCTTTTTCTATGGAATTGAAAACACTTTTTACACAATTGATGTTAGAGAGAGGGTTTCTTGCTGGGACAATTTTTTATCCAACATATGCACATACAGATAAAATTATATATCTTTACGAAAAGGCAGTTGCAGAAGTTTTTAGAGAGATATTTTTAATTATTAGAAAAAATGAAATAAAAGAAAGGTTGAAAGGAGAAGTGGCTCATACTGGTTTTTCAAGACTTACTTAATTGGAATAGGAGGTTAAAATGTATTGCGAATTTAATCTTGGAGAGAATGCTAAACTTGCACTTGATACAATTTACAAAAAACCAACAAAAGGGATTCCAAACTGGGTTATTCATCCAATGGAACATTCTGTAATTGACTATCTTGCAGGTAAAGAACCGGGTACATACAGGAAATTCCCACGGCAGACATATCTTGAAATGCAAAAGAAAATAGGAACATGTATGATAGACCAGTATATTCCAGAAAATCCTCTTTCAATGGGAGAGAAAGGATATGAAAAGAAACTTGATACTCCAACAACAGGTAAAAAAGATATTGAATGCGATGGAATTAAAATTGATTCTCCTGAGGCAGTTGTTGAACATCTTGAAAAAGTTGTTTTTCCGAAAAGAAAACATGATATAGAGACATGGTCTGATGACTTTATTCCTGTTATTGGAGAGAAAATTATAAATTCCGAGAGAGAAACTCAGAATGAATTTGGACCTGATATTTTAAAAGTTCCGTATGGTATTGCATTATTTCCAGGATTTAGATATGGAACATATGGTTATGAAAATTATTTTATGGCATATGCACTTTATCCTGATGTAATTGAAAAGGATTTTAAACTAAGTGCTGATTATTTCCAGTTATATAATAAAGCGGTTGCTTATGCATATAAAAAGGGCAAATTACCACCATTACTTCGTCTTGACCATGATATGGCAGATTCAAAAGGGACACTTGTAAACATAAAGACACTTGATAAAATCTGGTTTCCACATTTTGAAAGAGCGATAAAACCAATCCGTGATGAAATTACACTCATATGGCACTGTGATGGTAATTTAATGGATATGATACCAAGATTGATTGAGTGCGGAATAAAGGGATTCCAGGGTTTTCAGTATGAATATGGAATGGACTACAAAAAAATATGTAAAATGAAAACAAAAGATGGAGATACACTTTTTATAATTGCTGGAGTTTCAGTAACAAAAACTTTATCTTATGGAACTTCTGAAGATATAAAAAGGGAATTAAAATTTCTTGTTGAAAATGGACCCAAAAAAGGACTATTTCTTGGTTGTTCAAGTTCAATAACACCTGGAACACCTTTAAAAAACATACTTACACTTATTGAAGGATTTAAATATTATCGTGAACATGGTCGCTCATAAGTTATTATAAAAAATCTGCTTTTTTATCTTTTTATTTTTTTATCCCTTCTTACAACACACCAGTTTCCTCTTGCAACAATATCTTCTACTTCAAGAATGTTATGTTCATAGGCAAAAATTATAATATCTTCAAGATCTCCAAAATCTATTTTGACACCGAATGAATTCGGGACTGTTTTTAATCTTTTGACCAGTGGTTTTTGAAATGGATAGTGAGGTATCATAATAGTCATAAAACGACCATTTACACAACCAGTCATAGACAGGATATAAGGGAATAAATTTCATCATATCAATCAGTTTTTCTTCTACATCCGAAGCCATACAAATGGTTCCGAAAATTCAAAAAATTGTGAATCATCCATAGGAAAATTTTTAATACAATATATTGCAATTTCAGAAATACTTTTTAAAATCTTTTTCTCAATACCGGAATTTATTCTCTTTTTAATATAATTAAAGTTCTTCAGGACCAAAAATCACTCTTGGATGAATTTTTTCATATAGGTATTTTGCATAGCCAAATTTTCTTTATTCATAAATTCCTCCATTTGACTTGACAAAAATTTTTTTTAGTGTATAATAGTATTATACACTTAAAAAACAAAAATGGAAAAAGTGGTTAAACTAATAACAAAATATGAGCAAATTGCAGAAATTATAGAAAAGAAAATTATAAATGGGGATTATCTTTTAGGAAACAAAATTCCATCGGAGAGAAAAATTGCTGAAGAGTACGGTGTCTCTCATATGACAGTAAATAAGGCACTTTCACTTCTTGTGGCGAAAGGTATAATAAAAAGAGTTCATGGTAATGGGACTTTTATTGTAGGGGAAGGAAATTTTATATCTTCAAAAATTGTGACAATAGTTATATACTCTGATATTCAAAACCATCCTTTATTTTATCCCCTTCTACCTGAGGCATTACAATCAGAAGGATTTTTTCCTGTAATACTAAATACTAATGCTTCTGATACCTATGAAAAGTTTGCAAAAATTATGGAACAAAAACCAAAAGGAGCGATTGTTGAACCAAACTCACTAATAATGAGAGAGATAAACAAATTAGGAAAATATGAAAACATCACTCTTATTAATTTCCCTTTATTCACCTTTGCCAAAAGAAATTTAAACATAATTTATTTTGATTATTTTAAAGCAGGATATGTAGGACTTGAAACATTAATTTTACATAACAAAAAAAGGCCACTTATATTAACTTTTGAGAGAAGACCTAACAATCTTACCGACCTATTCCTTAAAGGTTGTGAAAGTGTATTAAAAAATTACAAGTTAGATGAATTTTATTATGTTGATACAAACAAAATGAGTGAAGTTGATTATGAAAAAATTTTTATTGAAAAACATTTTGATAGTATATTATCTCTTGGCGATTTTAGAATTATTCCAGTCTTAAAGGCCTTTCAGAAACTTGGTTTGAAAGTACCTGATGATATTTTTATTATTGGTACATACAATACACCCTGGGCAGAAATCTATGGTATCACTTCTATTTCCATAAACCAGCAGAAAATTATTGATGATGCAATCTTATGTATAAAGGAAAACAGGAAAGGATATGTAAAAAGGGTTGAACCATACATTGTATTTAGAAATAGTTGTCCAAAAATTGAGAGGAGGTGAATGAAAATGAAAAAAGCATTTACACTCATTGAATTGCTTGTTGTGGTAGCAATTATAGCAATTCTTGCAGCAATGGTGTTGCCAGCAATACAGAAAGCCATTGATACGGCAAGAAGAATTAGTTGTGCAAATAATTTGAAACAGATTGGTCTTGCGATGCACATTTATGCCCTTGATTATGATGGCTGGTTTCCATCAAACATTGATTCACCAAGTTATGCTTCTTCCCCGGGTAGTGTTCCAGACAACTGGACAGACAGAAATGGAAATAAACCAAATGCATCAAATTCATTGCAACTACTTGAAGGTCAGTACAACGAAAGTACAGATGCCCTTGAAGGGCCAAATTATGTAGGAAACTTTGCACTTTTTGTCTGTCCCTCTACCCCAACAACAGTTTCTGAAACAGGTTGGCTTGTAAAGATACCTGGTGCTGGTGGAACATGGGGAGGTTATCATACGTGCGCCTACACCTATGCTCCTGGCTTAACACCAGAACCAAAAAGATTAGAAAAAATACTGCCTGCTGCAGGTTCATTCTTTCCAGTGGATCCATTCAAAAAACCTGAAAATAGACCATTGATGTCTGATTTGACAGGTGGTTCATGGACAAATAACGGAATAAGTATTCCGAGTGGTCCAATTACAAAAGCAATTGCACCTCACAAAGGAGAAGGAGCAAATTTTCTTTTTGTTGATGGTTCTGTAAGATGGATTCCTTCAGTTTACAGACCTTCAGATGGAACTTACAGAATTTTTTTCCCTGAACTCAAAGGTTACGACAGTCAGTACTGGGCAAATACAAGATTTCCATTAAGGGCACCTGACAGGCAATAGGAGGTGAACTATGAAGAAAAAATTTTCAAAAAGCATTTTTTCAAAACCGCATGGCTTCACCCTGATAGAACTTCTTGTAGTTGTTGCTATTATAGGGCTCCTTTCAGCAATACTTATGCCAGCACTATCAAAAGCAAGGGAAAGGGCAAGACAGGCAACATGTGTTAATAACTTAAAACAATTATATACTGCTTTTAGAATGTATGCTAATGACTGGGATGGTTATATTCCAATAGGAGGTGGCTACGCATATGGATGGTTCAGAGACAATCTAATACCTAAATATGTTGGTAAAAAAGCAAGTGGTTATAAGGACTGGAAAGATGCAAGAAGCAAAAGTCCCTTTATGTGTCCGAGTGTAAAGGGTTCTATTGTAACCATTGCAGGAACAAAACAGGATTATACGTACTATGCAGGTTGCTATGTATCTTATGCTATAAACTGTGTTTATGATATCAGGGGTTCTTATTCTGCACCATATTATTTTTCTTTTCCATTTAGAGAAACTCCAAAATATCCAAGGATGCTTCTTTGTGATGGTACTAGCTGGTGGACAAGCACTGGATACCTTTATTACTGTTTCAGACATCCAGAAGGAATTTCTCCTTTTGGAAACCAGGGTGTTCCTAATACACAACAATATAATAAAGGTCAGGGAATTAATATTCTTTTTTCAGATGGGTCTGTTAAAAATTATAAGTTTTCTCAACTATATGGTCCTGAAGCATACAGAATATGGACAGGTTTTGATCCTTCTGATGGTTCTACTTTTGAATATGCAAGATAAATTTTTTAAAGATAAAAAGGAGTAAAGGTGAGGAAATTAATCATAATTTTATGGTTATTTTTAAATCAAGTTTTTTTATTCTCAGAAATTATTTCTTTTTATCAGGTTAAATTTGTGAATGAGGACGCCAAAATTGATGGAATGCTTGATGAAGATTGCTGGAAAAAAGTTGATTTTACAGAAAGTTTCTATGCATATTTATCAAAAAAACCTGTGCCACCTCAGGTCAAAACATCATTTGGAATCTTTTATAATCAAAAAGGTCTCTATATTGGCATTATCAACTATGATGAAAATGTTGAAAAAATCAGGGCAACAAGATATTTAAGGGATGATCCGTTATTATGGATGGATGACTGTAATGAAATTTATTTAGACCCAGAAGCAAAAGGAATTGGGTATACAAAATTCATCACAACATTCCTTGGAACAAAGTATGATGAAAAACGGACTGATGCCCAGTTGACTGATGCTGGATGGAATGGAGAAAACTGGATATACAGGACTTCAAAAGAAAAGGATAAATGGATCGTTGAAATATTCCTGCCATGGTCAGACATAGGAAAGAAAGCAAAAAAAGATGACATATGGAAATTTAATATTACAAGATTTTGTTTCACAGGGAAATCATGGCTTACTGGTGCAACATGGTCATTAGGTGCAACATATATGAGTTCTGATAAATTTGGTTACCTTTATTTTTCAGATGAGAAAATGCTGGACATGGAAAAAATATGCGATTTTCTTTCAGATATTCTTTCACCTGGCTGGGAACTTCCATCTGGACAATATTTATATTTCAGTGAGACAAAAGGGAAGTGGAAAAAAGAAAGGATGAATGAAATTTTTGAAAAAGAAGAAAAACAGGTTAAAGAGATTTTTTCTGAGATTGATGGGATGATTGGTGATTTTGAAAAAAATAAGGCAATTTTTAACGAATACAAATCATTGAAGGAAAATTTAGAAAAGATCTATGGTGAGAGCGAATTAACAAAAATAGCAGAAATAAAGGAATTAAAGGATAAAATCCATGAATTTTACTGGAAAATAAAAATTGAAAAAGAATTTAAATAGGAGGGGATTATGACAAAAAAATTGAATAAAATTTCGTTGATTTTTTTTGTTATTTATACATTTTGTTTTGCAAAACATAATGGTGATTATCTTCATAAAATAACCACAAAATATATTACTGAACATCTCAATTGGGCTAAACCACTTGAAAAAGGGAAAATAAAATGCCTTTTCCTTGTTCCGAGACACGGAGCAAGGGAGGTTGTTGAATTATGGCAGAGACTGGATATTGAATTTGAATCTTTTACTGCATGGTGGCAGGGACAGATTGCAGTGGAAGATATGTATGAAGGAGCAATTGAAGGAACAACAAATAAAGAAAAGAATACAGAAATCATTTCAAAACTTGAAAAAGATTATGATGTGATTATTGTATCAATCGGGTTTGATATTTTACCTGCTGAAGCAAGATATAAAATTTTTGAAAAAGTATATAATGGAACAGGTATTATTTTTTTAAATCCAAACAATAATATTGATAGAGTATATAAAAAGGTATTCGTTGAAAAGATTGATGCTTCTGATGCTTTTTTAAATACACCTGCAGAAGGGATTCCATCACTTGGTAATAATTTCTTTAGAGGATACAAATATGGTAATGGAAGAATTCTGATTATGAAAGGTGGTGCGCAGGGTGGCTGGAGTGGTTATTATGGAGGAACAAGTTTAACTGTCCCTGAAAAATATTCAAGGTTCTGGAAATCACATTATGAAAATAATATGGTTGCTATTGCAAAAGCAGTGATGTGGGCTTCTAAAAGGGACCCTATTTTTTTAATTAAAAACTTAAATTTCAAAAATGGAGACAAATTTATTCAAACAGAACTTCCGGGAGAGTTAAAGTTTGGAATAACCGGTGATAAAAACAAAATAGTGAATGTAAATTTAAGATTAAGGGACGAGTGGAATGAAATTATTGATGAAAAAATGATAAAGACAAAAATAGATGAAGGAGGAAAACAGATTTCCTATAATCTTCCATTTTTAAAACAGGGCAATTTTTATCTTGATTTTATTATCTACAATGAAAAGAAAAACATTGAAAATTTTGGATTTTTTACATTTTCCGTGGATAGTACCATTGGTAAAGTAAATATAGCAACGGAAAAGGACTGGTATGATAAAGATGAAAAAATCAAAGGAGTAGTTGAACTTGAAAATCCATTGAAAGAAAAAGGAGAAATTGTTATTAAAATTGTTGATTCACCAAATAAAAAAATATGGGTGAAAAAAACATATCTGATAGAACCAGAACAAAAAAATTTGAATTTTGAGATTGAATTTGGAAAATTTCCGACACTATATGGTTTTATTGAAGCAGAAATCATTCTAAATAATAGAGTTCTTGTAAAATCTGAAAAGGGCATTTCTTTCCCTGATAGAGAAATGCCTCTATATCCTTCTTTTGTCTGGTCGTTTAATGAAACGCCATATCCTGAATTTTATCTCCCTCAACTCACAAAGGCGGGTTTTGATGCTTTGCAGGCAAATCCTGAAGTAAGTGCGATGTTTAATCTGAAAACCTGGCCTATGCTTACAAGAATTTTTTTATTTGTAAATCGCAATGCACCTCAGGAGAAGAAGGGATGGATGCAATTTGCGGGAATTGATAAAGCATTACCAAAATTTGAAGACGAAATAAAAAAAATAGACCCAAATCTTGATTCAAAAAAAATTATTGAAATTGGAGATTTTTCTTATTATAATCCTGTGATTAGAAAAATATATGCTTTAAGTTTAAAGAAAGCAGTTAAAAACTATTTTCCTGCATATCCAACATTATATTACAATCTTGGAGATGAAAACTCCTATACAATTGAAGGAGGATATTCTCCAAGTGAAAATGAAGAATTTATAAAATTTCTTGAGAAAAAGTACAAAAAGATTGAAAATTTAAATAAAGAGTGGGAAGAAAATTTTAAGAGTTTTGAAGATGTAAAACATTATTTTGTTGAAGAGATGAGGAAAAATAAAAAATATGTTGCTTATTGTGATCATGTGAAGTTTGTTTCAAAAGAATATGCAGATGCACATCTTGATGCAGTAGAAGCAATAAAAGAAGTTGACCCGTATGCATATGTTGGAGCAGAAGGGTCTCCTTCAGGAGATATTGAATATATTCTGAGTAAACTCGATGTCTGGGGTCCTTATTCTGATACAATTGAGAATGAACTTTTAAGATGCTTTGGTAAAAATAAATTAAGAACAATCTGGTGGGGCGGATATGTTGGAACACATGGTGGTAGAAATGAGGTACCAATACCTTTGTGGAACTATTTGCTTTCAGGAATTGTAAATGGAAATAGTTTCTTTATGGCTGGTCCATGGAATGAAGGATTTTTATCTGTTGACCTTTCATATGCAAAATATTTTGAATCAATGTTTCCCCACTTAAAAAAACTTGAAGATGGTATTGCACCACTTCTTATAATTAACGAATTAGAAAATTATGGAATTGCAGTATATTACTCATTTACAAGCCAGATTTTATCAGGATTTGGGGAAAATAAGTTTTTGCCTCTTTCTTCTTCCTGTTCTCCATTGATTCAATTCTGCTATAGAAATGGTTTCAATTTTGATTTTTTGAATTCTGAAATGATAAAAAATGGAAAACTTAATGATTATAAAATCCTTTTTCTATTCGGTTCCTCATCAATTCCTCCTGAGGATAAAAAGAAGATAGAAGAGTTTATAAAGATGGGTGGAATTGTAATAGCAGATATAAATCCTGGTATTTGTAATGAAAATGGGAAACTTCTTGAAAAAAGCCAGTTTTCAGAAATTCTTGGATTTGATTTAAAACCAGTTGAAGATTTTACATTAAAAGATATTGAAATTGACAGAGAAATTAAAGGGAAAAGCATAAAATTGAAGGTAAATAATGTTTCAACTGCTTCAGGGCTTGACCCTTTTATAGTGAAACAATACGGAAATGGATTTTTTATTCTTCTGAATTTTAATTTAAGCAGTGTTTTCAATTCTTCTCCTTCAATTTCAGATTTTGATGATTTCCTACTTGATATACTTTCAATATGTGATATCAAAAAGCAAGTGAACATTGAAAACTTTACTGGAACTATTGCAAGGATTGCAATAAGGAAAGGAGATGATTTTGAAATACTTGGTGCTCTGCTCTATTTGGGAAAGGTAGGAGATAGAATTACCTTAAAGTTAAATCAGGGCGATGAAAAATATATATATAAAGTTGACGAAGGATTCTTAACACAGGGAAATGAAATACAGGATATTCTTTCAACATCTCCCTCTTTTCTTTTATATTCAATTTTTGACAGAAAACAGGAAAAACCTGAAATAAAAATTGAAAAAAATACAATAAACGTTGGAGAAAAAATTAATATCAATTTTGTTTCAAAAAAAGAAAACAGAATTTACAGAATAAGATTGTTGAAAGAAAATAGTGAAATTTACCAGAAAATTATCCGATCAAACCAAAATGGTGTTCAAATTCCTATTGCATATAATGATAAGTCAGGAAAATATTTACTTGAAGTCACTGATGTTTTAACAGGATTAAAAGAGAACATTGATATTTTTATTAAAGGAGAAACAAAATGAAAATGTTTTATTTTTTAATAATTTTTTTCCCATTTTTAACTTTTTCTCAACAAATTTATAAAATAGAAACTTTTACTCCTTTAAAAAATCAAGAAGGATTTCAATATCAAAAAATTCTTGAAATTGAAAATATGAAAATTGACTATAGAACTACTGTAAAATCAAAGGAAGAGAAAAAAAGCACTTCACATGTTACTTCGGCACCAAGAGTCTGGCTAAATGATATTGCTTTATTCAGTGGAATATGGACTGGGTTCATAAAAGATAAAAAAGTTATAAATCCATTTTTTCCTTACCTTATAAAAAATATTTATCCTGCTGAAAATAATAATGAAAGAATCTTTGTCGAGGAATTTTGGGAAACAGAACATGGGAATTTTTCAATAAAAATCATTAAATACAAAGATGTGCCAAACTGGGTTTTTGGAAAGATTGAAGCAGTGTATCCCCTTGGGACAATTTCATTTTTGGGAACGACTCCTGGACCAACGTATCCAGTACCTGGAAGAGAGGTGTGGTGCTATTTTAATCAAAGCGGTTGTTCCATCGTTGCTAATGATAAAACACCTGTAAATAAGGAAGGTGATTTTGCCCTTGCCCTTATAAACAAAGGTGTGAAGGATATAAATTTGAAAAGAATGGCTAAATTTTTTGTTTTTTTAGAAAATGAAATAAAAAGTATAACGATAAAACCCACAACTGCCATTACAATTGAAGTGATTCCCAAAGAGAATATAAAAAGTATTTCTTTTGCATGTGGATACTGGTTTGATAGGTCTGACCCAAAAGATGAAGAAAAACCTTTAAAAGTACTCAATGAATTTTTAAACAACAAATCAATAGAAATAAAAAATAAATTGATTTCAACTGACTGGAACGCAAATTATAAAGGGTGGAAAGATATTGAAGAACTTATTAAAAAGATTGATAAATATAGTAAAAAAAGTTGCCTTTCAGAACTTATGAATAAGTATAATTTTGAGGGAATAAAGGAAGCGTTCAAACATGCAGAAATTGAAGAAGATTATAGGAAAGCAATTGATATTGAGGACAAATTAAAGGAAATAAAAGAGCAGATGTATGAAATATTGACTAATGACTTAAAAACTCTATAATATAGAAGAACTTTTTAAAACTAAAATGGGAAAATTTAAATATAGATTCCTTTGGACATGGGATCATTCAACAAACTGGTCTAAAAAAAATATTGCCATTCAGGAAAAAGGTTGTTTTAATTTATATTTAAAACCCCCTTCACTTTTTCTTGAAGATTATTATTTGTTGATGGATTTTATGGAAAAAATGGATTTTAATGGGTTAATAATATGGGGTTTTTTTAGAGATAGTCATGGCGGAGAAAAAAATGCTCAAAAACTTCTTAAATATGCAAAAAGAAAAAAAATAAAAATCCTTCCAGGCATCGGACTCGGTGCCTATGGAGGTATATACTACGAAGGGAATCATCCTTATAATCTTAAAACATATATATCCAAAAATTTTAAATTAGCAGCAATAGATAAAAATGGAAATATAATAAAAGACATTCTCTGTCCTTCAAAGGAAGAAAATATAGAATGGTATTTAAAAGGAATAGACTGGCTTTTTGATAATTTTGAAATAGAAGGAGTAAATATAGAAACAGGTGATTATGGGATTTGTCATTGTTCAGAATGTAAGAAAAGAAGAAAGGAAGGAGAATATTATTTCTCAACAAATGATATAGAAATTTATCTACCTATCCTTGAAAGAATACACAAAAAATCTCCTTTTTGTTTAATAACAATTGGATTGTATGTTCCTCCAATGGAAAAAGAGATGGATGTTTTTTTTAATTTACCTTCTTATATTGTTCCACAGTGGAGGTTAACTGAAATTATTGAAAAAAAACCAATAAACTATCTGAATATAAAAAACTTTAAAAAATTAAAGGACAAATTCTTCTCATTACCACAGAAAGAACATATAGGATTTTTTCATCAGGGAAGTCAATGGTTCTGTAATACAAGGCATGAATGCGTTATAAAATCTATATACAATGCCTGTAAATTTGCAAGGGAATTAAACCTGAGTGGAATTGTTACTCATGGAGAAGTTCAACCATATCAAAATCCAGAATGGTTTCTAAATTACATCGCATTTTCATATTTTACAAAAAACAATTCCTCCTTAAAAGATTTTTCAAAAATACTTGATAAATATTTGGATGGATATGGAGAGAATTTCTTTTTAATTCTTTTTTCAGGAAACAAGCGAAACAAAATAGAAAAAGCCATAAAGTTATTGAAAAAAATTGATTATAGTTCAATTTTTAATAAAAATTTTGAAGGATATATTTTATGGCGATGGTTAGAAACAGAAATATATAGAAGACTTTATCTCATAGACCAATGGGAAATTTAAAATATAACGAGTAATAAAAAGAAGGAAGGAAAATTGAATAAATGTAAAATAGGAATTTTAGGATTGACATTGGAATTATATAAAAAAAACATCCCCACCCTCATGCCTAAATTACTGGAATTTTCAAAAGAATTGAATAATATTATTTCTAAATTTTCTAATACAATTCATTACCCAATTGCATGGAACAGAAAAAAATTGCTTGATGGATTGGAATTATTTGAAAAAGAAAAAGTTGATGGAATAATTATAGTATTTCTTTCTTATTCCCCAAGTTTAGAGATACTACCATTATTTAAAAAAACAAAATTACCAATTCTTATATGGAATACACAAAAACTTGAAAAAATAGATAATAGTTTTTCTACTCAGGACCTTCTTGAAAATCATGGAATGCATGGAGTTCAAGATTTGACAAGTGTATTGAAGAGAGAAAATATGAAATTCACTCTAATAACAGGTCATTATAAAGATGAAAAAACACTTTTTCTTATTCGGGCCTGGTGTAATGGAGTATATGCATCTTCTAAAATTTCTTCTGCCAAAATAGGAAGAATAGGGGGATTATACCCAAAAATGGGTGATTTTGCAATATCTAAAAAGGTTCTTAAAGATTTTCTTGGGCCTGAAGTAATAGAAATTGAGAATAAAGAATTAAGAAAATTTAAAAAATATTTCTCAACAAAAAAATCTATTGCTGAAGAATATTTTCCTTCGGATGCAATATGGTCCCAAGAAATAACAGAAGATATAAAAAAGGAAACATTCAATTTAATAAGGTTTTTAGAAAATATTGTAAAGGAAAAAAATTTATCAGGACTTGCTATAAATTTCAAGGGTTTAAGTAAAGAAATACCAATGCCTTTTATACCTATATGCTGTCTTCTTGCTTCAGGAATAGGATATGGAGGCGAGGGAGATATATATTCTGCATCTAATGTCTTATTAGGTCATATACTTTCTGAAAATAAAGCAACTTTTTCTGAAATGTTCACAACCGATTATGTGAATTCTCGTATTTTCATGTCTCATATGGGAGAACTGAACATATCACTCAGGAGAAAAGATAAACCGGTAAAAATTGTGCTTAATAAAATGGAATTGGGAAATAAAGTTCCTACAACTGTTGCTGTTTTTAGTATAATTCCTGGGAAATATACACTTATGAATTTAACTGGAATAAATAAAGGACTAAAGATGATATTTTCACTTATAGATGTTGAAGATGAAGTTCCTTTTGAAGAAATAAATACACCACATTTTTTAATTAAACCTTTACGAAAAGTTGAGGATTTCCTCACTGCTTATAGTTTGGAAGGGGGAACACATCATCTGGCAATTGTATATGGAGATATTAGAACAAAACTTAAATTTTTCTGTGATATAAAAAATATTCCATGGGTAGAGATATGATTTTAGCATTTGATAGTGGAACAACAAATACAAAAGCACTTTTATTTAACGAAAACGGAGAACTTCTTAGATTTGCTACCTATCCAACAAAAATTCTTCATTTAGCACCAGGAATAGTTGAACAAAAAGCAAATTTTTGGTGGGATGCAATAGTGAAATCTACCAAAAAATTACAAACTTATCCTTGCTGGAAGAAAAATAGAATATCAGCTATTTCTATAAGCAGTCAGGGAGGTACATTTGTAGTATTGGGTAAGAATCTTGAACCTCTAATAAATGGTATTACATGGCTTGACAATAGAGGAAAAAGTATTTCTGAATATCTTGTCAGGAAATATGGGAAGGAATATTTTTTTAGAAAAACAGGTCTTTATCTCGGTGGTTGGTCCCCCCCATCTTGCTGGCTTTGGCTTCAAAAGAAATTCCCTTCTATTATATCTAAAACTGAAAGGTTATCATTTGTTGCTGATTATCTTAATTTTAAACTTACAGGGAAATTTTTTCTTGATCCAACTTCTGCTCAAATTACATGTTTTTATAATATTGTTGAGGGTCAATGGGATAAGGATATATTAGAAATAGTATCTCTAAATGAAAAAAAACTGCCTGAAATAATCCCTTCTTTCTCTATCGGTGGAAAAATTACAAAAGAAGCCTCAAAAATTCTTGATATTCCTGAAGGTATACCTGTTTTTGCTGGAGGACATGATCAGTACTGTGCTGCGTTGGGAGCAGGCGCTATTCATAAAGGAGATTGCCTTCTTTCATGTGGAACCGCATGGGTTTTACTTATCACAACAGAAAAACCCTTCTTTATTTCTGATAGTGGATGGTTTCCCGGAAGACATTTAATAGATGGATATTTTGGTTTAATGTCAGCAATAAGTAATGGAGGTGCTATTCTTGATTGGATAAGGAGGAATTTAAAAATAAAGAAAGGAATTATAAGAGACGAAAAAGTTGAAATTATCCCTAAATTTTCAGAAAATAAAGGTGTGATTAAAAACATTAGTTTCTCTACAACAGGTTATGATATATTTAATGCAGCAAAAAAATCTTTAGCAAAAGAGGTGAAGAAAAGATTTGAAAAAATAAATAAAGAGATAGAGATAAAGAGAATTTGTATGGTTGGTGGTGGGACAAAAGAAGCAAATCTTTCTGAAATGATAGAAAAATATACAGGAATAAAAGTTATTTTACCTGACTTAATTGAAGCAGCAGGAAAGGGAGCTGCTTTAATAGCAATAAAAAGTAAGGAATAAAAGGAGGAAATATGAAATACTGGGCAGATATTGATTTAAATAAAATTCCGGAAATTAAAATTACACCCCCTGGGCCAAAATCAATTGAGTATCACAGTAGAGCAAGTAAATATATGAAGGGCTATTCTTCTCAGGTTAAACTTTTCCCAGTTGTATTTGAAAAGGGATATGGATATACATTAAAAGATGTTGATGGAAATACTTATATTGATTTTTCTTCAGGTATTTATGTTTCAAGTTTAG
>Ga0080004_1138438_pt1 | contig 27532 bp, 30 predicted proteins | sample WasSprMetagenome_FD_69207 | JGI IMG/M metagenome (GOLD analysis project Ga0080004, IMG submission 69207) | Sulfidic aquatic microbial communities from Washburn Spring, Yellowstone National Park, USA - WS (SPADES assembly) (version 2) | ecosystem: Environmental > Aquatic > Thermal springs > Hot... | reverse complement strand
ATATACGAGGTTCTACCGACCCTGCTGGCAACCTGGAAACGCAGGGGGCTAGACCCCCAAGAGGAGCTGTCGAAGGCTCTGATGAGAGCCTGGGCAAAGCTCAGGGAACCTTAATAGATACAAAAAGTGAGACTACTTTTAGGGAATAACCGAAGTGTGTGATTGAATGAAGCATGACATGATCTTGGTCCTAGATTTCGGCGGGCAGTACTCTCATCTCATAGCGAGGAGAATTAGGGAAGAAAATGTTTACGCCGAACTCGCAGAGCCTGAAGTACGACCTGATGAAATAACGTCTTCTACTGGGGAATTTTCCGTAAAGGGTATCATCCTTTCCGGCGGGCCTTCCAGCGTCTATGAAAGGGATGCGCCCAAATGCAACGAGCAAATCTTCCAAATCGGGATACCGGTTCTGGGGATATGCTACGGGCACCAGCTCATTGCTCATATTTTTGGAGGAAATGTAAAAAGAGCTCAAAAAATGGAATATGGCGTGACGGAGGTAGTGATTGACAAACGTGATAGAATACTAAAAAACCACAGGAAGGTTGAAAAGGTATGGGCAAGCCATGGCGATACCGTGTTGAGCTTGCCAAAAGACTTTGAGGTTCTTGCTCATACGAAGAATTGCCCCGTTGCAGCCTTCCGACACAAGAAGAAACCGATTTACGGGGTCCAGTGGCACCCTGAGGTTGTTCACACTCCGAGAGGGCAGCAATTGCTGAGGAATTTTATCTTTGATATCTGCGGTTGCAGAGCAACATGGACTCCAGAGAACTTCATCGAAAAGAGCGTGGCAGAGATAAGGAAGGAAGTGGGCAACAGCCGGTGTATAATAGCCCTCAGCGGCGGGGTGGACTCTAGCACCGCCGCCGTACTTGCATCAAAGGCCGTAGGGAAGAATTTGACAGCGGTGTTCATCGACCATGGCTTCATGAGAAAAGGTGAAGTGGAAGAAATCAAAGAGGTATTCTCAAAATTCGACCTAAACCTGATATGCTTGGATGAAAAGAAGAGGTTCCTTCAGAGACTCAAGGGCGTGACCGATCCTGAGCTGAAAAGAAAGATAATTGGGGAGGAATTCATCCGTGCGTTCGAGCGGGTAGCCGCAAAAATCAAGGCCGACTACCTCATCCAAGGGACGATTTACCCTGACAGAATAGAATCTGGCTTCAGAAAGCACTCTGAGAAAATAAAGACCCATCATAACGTGGGCGGCCTCCCAACGAAGATTAAGTTCAAAGGGATAATAGAACCATTAAGAGATTTGTACAAGGATGAAGTACGCAGAGTGGCAAGAACACTTGGTCTACCTGAGGGAATAGTGGGAAGGCAACCGTTTCCAGGTCCGGGTCTTGCGATAAGAATAATTGGAGAAGTCACCGAAGAAAAACTTGAACTGCTCAAGAAAGCGGACGAGATAGTGAGGGAAGAAATAGAAAAGTGTGGTCTGGACAAGCAGTTGTGGCAGTATTTCGCCGTCTTGCTAGACACCAGATCCACAGGAGTGAAGGGAGATTCCAGAGCATATGGGTATACAATAGCCATACGCGCCGTGGAAAGCTTAGACGGGATGACTGCAAACTACGCCAAATTACCCCATGCACTTATCGAAAAAATCTCCACGAGAATAACAAACGAGATACCCGAAATCAACCGTGTGGTCTTTGATGTGACTCATAAACCGCCCGCGACGATAGAGTGGGAATAAAATCCGATTCCTTAACAACGGAAGAGTCGAAACTATAGCATGAGGTTCCGGTGACCATCACCCCCAAGAGTGGTGGTGCGGTGTGTGAACGGCTGGGTGTGCATTTATAAGGAGCTGGTGTCTTGTGAATGGCACAAAAACCAAAGGAGCAGAAACACAAGCTGAAGAGAAAGGGGAGAGCGCTGGAGATGGAGGACGGTTCCGTGGTGTTGGTAAACGAGGAAGAACAGGGGTTCAAGGTAGACATGGTGGTTGCCGCCATCTGGTACATGTGCGAAGGAAGAGAGGAAGAGGAGGTCTGTAAAGAGGTGGCCTCCAAGAGCGGAATGGAGCTCGAGGAGGTCAAACCCTTGGTCACCGCTGTGGTTTCGAAGCTTAAAGAAAACAAACTGGTTGAGTAACACACCAGCTCCCTCCCTCAAACATGCTTTGCGTAGTGGTGGAAACATTAATTACCAGTCTCATTCCCCCGCCAAGCAGTAGCAAACACTGGTGCCCCGGGCGGGATTCGGACCCGCGTCACGGCCTTTCTTCACTTGGTGTTCGAAAGGGCCGTATGATTGACCGGGCTACACCACCGGGGCAAATAACTTATTCAACAAAAAATAAAGGACCATACCGATTCCTAAAAAACTCCACGTACCCAGCAAGTTTCTGTTTTTTATGAGGGATTACCAAGTGTGGCACTAGGTATCTTGCAATGAATTCAATGTTTTTCTTTGATACAACAAACTCAAGTGAATAACATGTGCCTTGGATTTTTCTTCCTTCAAGAATAGAAACCCTCCTGCGCTTGGTAATTGATGCTCTGCATCCGAGCCGCTTTTGAATGATATGCTTGAGCTCCACTTGTGGGTTTCCATCGTGTATTCTAACAGCGCACTGGGGAGTTCGCCTCTTATAGCCTTTAACCCTGATATCGCCGTCACCGTCGATTCTCCCAGCTAGGTAAGCTCCGAAAAATTTGGGATTTTCAGCCACCCAAGAAGGAATGGAAGTACCACGAAAATTTATCCCCAACGCTTTCAACTCACCGATTAGCTTCTTAATGGATGTTCCGATTTTGTAATTCCCATTTGAGAGGCGGTGGATCTTCAATTTTCTACCGAATTTAAACTCGAAAATCCGCCTGAATTTCTCCAGCATCGGCAGAGATTTTGGCGCTACTTCCAAAGCAAGCTCCCACCTCAAAGAGCTCTTTCCATTCTTTTTCACAGTGTAACAAACCCTTTTGCCATCTGAATGTAGCACACCAAGCCAGTACGCTAGGTCTTGTGTCTTCTTCACTTTGGTTTATTAGAGCAGGCTTGCTTTAAAAAGAAAAAAGCCGAAGATGGCAGGTAATCATCCAGCTTGGGAACATCGCCGTTGATAGATAGTAGCCGGCGATAGACCAAATCTAGTTCAAATTTTGGTTAGTGCACCGGGAAAACGGGAACCGGCACGGCTGGGGGAGAACTTGGCTGTGGAGAAGGTAGCATAATCTGGATTAGCAGCAGGGACATCAGGAGGCCTATAGTTAGAGCTATGAACAGGCCCGTCCTGTGAGCTCTGAACCAGAAGCCCACACGATGGGAATCGAACTTTATCTTGAAAATTGGTCTCATCAACTTCACCTCCTTGCTAGCCTACGGTAGACTAACTCTGCCTCCGAGCCCCGCAACTCCAACCTTGGTTAGGGGCTTCATGCTCTGATAAAGGTGGTTGCAAAGGTAATAAAAAGGTTTCGCCGCCGAAAACCGCTTCGTCTCCCGTCGATTAATTGCCGGCCGACCCCTTTGTGATGATTGGTGTAAGATGCCCCAGATGCGGAGGGAAACTCAAGCGTTGGGTGGAGGGAGACGAGATAACGGAGGATGCCTACTGGGTTGCCTGCAAGTGCGAAAACTGTGGATATGTGCTGAAAATCAAGCATGTCGATTGAGCCAGAGTTCCTTCACCTTGTCAAGAATCTGCGGGGCGTCCTGTACTTCTCTCAGAAGAGGGAGAAGGAATTCGAGTGGTTGAAGCGGAAATTCAGGTACCGGGAGCTGGGAATTTCTGAGCTGCTTCCCCGTCCCGAGAAGTGGAGGAAATTGGTAACCCTCCCTAAACTCGAGAAAGACCCCGTTCTCGACAGTCTGTTGCTCGCCAACCAATACATCGCACCCCTTATTCTTCTGGGTGAGGATTCGCTGAAACCCTTCAGAAAAGCTGTAATCGTAGAACTCAAAACCAAACAAAAGTTCAACGACAGGGAATTGAAGTTCAACTTGAGGCTCGTGGACTATGCCATAACCGACTTCTATGTGAAGACAATAGAACTCGCAAGAACCAGCAGATTGGAAGAAAGGAAAAGACTTGCGGAAGCTGACCTGAAGAGATTCTGGAGGGTTAAAGCCGATCCAAGAGGGCATACCTTCGTGGGATACCTCGAACCACTCGAGTTCGAGCAACTAAAAACCAAGCCCCTGAGCCTCATCCCCTTTCTGGTTCTAGATTTAGAGTGCTTTGGTTCGGGCTGAGTCTTTCCTTTTCCTAGGAGCAGTTGAGGATGAAGAGTTTCTTTCCCTATCCCTTCAGGGAAAAACAAGAGGAGCTTCTGGAGTTTATCCAAAAGGAAGTCTGGAACGGGGCGGTCTGCATTGACGCCCCAACGGGTTTTGGTAAGACTCCCGTCATTTTGGCCTCACTCCTCCCGTTCGTGGAAGAGAGGGGGGTCAGAATCATCTGGGCTGTAAGGACAGGAACGGAAACGGATAGACCCATTGAGGAGCTGAAGGCGATAAATCGAAAAGGAGGAAAATTCTTCGGGCTTTCCTACAGGGGCAAGAAAGACATGTGCCTCCTAGCGAGAGAAATAAAACAGGAAATGAATCATGAGGAGGTCTCGTTTCTCTGTAAAACCAAAGGAGAAGAATGCAAGTATAGAAGGAACTTTTATTCCTTCGAGCCCAAAAATCTCACCGACGAACCGCTTCTCTTCTCGGAAATTCTAGCGGTCTGCAGGAAGAGGAAGATTTGTCCTTACCTCGCCCAACGCGAATTACTCCCATACGCTGATGTGATTTCGCTGAGTTACAACTATATCATCGACGCGGGACTGGCTTGGAGCATCAAACAGCAGGTTCCCTTCAAGCGGAGTTTCTTGGTAGTCGACGAGGCACACAACCTCCAGCATGCCTGCTCCAACCTTTTCTCCGATAGCGTGACTTCCGCAACCGTGAAGAAGGCGATGAAGGAGGCGGAGGAACTCGGTGCCAAGAGGGTGGTATCTCTCATTTCGAAAATCGGGGGAGAGTTGGGGAAAATCAAGGTCGGGGAGGAAGAGAGGGAGTTCGACATGGAGAACTTTCTGAACTCGCTTTCCGGGGGAGAGTCGGAAATCCTAGAGGATGAATTTCTAGCCATGAGAGATTACGGAAACAGGGTGCGAAGAAAGCGGCTCGAGGAAGGTAAGAGACCGCAATCTTCCCTCTTCCATCTCGCCAGTTTCTTCCTCGCCTCTCTGGAGAATTTAGGGGTAAGAGGGGTGAAGTTCCTCTGCAGAAGGGAGAAAGATAGCCTCGTGATTGAGCGCTGGGATATGAGAGCATCAGAGGTTTTGGCAGAGAGATGGCCAGAGTTCCTAGGTTGTATCTTTTGCTCGGGCACCCTAAGCCCAATAGACGCCTTTGCCGAAACCGTAGGTCTGAAGTTCTACTCCAGCAAGGAGGTTCCCTCCAACTTCCCACCGCAAAACGTGCTCGCGCTCATCACTCGAGAGCTGACCACAAAGGGAGAGATGCTCAACCCCGAAATGGCGAGAAAATACGTGGAGACAATAAAAAAATTCGCTGAAACCCTCAGGACGAACGTGGCGGTCTTCTGCGCAAGCTACAGGATTCTCGATGATCTCGTGAAGGCGGGACTAAGAGAAGAGGTGGAGGGTCTCGGTATGAGATTCTTCAGGGAAACTCAGGGAATGAGCGGAGAAACGGGAAGAAGAATGCTGGAAGAGTTCAAAAAATGTGCGGGAACCGATGAACCGGGTCTACTTTGTGCTAGTGCGGGTGGAAGATTTGCTGAGGGTGCGGATTTCCCGGGAAGAGAGCTGGAGGGAATCTTCCTCGTGGGAGTGCCCTTCGAAAGGATGACCGTCAGAACCAGGCTGTACATCCAGTACTATAGAGAACTCTACGGGAGGAAGGGAAGGTATTATGCTTACGTGGTGCCGGCTCTAAGGAGGGCCTCACAGGCCTTGGGAAGAGCCTTGAGATCTAAGGAAGACAAAGCCGCCCTAGTCTGCGGAGACGAGCGTTTCGCCAGAAGGAGATTTCTCCGCCTGCTCCCGGATTATTTCAGGAGGAACGCCAAGCTCGTGAATCAAACAGAGATGAAGGAGGAGCTTAGCTCTTGGGCACGTGTGTTACGGGGCTGAAATTTTTATTTGAGAACATCCGTTGATGAGGTTTTTTGTTGGAACTTCCGGTTGGTTGTACGACTGGAACCTAGGAGGGGACTTCCGTTGGTTTGTGGAAAATTCCGGTTTGAATGCGGTGGAACTCAACGCCAGCTTCTATCGTTTCCCGTTCCCGAACCAAGTAATTGGCTGGGCGAAAAGGGGAAAGCATCTGAGATGGTCAATCAAGGTCAACAGACTGATTACTCACGTTTTCAAGTTTGGAGAGAGAGCGCTGGAAAGCTGGGAAAAATTCAGGAAACTCTTCGAGCCCTTGCAGGAGGCGATAGACTTTTACCTCTTTCAACTCCCACCCGGCTACGGACCCAAGAACTCTCCTGTGCTCGAGCGGTTCATAAGGCGTGTTAACCTCGGTGAAAGATTCGCACTTGAGGTTAGGAGTCCCGAGTGGTACGACAAAAAATGGGTGAACTGGGCGAAAGAACTGGGTGTAACTTGGGTTAGTGTCGACTGCCCAGACTTTCCCAACGATGTGTACGCCACCAGCGACTTGATATACGAAAGAATGCATGGAAGGAGCGCTTGGTACTGCCACTGCTACTCTGACGAGGAATTGCAGGAAATTTTGCAGAAAATCGTCGCTGCCGGTGGAAAGGCTGCATATATCTTCTTCAACAATGACCATGACATGCTGAACAACGCAAGAAGGATGCTGGAACTCACGAAACGCTTAGTCTAATGAGCGAGTTTTGGATAAAGCAACGAGAAGAACCGAAACACCCAGCGACATCCAAGAGATACCTTCGGCGATGGCGTTTTTACCCCAAGGACGTGGGACTGCTACGAGAAGAAGAGAGGCGAAAAGAGAGAGGCAGAGGAAGGAGATAAAAATCCACCTTAGCCCAGATTTCTCTTCCATCGCCAAAAAGAGAAGGGAGAGGGGAATTAGAAAAAAGAGGGAAACGCTAGCCGCCATGTGCGGGGAGTAAACAGTTTCAGGGAACAGGCCCACAAAACACTGAGAAAGGGCACAAAGGTAAAGAAGCATCCCTCCTCTTTTTCTCCCTTCGCTTCTAATTCCAGTTGCAAAAACCAAACCCGCAATTCCCCCCACCACCAGTCCCAAGTTGAAGAGAACCGAAGACCATCCACGTGCGGACCAAACCGGTCTCTCACCAGGAAGACCGGCGAGGTCGCTAAGCCAGTTCTCCTTCAAATCGAAACCTGGAGAAAGAGAGATGGCTGCCAACGTACACACCACTGGAAGGAGAAAAAAGACCAAACCAGAGAGCCTGACGAGATTCATCGGAACTAGAGGGAGGAGTGCATAAGAGCGTATGTGAAGCGAACGAGAGAACGGAACGTATGTAAAACCTGAAAAGGAGAAGCGATGGAGAAATTCAAACTGAAGGACGGCAATGAAATCCCGGTGCTTGGACTTGGAACCTGGCAGCTGACGGGTGAGACCTGTGTAAAAATCGTGAAGAAAGCGCTTGAGCTTGGTTACAGGCACATAGACACGGCCGAGATCTACGGAAACCAAAGGGAGATCGGAGAAGCCATAAAGGGTTTTCCGAGAGAAGAGCTCTTCATAACCTCCAAGGTGTGGACCAACCATCTCAGGTATGAAGATGTGATCAGGGCATGCGAGCAGACACTGGAGGATTTGAAAACCGACTACGTCGACCTGTATCTTATCCACTGGCCGAGCGAGGAGGTTCCCGTGCGCGAGACCCTAGAGGCGATGAGGGAGCTTAAGCGAGGGGGGATGACTAAAAGCGTTGGCGTGAGCAACTTCGAGGTCAAACACTTGAAGGAAGCACTGAAGGTGGCAAAAGACCTCATAGTAAACAACCAAATTGAGTTTCATCCGTACCTTTATCCCAAGGAGGTTCACGAGTTCTGCCAGAGGGAGGGAATTGTGGTAACGGCATACTCACCCCTCGCGAGGAAGAAGGTCCTTGAGGATCCGATAATCAGGGAAATCGCCAGGAGACGTGGGAGAACCCCAGCGCAGGTATGCTTGAGATGGACGCTCCAGAAGAAGGTGGTGGTAATCCCCAAGGCGGGATCGGTAGAACATCTGAGGGAGAACCTGCAGGTTTTCGGTTGGGAACTCTCGGATGAGGACGTTAAGAAGATAGATTCCCTAAACAGGGAGCTCAGTGTCTTGGAGTAACTCCTAGAAAGCGGACGTTTTATTGGTTCGCGCCCTTTCTTTTTCTGCCTTCTGGAGATACGCGAGTGGGCGAAGACGCTAGACCCATACCAAAACCCGGTGGTATGGTTGCGATTGATGTGACTTTCTGCAGAGGAGTTCCGTTCACGGACACCACCATTTTTGCCTCTGGTATGAAGGCCACCCTTGATACTGTACCCTCCCGCAATACCTTTGGAAGAGTTCCGTCGTTGCCAAAGACCAACGGCCCTATGATCCATGAGCGTGAGAATTTCCGTTTCACGGGAACTCCTACAATCTCAGAAATCATCCCAGTGGCCAGAACCTTTTGAAGTGCCCTTACTCTTCTCCTGTAGTTTATCGCGGTGACTGCTGCCCCCAGCAGGAACATCAGTGGCACAAAAAGATTGGTGAGCTTGAACTCCTCTGGAACAAAGTTCACCATGACTGCCACTATCATACCCACCACCGAGAAGGCCACGGCCTGATACTTAGGGGACTTTAGCGCACTCACGGCAACCCTATACTCCCCCTCTGTAATGGGTCTGGTAATCAGGGAGTACTGGGCTTGTGTGGTCGACATTATCTCAGCTCCTCCCCCACGGATAGCCCTGGCATTTGGGACAGTACCAAGAACCCGGGTCCTTAGGATTCCTGTAGTGGGGCACGAGGGGAGTATCAGGGTGAACATGGCATCTCGGTGGCTCTCGAGTGTTCGCGTAGTGCTGCTTCGGGGGCAGCGGCTTGCTCGTGGGCGGGGGCGGAACGGTGATGCCCGCACCTCCTATGGGTGTACCTCCTTCGGGGTAGGAAATCGGGGCCTCCTTGGTCTCCCTTGTCTCGGCGGGCTCGTATGAGCGCCCAGACGGGGGACGCCTGAGGGTGCTTGGAATGTGTGCCGGTCTTAGCACAACTATAATTATCAGAACAAAAACCGCGACGAATCCGGATGAGGCCACGGCAGCGACCGTATTGGTATCAAATACTCCAAATATGCCCCCGCCGCGCTTGAGGTCGATGACGTAATGCATCGTTGCCCCCGCGTTCATATACGTGCCACTGCCGTACATGCTGTCTCCACTCATCGTGAGCACGATCGACCCCTGGCAGTCGGGGAGCTGACTCATATCAAAAACCAAATTGTTCCCTTGCATCACGCCAGTCAGCTGGGTGTGGCTCTTTTTGCCTAGGTCCTTGTTTACCCACTCTAGCGGGTACGCGTCGTTTGGATCAAGATCGTCTGCCTTCACCAGGGTCAGGGAGATATCCGCCGTGACCTCAGATCCACTCTGTGAGAAAGTGACTTCGCAATCATAGTGCCATCTATACAAAATGTCCCACTGCACCCAGCCTTCACCTGGCGTTTTCGAGGTCCATTTACCGGAAACATCCACGGCGTAAGCGAATCCGAAGGTAAGGAAAAGTACACTCACCCCTAACACCATTAACAGCAAAACACGGCTCACGGTCTTTTTCTCTAGCAAAATTCCCACACAACCTCCAGATGCTCGGGTTGCCTCCGAATTTCATCTCCAAAACCCATTAAAAATGGGATCTTCAACCCTAAAAACTAAAAGAAAACGAACATTCTCAGATGCTCGACAGGGTGGCTGTTGCCTGCGCTAGGAAAAGGGGTGCCGTGATTCTGATTGTGGCCCTTGTTTCTCTTTTCATGGCTTATGGGGTGATAAACCTCAAGCAGACCTCCGACTACAAGAAGTTCCTATCGCCGGAGGAAGCCTCAGTCAGGGTGACCATGAGTGGAGGCTTTCTTGTCCTCTCCCTCTCTAGGATGCCTGCCATGAGCAGGTTTGGGGAGCTGGTGGCACTGGTAATCTTCTATGCTTTCATAGCAGCGATTCTTTTCCTTCCGTCTGCTCTCGGTGCAAGAAGGAAATCGAATCCCACCCGCTCGTAGACTCAGGGTAAAACCTCACTCTGCGACCAGTCGGATTCGCCGGCGATTCGTGTGAGTCCCTGGGAGAACTTACGCCAATTTACCATCCTGACACGTCGAAAAGCTGCTTTGAAAGCCTGAAAAGTGGCCCTACGATTTGGTGGACCCAGCGGGATTCGAACCCGCGACCTCTCGCTTGCGAAGCGAGCGCTCTACCGCTGAGCTATGGGCCCATTAAAATTTTGCCTCTCTCCTAATAATTCAACGCACCGCGCCAAATGTTATCATGTTGATTTGAGGAGATCCAACATCTGTGCGACTCCGACTGTCCTGATTTTTCCGAACTTTCGTAACGATAGTAAATGCTTATCCCCCGACACGATTGTGTGCGGTTCTCGGCACGATGTCATCGCTTGGGTCCTCCCTTATAATATTAAATTTGGATTTCACCCAACAACAGTTGCGATGCTTCCAAGGACTCTAAGAAGTTTAGCCAAATCTTTGGGTCCTCGCTTTTTGGATTATCTCGGTTATTTCCTCATCCGTCAGCTCACCGTATCTGGCAGTCCTCGCATCAATTTTTTTTGAAAACCGCCTTCAATTCCGCCACTACGTTTGGTACTTCCTGCCCCTTACTGCTAGTGACTATCACGTCTGGTTCGCAACGACGGGCCATCCTATTCTTACTTTCTTACTTGAAAGCTACGAAGCCAAAGTACTGCTCATGTGATTTACTTTTTCGCTACCCTTTTACATAAGGGGCTCAATCTGATGAATTCCAAAACTGTCACTCACTCTTCGTTCCGCCCTCCTCGATGCGTATGCAGAGCTTCAAAGGATACCTCATTCGTTTCCGAAATCAACCCTATCTCTCGTTGTCCGCCCTCTCTCTAAAAGTAAAAAATGGGAACCCAGTAGAGAGTAGTTCCTGTCACCTTTTGCTTCTTGAAATCCCCTAGAGTTACCACGATTGCCCTTTCTGGTTTGTAGGTTTTGAGAAAGCTGTAAAACCCCTTACCCAGTGCCCCTCCGCCAAGCCTCACCTCAATCGGAATGACTTCTTCCCCCCTCACCAAGACAAAGTCGACCTCGGCTCCCCCTGCTGTCCTCCAATAATGAAGGGAGAAACCAGCAAATTGCAGAAGTTCTCTGTAGACGAAATTTTCTACCAGTTGCCCGCGATCCGTCCTCGAGTCGAAGTCCGCGAAGTTGCTCAGCAGGGAGTTGCTGAGCCCAAGGTCCAGGAAGTATACCTTGGGCATCTTCCTCAGTTCGGTCACGAGGTTGCGGGCGAAGGGATTGAGCAGAGAGACCACGTAAGTGTGCCTCAGGATTTCTAGGAATTGTTCAGCCCGCCTGTAACTGAGCTTTAGATCGGAAGCAACCGAAGATAGGGAGAGAAGGGAAGAGGTGTTGAAAGCGAGGACCTTCGCGAAATCTTGGAACTTAGAACTTTCTTCAATTCCGAAAAAAGTGGTTATGTCCTTTTCAAGATACAGGGCGACGATGTTCTTGAGCACGACAATTTTGTCCTGCTCGCTCCTCGCCTTAATCACCTCGGGATACCCCCCGTAAATCAGATACTCCCTCAGCAGCCTGAGAAACTCCTCCTTGAAGGAGGGCTCGGGAAGTTCTCCCCCCTCTGCCAAGAATTCTCTAAGAGCCGAATTTTTTTCTCTAAAAACACGCCAGAGCCCCTCATCCTTGGCCATCAAGAACTCTTCAAAGTCAAAGCTCAGAAGCTCAAACAGGAAAGCTCGTCCCACCAGCGGAGGCAGAACCCTCACCTTCAGCTCAAGCGAGGAGGAACCCGTAACCAAGAGCTTGACATCGGGGTACTCGTCAAAGATGAGCTTGAGACTTTCACCAGCATTCTCGACCCGCTGAATCTCATCTAGGAACATCACCAAGTCCCTCCCGGGTTTCTTGAACCTCCGAACGAAATCCAGTGGAGTTTCGGCAAGTGCTCTCCTGTATTCCGGAAGATCCAGGTTGATGAAGACCTTGTCCTTGCGAACCCCATTGTAGAGGAGTCTCATGAGAGTAGTCTTACCCGACTGTCTAGGTCCCCTCACGACAAGTATCTCCCTCCGCAGCATGAACTTCCGCAGCTCTGCCTCCAATTTTCGCTTGTAAAGTTAACTCTATAATTTTTTCAAAAAATAAAAATCAACGCTATTATTTTGCGAAAAAATTCTAGAGTTAATGACCGAACAACAGAGCTATAAGTCCAAGGTTTTTGCAAAGGATGAAGGCCCTAGTCTACATAAGGACCCAGCCGGGTAAAGCCCTCGATTTGGCAGGGAAGCTGAAAAAGATTGCCGGTGTTTCGGAGGTCTTCGCCGTGACCGGTAGGTTCGATGTGGTGGCGGTGGTCGAAGGTGAGGACCTGAAGGCCATCGCCGACATCGTGGTCAATAAAATCCAGAAGGCGGGAGCCGTCAGCACGGAGACCGCACTGGTCGTCGAGTAATCACGTCTCGAGCTCGCACTCCCGCGGGTCCTTGTCCTTGAGCCGGAGGAAGGCGGGTGCCCTTAGTTTTAGGTCGGGTGTTATCTCCACATATCTCACCTCGCAAACGAGCTCGGGCCTCACCCAAATCACGGGGTAAGGAGGCTCCTCCTCCACGGGTTTTTCGGCACGCATCCCATCCAGGGTGCGCTTAAGTTCTCTCAGCGTCTCCTCGTCAAACCCCGTCCCCACCTTTCCGAGGAAAATCAGCTTCCCCTCCCTGTACGCCCCAATCGCCAAAGCCCCAAAGGTGTCCTCCCTCCACCCCTCCCCCGGCGTGTACCCAAGGATTACACAGTCCTGCGTTTTCAGGGCCTTTATCTTCAGCCAGTCCCTGCTCCTCCTCCCAATCTGATATTTGCTTTCCACCCTCTTCCCCATGATTCCCTCCCATCCCAGCTCCCTGAATCTCTCGAACAGCCACTTCCCCCTCTCCTCGTAGTGCCTGACATACATGACTTCCTCCCCCTCCTCCAGAATCTCTTTCAGCCTCGTCTTCCTCTCTTGCAGGGGGAGATCCACCAAGGGCTGCCCGTCCAAGTAAAGAAGATCGAAACAGACATAGGTGGCAGGATAAATCTTGGAAAGCATGTCGGCCTTGTGCTCCTCGGCATGTTCCCTCATTTGTATGGAGCGGAAATCCGGTTTCCCCTCCCTCAGCACCACTATCTCACCGTCGAGAATGGCCTCCCTCGCCCTCACCCTTCCCCGCAGGGTCGAGAGTTCCGGATACCTCTTGGTTATGTTCACGAGGCGCCTGTTCTGAAGCCTGATTCCCTCGCCCAGGAAGGCTATGCATCGCGTCCCATCAAACTTGGGCTCGAAAACGAAATCTGGGGAGTCGAAGGGCTCGGAGGAGTAGGCCAGCATGGGGCTCAGCCTGGCCTCCATCCAGTTTTCGATCAAGCGGTGGTCGCGGTCGCCTCAGCCTCTTTCTTCTTCTTGAGTTGCTGGAGACTAGCCTCCAGGGCCTTCATCAAGTCCACCGTCGCCTCCACCTCCTTGGCGCGCGCGACCGGGATGACCTCCCCCTCCGCCTTCTTTCTCACCAGCTCCATCACGGCCTCCCTGTACCTGTCCTTGAACTCCTCGGGCTTGAACTCCCCTACCAGCTGCTGAATGAGGAGCTGTCCCATCTTCAGCTCCTGCTCCCTCACCACCACGACCTTCTTCAGGTTCTCGAGCTCCTCCGGACTGACTATCTCGTCGTGGTAATGGAGGGTCACCATGAGGAGGGCCTTCTGGTATGGTCTCAGAACCACCACGTATTCCTTGTTCCTCATCACCACCCTCCCTATAGCCACCTTTCCGGTTTGGGAGAGGATCTCCCTCAGGAGGGTGTAGGCCTTCTCCCCTCCCTCCTGCGGCTCCAGCAGGTAGGGGAAGTCGTAATACAGGGGGTCGATTTCCGCCGCATCCACGAACCCGATGATTTCCAGAACCTTCAGGGTCTTGAGCTGGACGCGCTCCAGTTCCTCATCCGTGAGCACCACAAACCTGTCCTTGGAAAGCTGGTAGCCCTTCTCCACCTCCTCCAGCTTCACCTCCCTGTTGCAGGTCGGACACCACCTCTTGTGGATGAGGGGGGTATGACATTCCTTGTGTAGGGTTCTGAACGCCACCCTCTTGTCCTTAACCGCGGGATAAACCTTAACGGGAATGTTCACCAGACCGAAGGAAATGCTCCCGGTGAAGATAGCCTTCGCCATCAAATATACGATTCGGGAGGGTATTACCTAGATTCCCTTGACCCTCGACAAGGTATCCAGAATCTCCTTCAGCTCCCTCCCCTTGTCCGTGAGGGTGAACCCGTCTTCCTCGGCCGCCACCACCCCCTCCTCCATCAACCCCTCCAAGATGTGCCTGAGGAGCCACCACTCGAGCCCAAGCGAGCGCTGCAACTCAATGGCCCCCGCCCTGCCCTTAGCCAGCTCCTCAAAAACCTTTCTAGCCCAGGAACTCTCCTCAAACCACCTTATGACATCCTTCAGCGCCATTACTTTCCCCAGTACTGAGAATTGAGCTGCCTAGACCGGTCGTTCAGCTTCGAGAAAATATAGTCCTCTATTTGCTTGCGCTCGAAGGCGTCGGAAATCCCCATTCTCTCCAGCCTAGGGGCTATGTGGACCTCGAAAACCGCCTTCAGATCTTTGTCCGTCAGGGGGGCCTCCTTCACCTTTTCTTCTAGGGCGAGATAAGCCCTCTGAAGGAATCCCTCGATTTCTGGCCTGTACATCTTTTACTGGGCTGGGAAAAATAAGATGGAGGTCCTAGAGGCCATAAAGGGGAGGAGAAGCATCAGGAGCTTCCTGCCCGACCCGGTTCCCGAGAAGGACTTGAAAACCATACTAGAAGCAGCCATCATGGCACCCAGCGCCGGGAACTGCCAGCCCTGGGAGTTCGTGATCGTGAGGGACGAGGAGAGGAAGAGAAAACTCGCGGAAGCGGCTCACTGGCAAGACTTCATCGCCGAGGCGCCGGTGGTGGTCGTGGTCTGCGCCAACATTCCTCGAACGTCGGCAAGGTATGGAAAGAGGGGAGAAACCCTCTACTGCATACAGGACACGGCCGCCGCCATTCAGAACATGCTGCTCGCCGCCCACTCGCTCGGTTACGGAACCTGCTGGATAGGATCCTTCGAGGACGACCAAGTGGCCAAAATCGTCGAGGCCCCGAAGGGAGTGAAACCCGTCGCCCTCATCCCTATAGGAAAACCCGCCGAGAAGCCCAGAGCCCCCGCCAGAATTCCCTTAGAAAAGGTCTGCCACGAGGAGCACTTCTAGCCCAAGATCTCAGACATCAGTCTTAGAGCCTCCCTCGCCAGTTCCAAAGCTTCTCTTGCCGAGTTTTGGTCATAGAGCATCTTAGGGGTGAGGAATTTCTCGGGTTCTCCATAAGTTGTTCTTCCATGCTCAGGTGCAAGTTTAGAGGAAATCTCAGCCAGACGGGAGATTTTTCCCCTCTTCTCTGGCGGAAATTCCTCCAAAAGTTGTAAAAGCTCAGCCGACGGGTCGTGGGTCCAGGAAGGAACCCTCCTCATGGCAACCACAGCCTTGGCAGCATTTTCCACCGCAAGTTGTGAGTACTGAACACATCCTCTGAAATCTCCATCCCTCAACCTCGCCTCAGCGTCCTCGAGGTACTCTCTGGCCAGCTTGGCCCTGAACTCTACATCCACCTGAGGATCAAACTTCATAGGAGCCAAACTCGGACCTAGGTTTCCAGCCGTACTTTCCATCGGGGGTTCTATACCTCTCAAGTCCCGCTCTTTGGATGAGTTCCCTTATCTTTTGAAAGAATCTCGAAAGCCTCCCCTCCGGGTCCCAAAGCACCTTTCCCTCCCATCCCGCGTTCAGCAAGAGGGGGGTGAGCAAGAGATTCGGGTCATCCAAGAGAGAATCGTCCAAATCTATGACGGTCACATCCATCGGTTTCGTTTCGTCCCTGTTCAGCCCGCGGTAAAGGGGAAGGTATACTCGCCTCCGACGCTCCAAACTGTGTTCAATTCCCCTCAGCACCACCAGAAAATCCGCATCTGCTCTTTCTCCCGCCTCTCCTCTTGCCAGACTGCCAAAGAGAGCCACCCCAACCACTGAACTACCGAGTTCCGATAACAGCTCCCTAACAGCCCTTTCCAACCTCTCCTGCATCAAAAATTCGTTTTAAGTGAATACAGCTTGGGCAGATTTTTGTCCTAGACGGTCTCCTCCAAATCCACCGAGTCAAACGCAAAGTATCCTTCTTCCTTCAACCTCTCCTTTCCCCTCCATCTTTTTGCACGATCAATCCGAATTCTAACCATCTTCCTTGGCTGGATCCCTCCGCTCATAGAGCGAATAGTTCTTATAGAAAAATCTGAACCGGAAGTGGATGGTCCTTTTTCTGCCCCGGCCACGAGCTCCAATCTGAGAATCCCTATTCACCGACTGAATTATTCAGTTACTGAATACAAACTCAATGGAGAAATCTTCCACCCTAGTGGAGGTTGAGGGAAGACAACTCCACTTAACCAACCTCGCGAAGGAAATCTATCCCGGAATTCCAAAGGCGAGAATCATCCAGTACTACGCCTCGATGGCCGAACGCATCCTCCCCTACCTGTGCGGGAGACCCCTCACTCTCCAGCTCTATCCGGACGGAATCAGGGGAAAGAGAATCGTGAGGAAGGACAAACCCGATTACACGCCGGAGTGGGTGAAGACCTTTAGCTACCAGTCGAGGGATGGGAAGACCATAAGATACATCGTTTGCGAGGACAGACCAACCCTAATCTGGCTTGCCAACCTCACCAACCTTGAGTTCCACATTACCCTCTCACGAACCGATGACTTCGAGCATCCAGACCTCCTCCTCTTCGACCTCGACCCCTTCCCCCCAGCCGACTTTCGCGACGCGTGCAGGGTCGCCCTCCTCATCAGGGACCTCCTCAAGGGGATGGGTATCGAGAGTTACCCCAAAACGTCCGGGGCAACAGGCATCCACATTTTGGTGGGGATCGAGAGGGTCTATGAGTTCGAGGAAACCAGGGAAATCGTGAAAACCATAGCCAGCTCCCTCGAGTCCTTGGAACCCCTCATCCTCAGCGAACTCAAGCCCGTTTCCGAAAGGAAGGGAAGGGTCATGGTGGATTTCGCCCAGAATTCGCTCGGGAAAACCATCACCGCCCCCTTCTCGCTCAAGCCTCTTGAGGGGGCGCCTGTTTCCACCCCGCTGCGGTGGGAGGAGCTGGAGAAGGGTGTCGACCCCAAGCAGTTCAACCTCGAAACCATTTCCGAGAGGCGAGAGGATCCTATGCTCCCGGTCCTCTCCCAGCGGGTTCGCCTAGACAGGGGGAGCTGACCAGCCCAACTTCGCCGAGGGTTTTCCTGGCTTTCGCCGCCCCATGTTCTTCCTTTAAGAGGGAGCTCCCTCCAATGGGCTCGATGACAGAAAGCCAAAAGGGAGGTAAAGCGAAATGATAACGATGGAGGTGCTCACGAGCTTCCTCACCATCACCCTCCCCATCCTGGTCTCCCACTGGCTGGGGAACAGACAAACCCAGAAGATCATCAGGAACACCAACGAGCAGACCCAGCGCGTGATTCGAGAGATTGTCGAGAACACCAACTCCCAGACCCTGAAGGTCCTGAGCGAGATCAAGCAACTCCAGCAGGACATGAAGTGCCTGCTCGAGAAGACCCACGCGCTCCAGAAGGACACACTCTGCATCCTGAGGAAGCTTGACTTCGGCTTCAAGGCCAACGCCCTCATGCATGGCTGGAGGAGAGTGGACGGGATTTCGCCCGAGGAGGCGGCCAAGCTCCCCGAGCCGAAGATCTACGACGCCTCGCTTAGGGTCTGTTACTACAAGGCTGACTGACTGAGCCCTTTTCAACCCAGTGGCAAAAGAAACGGGTGGAACCGATTGGGCTAAATATTCCAATTTTAATAGACTTAATCATGGAGTATTATCCAAGAAAAATAGAGGAAAAATTGGAGAAATGGTTAGGGAGAAGGGAGTACATCCTCCTCAAGGGACCCCGGCAGAGTGGCAAGACCACCCTTCTTCTCCATCTGCGCGAGCGGCTGGAGAACTCCGAGTACCTCACCCTCGAGGATCCGGAATGGAGGGAGGCCTTTGAGAGGGACCCAAAGAGGGTAGCGGAGAGAATCCTGGAAAGAGGCAGATCCATCCTTCTCCTGGATGAGGTCCAGTACGTGAAGGAGATAGGGCAGAGGCTCAAGCTCCTCTTCGACCTTTATGGGGAAAGGCTGAAGATCATCGCGACGGGATCGGGCTCCTTCGACATCAAGGTGGAGGTCGGGAAGCATCTGGTGGGGAGGGCGATCTACTTTGAGCTCCTCCCCCTGACCTTTGAGGAGTTTCTCATGTGGAAGGCAAAGGATTTGCATCGGACCTACCTGGGATTTATCGAGTCCCTCTCCGGCTTTTTGAAGGAGGGAAAACTGGAGGTAGGGCCGATCTTTGAGCGAGAGTTCCAGTCCCTGCTGGAGGAGTACGTAATCTTCGGCGGTTTTCCGGCCGTGGTCAAGGAGCCAAACCAAGAGACCAAGCGCGAGCTCCTCAAAAACCTTGTCAGCACCTACATAGAGAGGGACATCTTCTACTTCCTCGGGGTGAAAAATCCCGAAAAGTTTCGGAACCTCATGAAGTTTCTCGCCTTCCAGACGGGTGGGCTTCTCAACCACGCCGAGGCCTGCCGGGAGCTTGGGGTGGACTTCAAGACCCTCCAGAGCTACCTCTCCCTCCTGAGGCAGACCTACGTAATCGACCTGCTTCCACCCTTCTTCCGAAACCTCGTGACCGAGCTCAAGAAATCCAGAAAGTTCTACTTTCTCGACACCGGTCTGAGGAACTCGCTGCTTAACCGGTTCGCTCCCCTTCGAGAGAGGGAAGACAGGGGGAGGCTTCTCGAAAACCACGTGTTCATCCAGCTCAGGTCCCGCTTCGAGAACCTTCACTTCTGGAGGACGGCCGGAGGGGGCGAAATAGACTTCATCTTGGACGGCGATGAACCGGTTCCCCTCGAGGTCAAGGTCGGAAAGGGGAAGCTCGGAAAGGGGTTCGCGAGCTTCCTGAAATCGTACAGGCCAAAGAGGGCAATCGTTTTCACGGAGGGTGAGTTCGGGGTCAGGGGGATCTCAGGGGTAAAAGTGGCCTTCCTCCCCCACTATTTCATTTGAACAAGCTTCCCTTGACATAGAACCGAACCAGAGGCGACCGGAGCGAGCTTGTGGTTGCTGCCAAAAAGCCAAACTGAGTCCTCCCATCTCTCCAGATGGGATCGTCTTAGCCATGGCAAGGAAACATCTGGCCAAGGGTGCTCACGAGGAAGGAAGTCATGCTTTAGGGAACTGCGATATCACAGCCTGTACTTCTTTCTGACCAAGCTCCTCGGGTACATCCAGAGCGGCCTGTGGGGTGCGACCTTCTTCACCTCGTGCAGGTGCGGGAGGAAGAGGAGGGAGACCGCCAGCCTCAGGATGCCGGACAGGAGGAAGAGGGAGAGGATGGGTTCGAGGCCGAGGTTCAGCCTAGTGGCCAGGAAGCCCCCGAGCGTCGCTCCCGCGAAGATCCCCATGCCGTTGAGGGCGTTCATGTAGGAGAAGCAGATTCCTCTCCTCTGTCTGGTGACCACATCGTAGACGTAGGTGAAGGTGGCCAGGTCGAAGGCGGCCCAGGAGAAGCCGCTGAACATCTCTATGGCTGAGAGGCAGGCGGGGTTGGTGGTGAGGGTCCAAAGGAGGGGCACCCAGGGAATCAGTAGACCCCCCAGCCTCAGGAGCGTGAGCCTCCCATATTTGTCCGAAAATTTTCCCCAGAAGGGCATGCTCAGGAGCCTGACGGAGGCGGAGGAGAGGGAAATCATCACAAAGGTCGAGTAGCTGAACCTCAGGTGGCGGAGCATGTAGACCGTGAAGAAGGGGGCCGCCAGGTTGACGGCGAAGGACATGCAGACCACGTAGAGGGTGAACCTCCCGAACCTGTTGGGCCTCCTTCCCCTCTTCCATATTTTCCTCAGGAACTCGGTGAAGCCGAAGTGGTACCTCTCCTCCTCCCTGAACTTGGGCTCGTACTGCTTGAGCAGGAAGTGCCTAGAGAGAAGGCGGGCGACCATGGCGAGGAGAAAGATGACCGCGAAGCCAAGGAAGAGCACCCCCTTCCTCCTGCAGAGCTCGAGGAAGAGGCCAGCGGCGAGCATGGAGCTAAGGTTGGCGAGCCCCAACCACCTGTTCCTCATCCCGAAGAACCTCCCCCTCTCCTTCTCAGGGACGAGATCACCCATCCAGGAGGACCAGACCGGACCGTTCAAGGACCCCAGGGTAAGGTAGGCCCCGTAGAGGAGGATGACGAGGAGGAGAAGGAGGACGGACCTTATGCCGAGGAAGAAGACGAGGAGGGCTAGGAGGGACATGGGGAGCCAGACGAGGGCCTGGATGAGGACGAGGTCCGTGACCAGCTTCTTCCTGCTCCTCCCCTCCATCAGTCTTGGCGTCGCCAGGTCGGAGGCGTTGGCCACCAGGTTGGGAACGGAAGTCAGGAAGCCGACCTGGATCTCGCTCGCTCCCAAGGCCACGGCGAAGGGAGGGGTGTAATAGGCGCCTAGCCCCTCGTTTATGGACCAGCAGACGCCGTCCTTAACGCTGTACCTCAGGCTCTCCCTTCTCCACTTCTCCAAGCTCTCGCCTCCTTTTCAAACAGTTCCACATGGAGCAGAAATAAGGGCACTGCGTAGCGTTAGTTAACATAAAACAAAGCCACGGCATTTAATAAGTAAAATAAAACTAGCGATGGCGGGGCAAGAAAACTTTCTGGGTTGTATAAGTTGGCTTTTGCATGTCCTTGGAACCTCGGCCGAAAAGGTCAAGGCAGAGGATGGTCTGGAAGACAGGCTCAGGCTCCAAAAGGCCGCCTTCCTGTTAAAGCATCTAGGTGTGGCTCCCTTTACCTTGTTCAACTTCAACCTCTACGTTAGAGGGCCCTACTCTCCGGACCTAGCAGAGTGCTACTATCACCTTGAAGCAGAAACTGCCCCGGTGGAAGTGAAGCTAGATAGGGAAAAAGAAGAGTTGCTGAATTGGTTCCTTTCTCATGATTCCAAATGGCTTGAGATAGCTTCAAGCATAATCTCCCTAAAGAGAACCTACCGCAAAATAGATGAAGATGAAGTTTATTCGATCCTCAAGATGTCCAAACCTTGGGTCGACCAACAAAAATTCGCAGGAATTTACCGGGAACTCGAAAACCGCAGGCTGATTTAAGACACGGAAAAATGAGGTCTAATGCCAAGTTATCACTTGGATACGTGTTATCTTTTCTCGCTTCTTCTGAAAGAGAAGGACAGGGAACGCATAGCTAGGGATTCCCTACGTAAACTGAAAGAAAGGGGCTATGCTATAAGAGTTTCAGCCGTTACTATCGGGGAGCTGGTAAAGGAAGCGATCGATAAAAGAATCACGTTTTCATCCGACTCCTATCCTCGCTAGGCGTGGAGATATACAGTCTCAGAAAGGAGGAAATGAAAAGGTTCGTCGATTTGTTAAACAGACTCAGGTCTAGACGTGAACCAGGGCACGCACCAGAACCCACGGACTGCATGATTGTTGCCTATAGCATGGCCGACAAAGAGAGTCGCGGTTTGCTAACCTTCGATGGAAAACTCATCCAAAGCAGGAGGATAAAGGATGTTGTTGAAAGGCACCTAAAGGATAGAAAAAGGTTTGAAGTAACAGACCATATCCGGATAGTTACTGTCCCGATCACTTCGGCACGTTTAGTGATTATAATCTTCTAAGCCCAGCTGGTAGATAACGGTTTTCCTTGTGTCGGGCTGCTCAAACATCTCAAGAGGAGGTGACCAAGGGCCGTCAAGGAGACCTAACGATACTAGGAAGTGTCGTCGATACGGGCCAACCACGAAGCCGGCTCCCTAACCCGCAGTCCCGTCTGCTAGTCCTCTCATCGTAGCTCGAAGTCCCCCAGGTGAACTTACTTTACTTTGCCCAGAGGAGCTAAGAGCCCCCTACAGGAAAGAGCAAAGACATAGGATTAAGGCGGCTAAATGCTTTAATCCGTCAAGGCCAAACCTTAACAATGCAAATCGGTTCACCCAACCTTATTAGAAGACCTCAAGAAACACGTTGATAGGGCTCTTCGGTTAATAGAGGCGAGCTCTAGTGGCTCTCTCTTACATCTTCTTGAACGGTTCCGCCCTTGGGCGGTAAATCGGAATGTAATTTCGGCAGAGAGGAGAATTCAAATACAATGCAAATTCGAAGCCTACACTTCACTTGTAAACTCTTTGAGAGAGTGCTCCTTCTTCGAGTTGTCAGCGATCCTAGATTCGCTAATTAAAGCAGGCCATCAAATTCCAAGAACCTGCTATGAAAGACTCTTAGAAGCATTTGCATTACCACTTAACAGAATCACCGATCAGATAATAAATCGCGAATTAGTAGAGCTGGTTCGCGATCTTAAGCCTGTCCCTCGCGATTTGGCCGACGAGTATAACATGTTTAAAGAAAAGTGGAATAAGCTCCTAGGCGATGTACAAGAGCTGTTTTCAGGACCCCCCAATCAATCTTGGAAGTTCGAGCCAAGGAGTTGATGGTGCCAATCGAGTAGCGGTTTTATTTTCTGCCACCAACCCTCCTCTCCACCAGCACGTCAACCTGAGCCTCCAAGGCTCTCACCCCCTCCTCCTTAAGACCCAGAATCTTTGCTATGGCACGGTCTATCTCGTATATTTTAGGCTTTAGTTTCTCGATTTGCTCTTTAGTGGAGGCACCGCCAATTCTCCTAGCCTCTCGTTCTAGCTCTTCGAAGAGCTGGGCTAGCAAATTGAGTTGCTCCTGGCTTAACTTTCTCACGTCCAAGATAGGCATTTCTCTGGCAACACTTACTTCAAGCCCAATCACTCCTCCAGGACTCTTCCTTCCATTAGTTTCAATATAAGCCTGCGCAAAACTGGAGTTTAAGAAAGCCAGAAGTGCTTTGGCTTGAATTTCGTTGATGTTTTCTTTTGGTATGAGAGCTATTAGCCCCTGATAAAGAGCCACCGGAAACTCGCAAAAAACAAATCGGGTTCTGTACCATCCCTCGTATATAGCAAATATCCGTACCGGGATAACTCCCCCTAAGTCGTACCAGCCATAAAATCGCTCTTTTTCCTTCGCTCTTACCTTGGCAGCCTCGGTTTCACTTGCCAATCTCCCCCTGCCCCCAATTTGCCTTTCTTTAGCCTTTGCTCTGCACTCTGTCTCTCCCCACTTGATGTAATCCTCCAGCTCCTTCGGAAGTTTTTCCCTTGGTATGTGACAGATGAGCATGTAACACCTCTCGTCGTCTTTAAGCGTTTGCTCCCAATCCTTTTTGGTAAAAGTGAAATTTACTACTCGTCTAGCACTTGTTATGGCCGGGTAAATGATCGAGCCATTAGCATTTGAGTACGCCCACTTCTCTAGGTTCCATTCTTTAAGTTTAGAGGGCGACAAATAATGAAATTCGCTTGAGCCCTGATTTCTTACTCCCCTTATCTTCCCTGTCGAGGCAAGAAACAAATAAAGAGTATTGCCATAAGAAGGCTCAAAGATTTCCCCAAGTTTTGTCACTAGTGGATGGTTAGAGATATCGATAGTTCCCAAGAAGAAATCCAACCACTTCCGGTCCCTAGGTAATTCCATTTGTTTCACACGTTTTATCAAATACTTTTCCGATTCATCTGTTTCCACCACTTTCAGGAGCTCCCTCACATCAAGACTCTCGACCTTACCTGGGACATGTAAGAAGAGCACTTCATTTTGAAGCCGCTTGTTCTCATCACTCTCTTTCTCCGCAAGAAGGATGCAGGTCGTAATGAGAGCATCGGCAAAAAGCTTGGCAGTGAAGTCGATTATCGCCCTGATCCTGAAGTTATCTAGGAGGAAGTCCCCAAATCCGATTCCATAATCCGTTTGAAGCCATGTGTTTGAGATGATCATGCCAAGCCTCCCTCCCTCCTTGAGGAATTGAGTTGCATGCATGATCCAATAGGTATAAATCCCAGGCTCCTTTCCCCTCGAAATCTGGGGCGTAAGCCGGTACCTCTTGATGAGATTTGACAGTGAGTTACGGATGAGTTCTTTCGTCTCTTCTGGGATTTCCGTCCATCGCGTGTAGGGAGGGTTCCCTATAACTGCATCGACAAGTGGTATGACAAAAGTTCTCTTGACTTCTCCAGCCTTTTCGGTCTCTATCGAGTAGTACGAAAGCATTGTTTGTCCCGGTCTAAGGGAAAAGAAGTCGGCTGGAATGACGTTTATCTTTGCGGAGGGGGTCCTAACGTTTCTCATGGCGAGGGCCATGGAGGTTAGGTGGACGGGAAAGTGGTTTATGTCAAAGGCATAAAGCTGGTTCAAAATCTGCTCGTGAATCTCCCTGCTTACCATCCCGTATACGCTTGATGCCCCCTTTTTCTCCCTCAGGACCTCATAAGCCTTCAGGAGGAAGCCTCCACTTCCACAACCTGGATCTAGGACAACATCGTTCGGACTTCTGATGCACCATCTGGTTATCAGTTCACAAACCCATGGAGGCGTATAGAATTGCCCGAGCTGATGCCTTTCTTCGGCTGGAATCAGCTTCTCATACATGTAGCCCAGTTTTTCTCCGAGCTCCGCCCAATCGACAGGTTCGATGGTTATGACGAATTCATTTATCAGATCGACAAAGGAGGGGTCCTCTGGTATGGGGATTTGGTCATAGATTCCTGTGCTGAAAATGGGCTCAAAGTCACCCGTAGCTCTTATTGCCTCCCTCCAGTACTTCTGCAGTTCCTCCCTCACCCGAGCAGGTGTAAGGGAGGAGGGAAGATAAAATCGGGACAGCGAAAAAGCTCCTGCAATGATTTTATAGAAAATGATCTTGTTCAGGAGGACGTATGCCATCATGCGCGAAAGGTTTGAGGCTACTTGCTCCAGATTTTCCTGCTTCAGCTCAATCCCCTCCCTCTCGACCATGATTCGGAACGCTCCTTTTCCGGACAGTTCCCTGAAAACCAAGGGTTTTATGAGATCCGATACTTTCTCAACGAAGTCCCTGCAGACTCCAATGAGGGCATCCGTAATCTCGACCTTCTCGATTTTTTTTCCAACCAGTTCCTGAGCTAACCTCTCGAGTAAACTGCACCAAAATTCCTCGGTTGGATAGAGCCTTTCAAATATTTTCAGGCGCTCGGTAATAAGCCTCCTGTACTGATGGGAGGGGATAACTTCCTCGTACTTCCTCCTCTTATATGCTTCCTTATCAATGTAGTCCTCGACGTTTTCAGGCACCCTGAAAATCGCTATCTTTTCAGGGCTTGCAAAGGAGACGAAGGGTACAACCCTCCCATGCCTTTGCTTAAACTCATAAGCATAGCAAAGGACCTGTCCAACACCAGAACGACTCAGGGGATTGAAGAGTTCTCCAGTCCTTGGTCCCTTCCTCTTGGTCTCAATGATTAGAAAGGGAATCTCACCTGCACGGAATATAACGAGATCGGCTTTCCCACTGTCCACGGGATAATCCCTCTCAATTCGCGTGATGTCCATCTCTCCCCCAAACCTGTATCTCTTCTCGATTATCTGCTCAATCGTTCTCTTTATCTCATCTTGGATTTTTATTTCCCTCTCCATGAATTACAAAACTAGACTTGCCAGTAAAAACCTGAAAACCGGCCAATGCTCCTCTTGTCTCTTTTGAACTTCTCGAGGGATTGAATCATTCGAGACTTCGAAATCCTTCCAATAGGAGAGATAACTGTGTTTATCTAATGCCGGGTTACCTCAGCCCTCACAGCCTTTTGAAGCCCATCAGCGATTGTCCCGATGATTTCATCACATATATTCATTGCCTGCGCTGCCTGAACCAAGTTACGGGTTTCGTAGTAATCCGCCTCGTCGTCGATTTCCACATAGGACATGAAGGAGGCCACCAACCTGAGGATTTCCGCCACCTGCATGTGAACATCCACCCCGGCGAACTGGGTCTTGCAGGACCCCGAACACACCCATTTGTTGGCAAGTGGGTTGTTCAGCTCCTTCATCAGCCATTCGAGTTCCCCCTGGGTTAGTCGCTTGAGTTTCCCAAGCAGTGCCTCCTCTTTTGCCTTCTTGAAGTGGAAGTAGAACTCTAGGGTTTCCGCCTCGGGATGGGGCCAAATAATGAGCCATTTAGGCGCCTTCCTCTCTGCCTTCATCCCCCACTTCCTAGCCATCAGTTCTGCGAGATCTAGGGCCCTCTCAACCGCGTTCCCGTCCCGGGCCCCTAGGCAGTAGTGGATGGTGACCCCCATTTCAAACCACCCCTGGAGAGGACAGACTCCAAGAGTCGATTTCTGTTTTCTCTTGCATGCCAAGGTCCTTTCGCGGGTTGTTGTCTTTCGTGCTCACAGGGTGTATTGAGTGGAGACCCCTTAAAAAGGAGAAACATACTGTCCGACCGAAAGAATCTGCTGGAGAAAACCAAACAAACTTCCTAATCATATGCATGAGCCCTTCGCTGTTTTATTCATATGCGCTGTTTAATGATGGAGCGCACCACTAAGGTAATAGAACTCGATTCCGTTCCCGAACCAGACCGCGAACAAAAGTCCGTCAAAGAGAAAAGGGAGACTGCGACCTTATTCATAAGAAATCCAAACAGGGTAGCAGACTACGTGGCGTGGCAGTGCACAAAAATCTGGCTCTCGCCAATTTGGAAGGCTTGGAAAAACAAGCTTAGTGCCTGCAATTTAGACTATCGAAGCTTTATGCGTTTGGCCAGTTATACATACCCTGGGGAATGGCTGCTTGGAAAAATGCCTTGGCGGGACTTCCTAGGGAAGCTTGTCAAAATACTGAACGAGAAAGGTAAGGGTTACCTCTTCCGCCTAAAAGGTTAACTACAAAGCGATATGCGAAAACCCTTCGTAGGGTTCTGCCTCCGCGTTTGCGGTTTCCCAACAGTTTCCAGGGTGATTCCCCGTATATCATGCCTGATTCTGTGCTTTTAGTCACACCTCCGCAGCATATAAAAAGGACGGAGGTGGTGAAAAACATGCCCCTGTGAGGTAGGACTCGACTCCACAAGCAGGCCTGCCATGCTACGGCTGTGGACGAGAGATGGAAAGTGATGCTGCAGAAGAACCTGCTGAACGAGTCCGAGATCGCCGGACGAGGAAAAAGAGAGGTGCGAAGAAGCGCAAAATCAGCTAGGCACAGTTTCCCGGTTGGTTTCCCACAAGTTTCCCGGCAGTTCTCTCAAGATATATATTTGTGTATCAATTGTGAAATGCCATTTGCAGGAGAAGCGTTTGAAGAGTTTGTAGCCGCTTACCTTAGGTATGTCAAGC
>Ga0080004_1084121_pt1 | contig 27543 bp, 24 predicted proteins | sample WasSprMetagenome_FD_69207 | JGI IMG/M metagenome (GOLD analysis project Ga0080004, IMG submission 69207) | Sulfidic aquatic microbial communities from Washburn Spring, Yellowstone National Park, USA - WS (SPADES assembly) (version 2) | ecosystem: Environmental > Aquatic > Thermal springs > Hot... | reverse complement strand
TCCTAGATGTCATGTTCATGCTCACCGCGCTCTTCAGGCATTCTTCAACCATACTTCTGTAGGCGGAGAAAAGTTCTTTCAATGTCTGTTTCTGCTCCCCTGTTGGGTCAAGCTTAAATTTGCAGGTTTCATTCAGCAATAAGCTGCTTGACACCATCACCACCCTCTCGTACTTGTGGCTCCTCAGGCCATAGAGCTTTCCAAACCACCTTTCTGCTTTTGAGAAACCCTTACATAAATTACCGCTTTCCTTGATACATCAGGCTTAACAAATCCCATTAAACGCTCGCTTTCAGGTATCCCCCTCCCACCGCCAACAGTTCTGACAACCCTTATCTTCCCCTCTCTATCCCACCTCCTAAGCGTATTAGGATGAACCTCCAACCTTCTACAGGCCTCTCGGAGGGTCAGCAGCCTCTCAGACATCATGTAAAAAATTGTTAAGAAGAGTTATATAAAGTTAACTGTTCAAAAACTGCTGACGAACCCGTCTAATGTTCAACTGCAACCCTCATAGCCCTTCTGGACGATTATAAAATGGGTGCCCAGAAAACCTGGAGTTTTAGCTCTGGGGTGAATGGGTGGAAAGCTTAAGTTGTTGGGAAAGCGTTTGAGCGTGTTGCAGTGAAGCCTAAAGCCGTGTTGGCTGATGTGCGGGCTTTAGCTCACGCCTTAAAGAGGGGCATGGGGTGGGGCGACGCCCCCTAAATGAGGGGACAGGCGTAAAGCCTGCCCTAAGCGCTGGAACCCCGTGGCCATGCTTCCAGCAAAACGGGCCCGAGGGCGACCTGTGAAGCCTAACAGGGAGAAAAAGCTGGAAGCTCCCCGGCTTTATTTAGCCGTGGAGAGGACGTCACTCAGCAAAGAGTCAATCTTAGTTGATTTTTGCGTTGAAAGAAATGTTTACGTCATAGTTAATGAAAATTATGTAGATTTTGTCGATCCAATTGAAGAGTATACGCTAGCCCATTACGTTAATAAATTATGAAAACCTGTTCGTAGTCAGATCCTTTTCAAAATTTTTTGGAATGCCTGGTATAAGAATAGGCTACGGAATAGCCCACAAAAAAATTGTGGAATCTTTAGAAGCCCATAAGACAACCTTGGTGTGTTAACTCTCTAGCTCTAATTGCAGCGCGAGAGGCATTAAAAGATAAAGAATACATTAGGAAGACCAAAGAGCACATTCGAAGGGAAAGGGAACAATTGTCAAAGCTTTTAAAGGAAACAGGCGTATTTTATGTTTTCCCATCGGAAACAAACTTTCTGCTGGTAAAAATCTTAAAAAAGGGAATCGCGGCTGGACAATTAAAAGAGAAACTCGCGGAAAAGGGGATTCTAATAAGGGACTGTGGAGACTTTCCAGGGCTCGACCAAGGCTACTTCAGAACGACTGTCAGAAGCGCTGAAGAGAATTTAACACTCATAGATGCGCTTAAAGGGATCCTATCGGCATATCTAAACAGAAAAATTGCTTTACAAATACAGGTGCAGTTTAAACTCGTTCGTTTCAACTGCTTTGAGTAAGATGTAGGGTTTATGTCCAGATAATACCTATATAATCAACTAATCCCATAGCTTTCGCCCTTTTGCATGCTTCCAAAGAACCTTCAAGGGCCCATAGCTTTCTTAAGGGTTTTTTCATCATCTATCCCGTGAAGCTGATAATGTCAAGTCTCTCCGTTTTTAATCGATGTAAACTACATTTTATATCTTGAAGGGCCTCCTTGCCAGTTCTTGAGCCGGTTTTAGTAGCTATAATCGCTTTTTCTCTCATCCGTTCCAAGGCTATTCTAATTTTTTCTCGCTGTCCCCATCCAATTTCGCGGTGTCAAAATGGTTGATCCCAAGTTCATAAGCCCTCTCAATAACTTTCCTCGCCTCATTCATGTTCAACTCAGAAATCCACGTTCCGCCAAAACCTATAATAGAAGCCCAAAGATTCGTTCTACCGAGCATTCGTTTTTGCAAGGATAATATTTTAAAGCTCTGTTATTACCCTCCTTCTGAGGGGCCAAATTGAAGGTGGCGGTTTCGTGGAGTGGAGGGAAGGATTCAGGCCTCGCCTATTACAAGGCAATGAGCTTAGGACACGAAATCTCCCTCATAGTCACATTTCTCTGGGAAACCCCCACGTTTCATCATCCTTTGGAACTTGTGAAACTTCAATCTGAAGCCATGAAAACGCCACACATAGAGGTAAAAGTCGAAAAGCCCTACTTCGAGGGGTACAGAAGCGCCATAAGCAACCTTAGAGAAGAGTACGGAATTGAAGGAATAGTTACTGGCGACATATCAATTACAGACAGTTATCATGGAGACTGGATGAAAAATGTTTGTGAAGGACTCAGCGTAGAACTCATCCGACCATTATGGAATTTAAACCGTTATCGTATCCTAGAGGAACTGGTTTCAAAAGGCTTTAAGGCAGTGTTTACGTGTGTTAAGAAGCCCTGGTTTAACGATAACTGGCTTGGACGTGTACTTGATAATATTTGCATCGAAGAGTTGAAAGAGTTGGGAAGAAAATTCGGAATGGATCCATGTGGAGAGTTTGGGGAATACCACACGATGTTAATAGATGCGCCGATGTTTAAAGAGGTCATCGAAATATCCGAGTTCAGAAAAGAACAGAAAAATTCAGTTTTCCTTTTAAAACCCATTAAATTCTTCCTTAAAACCAAAAGTTCTTCCGTGCAATAACCTGAAGAGTACAATTTTCCTTGAAGGAAAAACCCTAAAATAAAAGATTCATAATGTTAGCGCGTGTTGCGAGGACGCAAAATGATCTTGCTTATCAACCCTCACTTACCAGCTGAGTCGCCTTGGGGGCTTTCAAAAATGCTTCCACCGCTTGGATTAACCTATATCGCGGCAGCGCTTGAAAAAGAAGGTTTTGAAGTGAAAATTCTTGATAACTACTTGTTCAAGAAACCCATAAGCCGCCTCAAGTTTTTAGTTGAGAAGTTTAACCCGGAAATAGTTGGGATAAGCTGTAACTCTGTTACCTACAAAAACTGCATTGAAATTGCCAGAGCCGTTAAGGAGGCTGTTCCCAAATCAAAAGTTGTTGTGGGAGGGCCCCACCCAACATATATGCCCGAAAGCATGTTACGCCATAAGGAAGTGGACTTCGCTGTTATTGGTGAAGGAGAATTAGCCATGGTGGAACTGGCTAAACGCATTATAGGCGGAGACAACTCAGATTTCACAGATGTTCCAGGCATCGCATATAGGCATAACGGAGAAATTGTAAAGAACCCGCCAAGGTTTATCGAAGATTTAGACAGCATCCCCATCCCTGCCAGGCATCTTATCCCGCTGTCTAAATATGATAGAAGAATCGAGTTTCTAGACGTTGAACCCGTCGACACAATGAATGTGATACGCGGATGCCCATTTAACTGTAAATTTTGCGAAACCAAAAAATTATGGGGTTCAAAGCCACGCACCTTCAGCCCACATAGGGTCGTAGAGGAAATAGAGCATTTAACCGCCAACTACAACTCTAAGGGAATATATTTTGTCGGCGACAACTTCACAATTGATAAGAAATGGACGGAGACATTGTGCAACCTAATCAAGGAGCATAAACTGGATGTCGAATGGGTTTGCGACACAAGAGTTGATCTGATTTCACGGGACTTGCTAAAAATTATGGAGAGTGCTGGGTGTAGAACGATATGGTTTGGGGTGGAATCAGGTTCGCCTAGAGTGCTTGAAAAATTGAACAAGGGAATCACCCTTCAGCAGGCAATCCACGCATTTAAACTGTGCAGGGAAGTCGGCATCAAAGTTGCGTGTTCCTTTATGTTGGGGACTCCTGGAGAAACACTTGAAGATATGTATGCTACGTTGAGGTTCGCCATGAAACTTAACCCGGATTGGTGCCAGTTCAACATATTCATAGCTTGTCCCGGAAGCATTTTATACGACGAGGTCCTCGAGGGGGGGCTTTACGATCGTAGGGACGATTTCTTGTTGTATGTAAAAACTGAGGATTTCAATTATGAGTCGCTCCTAGAAATTCAGAAACTTTTCCACAGAACATTCCATAAGTCCCCCTCAAGAATCGTCAAGAGGATTGTGGAAAGGGTTAAGTCTCCTTATGGTTGGAAGTATTTCATTAACGGGCTATCTAGAGGGTTCAAGGCTTTCATAAAGGGTGGGGACTAAAATGGCACAGTGGTCTTGTATGAAATTGGCATGGTGAAACAATTGCGCATATGCTTAATTAATCCTCCCAGAATCCATCCAAAGTCTTGGGGTAAACCAAGCATTTTTCAACCGATAGATTTAGCCTACGTGGCAGCGGTCCTCGAATCTGAGCATGATGTGCGTATTTTAGACGCTGCCGGGGAAGGTTGGCAAAACATCGAAGACATTGACGCTACAAGATGCCGTGTGGGCTTAAAAAACGAGGAGATTGCCTATAGGATTAAGTGCTGGTCGCCCGATGTTGTTGGAATAAATGTGCCCTTCTCCGGCTGGTCTAGAATGGCTTATGAAATAGCTTCTCTTGTAAAAAGCGTAGACAAAGACATAATCACAGTCCTGGACGGCGTCCACCCCTCAGCAAGACCACTAAACTGTTTAGAGAATCCGAACGTAGATTACGTGATTGTGGGCGAGGCTGAAGAAACTTGGATGGAGCTTGCTAACCTAATAGAGAAAGGCGCTGACACTCAAACTCTTAAGAGTATACGCGGGATAGGTTTTAAAAGTGGCGAAAAAATCATCACAGAGCCTAGACCTTTAATCAAGAATCTCGATTCCCTGCCTTTCCCTGCTAGACATCTCCTTCCCATGAAAGTTTACTTCGAGGCTGTGAAAAGGAGTCCTTTGAGAGGCGAGATCAGTAAACCTTGGACTCTCCTCATAACTAGTCGCGGCTGTCCCTACCACTGTGTCTTCTGCACAGCCCACCTAGTTAGGGGTAGGGTTTGGCGTGGCAGAAGCCCTGAAAACGTTGTTGAAGAGCTGGAATACTTAGTTGATAAGTACAATATAAGGCAAATTGACATTCACGATGACAACATGACATTAGACAAAGACAGAGTTGCGAAAATCTGCGATTTGATTGTCCAAAAGGGCTTAGACATCGAGTGGTTTCTGCCAAATGGCGTTAGGGCGGATACTTTGGATGAAAATTTGTTGAAAAAAATGCACAGGTCCGGGTGTAAGAGGATATACGTTGCCCCAGAATCTGGGGTTCAAAGGGTTGTAAACGAAGTGATAAAGAAGAATCTCGACCTCAAAAAGGTGGAGGAGGTTGTAGCTTTATGCCGGAAAATAGGGATAAAAGTATCCTGTTTCTTTGTTATCGGGCTGATAGGGGAGACTAAGGAGGATATTGAGCAAACCATTAAATTCGCATATAAGCTGAGGCGCTTGGGCGCGGATAGGTTTTATTTCAGTTATGCGATGCCCCTTTATGGAACAGAACTTTACAATCAAGCTGTTGCAAGCGGCTTTCTCAAAGAAGGTTTTATTGATGATGATTTGTCAGCAGTTCAGCCTCTCATACAAACTGATGAATTCACTGTTGAAGATTTACGAAGACTATGCGAAAAAGCTTACACCGTGAATCCTGTTTTTACGCTTGAAAAGTTTAAGAGGGTTATCAAAAATCCCAGAATATTTTTTAACGCTTTAGTTGATCGGATAAATAAGCTGCGGAAAATCTGATGTTTAACCTCGGAATATTTAACACTCAACCTCCCCACCTTTACTTCGGTGGTGTTGAGCGTCGAATAATGGAGCTTTCAAAAAGGCTCTCTAAGAGAGTTAATGTAACTGTTTATTGTGGATCCAAAGCTGGATTTAGAAGGGAATGCAATATTCAAAACGTGAAGATCGTCCCACTTTTTTCAACGGACCTTTTTTTCCCGTTAGACAACTGGTCTTTTAACTGGTCAATCTTCAGAACATTCGACCGATTTAAGTTGGATGTATATGAGGTGCACACTGTCAGCGGATACAGATTACTTAAAGCGTTGAAGAAGAGCGGAGCCGCGAAGCCACTCATTCATGTTGTGCATGGGGTTCTGGCAGACGAGTATGCCCAAACCGTAAAGGGAATCCACCCCACCCTGAGGTCTAAAGTTTCCCGTGCTTTTATGCGTTACATGTCCAAGCTTGAAATGGAATTAGCGCAAGCAGCAACCCTGGTTGTGACGGTTAGCAATTATTCCCTTGAGAAGGTTGTCGAACTATATGGTGTTGACGGGGCGAAGATTAGGGTTGTGCCGAATGGAGTCGACTCAAATGTGTTTAAACCGATGGAGGTTGCTGATGCTTTTAGAAGACGTTTAGGCATTGAGAACAAGCATTGTGTGCTTTTTGTTGGAAGCCTAGTTCCCAGAAAAGGTGTTCATTTCCTAGTCGAGGCAGCTAAGCACGTGGTAAAACACGAGAAGGATGTGGCGTTTCTTGTTGTTGGCGACGGGCCTCTTTTGAACTTCTTGATCTCCTACTCGGCTAAGCTTGGTGTTCGCCGAAACTTTCTCTTTGTTAGAAAAGTTAGCGACAGTGTTCTTCCATTGATCTATAATTGCGCCGACGTCTTTGTTCTACCCTCGCTACAGGAGGGCCAAGGCATAGCCTTGCTGGAAGCTCAAGCCTGCGCCAAACCCGTTGTGGCTTTCAGTATAGGTGGAGTTAGGGAGTTTGTTAGGCACGGAGAAACAGGCTTTCTCGTAGAACTTGATAGCCTTAAGCTAAGTGAGACAATTCTTACACTACTTAAGGATGAATCGTTGAAAGCTAGAATGGGGACTTCTGGAAGGAGGTTTGTTCATGAGAATTTTTCATGGGATGTTCTCGCGGAAAAAATGTTCAACCTATATTTGTCAGTTGCATCTTGAGAAAGACTTTTAAAGAGTTACGTTAAAGTCTAAATATAAAGTTTGGGGGAATAAGTTTGAAAAAGTCAAGCATAACTTTTGCCTTACTAATGCTTTTAGCAATGTTCAACACTTTAATGATCACTAACGTTCTAGCGCAGCAACCTCGAAGAGTTACTCCATATGTCTATGTTGGTGCCATTCCAAATCCTGTGCACGTGGGAGACGAAGTATTGATTCACGTTGGCATCACGTTGTACACAGCATGGCCGCAGTCTGGTTGGAAAAATCTGAAGGTTATAATTCAGAGACCTGACAATAAAACAGATATAATCTATCCTGTAAACACCGACACCACTGGCGGTACAGGAGTTTTGTATCGTCCAAATGTTACTGGCACTTATTATATTCAAGTCTATTTCCCAGAACAGACTGTTGAAGTGCCTGTATTAGGTATTCCAGCGGGATCAATAATAAGCGATGGGTGGAGTGACAAGCTAAAGTTAATAGTCCAAGAGGAACCATTGGAGTACTGGCCCGGGATACCTTTACCGAGTGAATACTGGTGTCGTCCTATAAACTCACAGTTTAGAGAGTGGGCATGTATTTCAGGAAATTGGTTGGATCAAAAGGGTTACTATATTGACATGAATTGTCCCGGAAACGATTATGCGCCTGAGACTCCACATATATTGTGGGCCAAGCCTCTCGTCAAAGGTGGTATGAGCGCCCTTGGCGGCGGGTTAGCTGGTGGAAACATACCGTGGGACTTCGAGTATGGTGATGCTTATGAAGGGCTTTTCGGGCAACCCGTTGTCATCGGCGGTGTGCTTTACTTTAACAGGTACAAGGCTGACGGAGGGACGCGCGTAGAGCAGGAGGTTGTCGCTGTTGACATTCGTACGGGCGAGGAACTTTGGACGCGAAGCTGGAACAGGACCAGACTTGCCTTCGGTCAAGTATTCTACTGGGACAGTTTCAACTATCATGGAGTTTTCGCCTATTTGATAGCCACGCGCACGGTTGCCGGTGTAACCTATTGGGACTTCTATGAGGCTTCAACAGGCAGATGGGCTTTCAGCTACAGTAATGTACCCTCAGGCACAAGAATTTACGGACCTAAAGGCGAGATACTACTTTATAACGTCAACGTAGCAAGAGGCTGGATGATGAAATGGAACTCGACGCGAGTTGTCACACAAAAGAGAATTCGAGATTATGGTCCAGCGGATTCAAGACACGGCAGTTGGATTAGAGAGTATATGGGGACAACTTTAGACGCGAGACTGGGCATTGAATGGAACATAACAATCCCAAAAGGCTTGACTGAGGCTGTCCCACCAGCCGCTGGACCTGCCACTGTATACTTTGAGGACAGGATAATTGGTACCAACTTCTCTCGGGCAGTATTAGCACCCAAAGTGCTTCATATATGGGCCATAAGCACAGCTGAGGACAGGAAAGGACAACTGCTCTTTAACATTACGTGGCCTAATCCAAGACCTGATGCACGGTGGCACCTCGAAGCTGCAAGTGTTAAAGATGGTGTATTTGTACTTGTATGCCTAGAAACAACTGAAAAATGGGGCTTTAACATAAACACAGGTCAGCTTTTATGGGGTCCAACAGAGAAACAAGACTATAAAGATACATGGAGCTATGCTTCAGGATATTTCTGGGACTTTATATACGATGGTAAGCTGTACTCAGGAGGATGCGGTGGTACGGTTTACGTCTATGATGTTAAAACAGGGAAAAGGCTGTGGAAATACGACTTCGTTGACCGTTATCATGAGTGGACTTATGGTAACAATTGGTTCGTCTACTTTGCCTTCATAGCTGACGGCAAACTATACTTCTATAACGGTGAGCATTCGCCTAACAATCCTTTAGCCAGGGGCTCTTTTATGGTATGTTTGAATGCTACAACTGGAGACGAAATATGGAAGTTGAATTTCTATGGAACCTGTTGGGGAGGCAAACCCGTAATTGGAGACAGCATAATAGTCGCGCTTAATCTTTATGATATGCGACTATACGCTATTGGAAAGGGTCCTACACAAACCACTGTTGAAACGTCGAACGGGTGTGTGCCTGCCGGTTCAACGATCACGATCAGGGGCTCAGTCATGGATATTTCCTCTGGAACAAAAGACTCAAATGTTGCCTTGCGTTTCCCACATGGAGTCCCTGCTGTTGCTGATGAATGTATGGCTGACTGGATGCTATACGTCTACATGCAGTTCCCAAGGCCAAGCAATGTTAAAGGCGTCTGGGTTAAGCTTGACGCCATAAACGTGTATACAGGCGAAGTCCTAGACATAGGCGGAACCCACACGGACTCCGCAGGCTTCTACACAGTGTCATGGACGCCGCCAAAGGAAGGCCTATGGAAAATACTAGCCACATTCCCAGGAAGCAAAAGCTACTACCCATCATTCGCAGAAACAAGCATAGCGGTGACAGCTGCGCCAGCACCACCAGCAGCACCCACAACAACAGACATAACAATATTAACAGTGGCAGTAGCAATCGCCATAATAATAGGAATAGCAAACCTCATAATGCTAAAAAAGAAGAAATAAACACCCCACTTTTTCTCTATATCATTAAAAGGCAAACATGGCCGTGTTTAGATTGAAAAAAATTTTAGCAACCTTGGCGTTCACAATTACATTTATGTTCACGTCCAGACTATCGTTTTTCACGCCAAATTCTCTAGGGCTATTCACCTTTAGTGAGCCACTATTTTTGCTGTCAGCTCTCCTGCTAGGCCCAGAGGCAGGAGCGTTAGTCGGCGGAGTTGGATTTGCCCTATCAAATTTCCTACTCGGCTACCCTCACTACATCATGGCAGCCATAACGGTAAACTCCATAACAGGTTTTCTTGTAGGAAAAACAAACCAATCCAAAAACCTTTCACATCCACTTATAGGCGCATTATCAACCTCCACCCTAACCTCCTCCTTCACATTAGTGGGAACAATTATATATTCAGGAGAAGCATACATAGGCTACACTAAGGATCTCTTTCTAGGCGAAGAAATCATGAAATTCGGGGGTCTATACGCATACCGCCTATATCTTCCTCCATGGCTATGGATAGTCGCAGGCGCATTGACAGTTCTAATATCGTTTCTTGTCAGCTTCAAAAAATCCCCAAAATATTTGTGGGCCAGCACCGCGCTGCTTGTGGGCTGCCTAACCACAATTTTAGGGTACTTTTTATACGAAACACTTCTCTTGCCCACCCTTTTCAAAATAAAGGTCGATGCAATAACAAACTTAATAGTTAACCTTGGTCATTCAGTTATCAGCGCAAACATCTCCATCCTACTATACTGGACGGTTAAATGTTGCGACAGAGGTAAGGCTGTGTGAAATCTAAAGACTTCCAGTTGAACGTTAAAAAGTCTTCAACAGCTTCGCTAAGCCTGTATAAACTAGCCCTTCTCATAGGAGTCGTAGGCCTCGGGTTCTCAGTCTTCTCAGCCTATATCTACTACGTGCACATACTCTGCCTTCCAGAAACATCCATCGAAGCAGTCCGTTATATGGCTTCAACCCACTCGGCCGCCGTGGCTCTATTTGTGTTATCCATCTCTCTAGGGCTAATTGCATTACTAAAAGGTGGATTATCCTTCAGGCTTATGTTGGCTTCAACAGCAACAGCCATTGCTGGATATATGCCTCCAATTGAACGTTTATGGAGGTTAGGCTACGCTAGATCTTTAAGTGAAACGATGGCGATGGCCGTAGTCCACACAGCCTTACTTGCCACATCGGCTGCCTTATTGTATAAGGCTTCGCGAGAAAAGGCGGTTAGGTGAAAAACAATACTTATTGGTTGATTAACAAAATATATACCTTTTAGATAATGAGTTGCAATGAGTGGCGTCTTGATATGAAAAAGAAGGTCTGTTTGATAGTTGCGGGCGTTCTGGTGTGTATAGTTTTAGCGGTCATTTATGTTACCAAAGATTCCGCTGCAGATGTTTACATAGGGGTGGAGTTCTTACATACGGGTGACATGAACTTGTGCAGGGAGCTTGTTAACAAAACCAGAAATTACACTAACCTCTTAATTGTAGGTTTATCTAAAGATATGGAAATACGCTTCAACTCCACTCTGCTAGACCAAGTTTGCGACTATCTGTATGAAGAGAAGATTAATTTTATAGTTCAGTTAACGTCTCCCGTAAAGTTTTCTTATAACATAACCGAGTGGGTTGCGGCTGCGATGCAAAGGTACAGCCCGTATTTTTTGGGAATCTATTACTTCGATGAGCCTGGTGGAAGACAGTTGGATGACGCTTCAACCAGGTTTGTGACAGAAGCAGAAAGTTGGGATGAGGCTGCTGAAAAATACATCTTCTACCTCTATGTCCACATAAAGCCCTATCTTCAAACTGGTGTTAAAATGTTTACAGCTGACTATGCATTATATTGGTTTGATTATAAATCCGGCTATGACGTAGTTCTATGCGAGTTCGGATGGAACCATACGAGAGAAATTCAAATGGCGCTTTGTAGGGGCGCTGCCGAGGCACAGGGAAAGGAATGGGGGGTTATAATTACATGGACTTACACCAGTCCCCCCTATTTAGGATCGGCGGATGAACTTTACAACGACTTAGTTTTGGCGTATCATGGTGGAGCAAAATACGTGGTCATCTTTGAATATAACATAATGAATGAGGGCCATTTTGAAGCCCTCAAAAAGTTCTGGGATTATGTGAAACTTAACCCTGACAAACATGGAGTATGTAAAAGTAGCGTAGCCTATTTAATCCCAAAAAACTTCGCCTTCGGCTTTAGGAGGGGGAATGATGCCGTTTGGGGGTTGTGGCACGATAGCCTTGGGGGAAAAGTTTGGAGCGATGTGGTAAAGTTGGTGGAAAAATACGGATGCAGCGTGAACATAGTTTACGAAGACCAGGAGTTCGCAAACCATCTTTCCAAATATAAGCAAGTATTTCGATGGGATCAGACGGTTACGTGAGGTCGGTTGTAAAAAGGTTAAAAGCTAGCCTTTATGGCTTTTAACAAGTGATAGAGGGCTGCTTTAGAAAAAGAAAATCCATGTCCCAAACCTTTAGCAAAGCTTCGTAGAATATTTTTAGGGCGGATGTAAAATCTTAGAAAAGCAAGCTCCCGAATTTTTTCAATCTCTTTCATGCTAAGCAGTGGGGTTTCAAAAATGGGCTTTGTAGTATCATATTTTTCAAAGTCTGTCACTCTAAGCCATCCGTTTTCCACGACTTGATCGTAAAGTGGGGTTCCTGGGAAGGGAGTGGCAACGTTATAGAATCCAACCTCGTCCGGACTTATTTTTTCCACGAGCCTTATTGTTTCCCAAGCTGTCTCTCTGTCCTCGCCAGGGAAGCCTATTATCACCTGAGCCAAGGTTCTCAGCCCAACCTCTCTAGCCCATTTAAAGGCTTTTATCGTTTGATCAACAGAAATTCCTTTATGCATGTCATTTAAGAGCCGCTGAGAGCCAGACTCCACTCCGAACCAAACACCTGTACAGCCTGCCTCTTTCATTGTGCGGAGTAAATCCTTAGTAACCATGTCCACCCTTGTTCCGCAAGTCCACCTTAATTTTAAATTTCGCTCCTTGATCTCTCTGCATAACTTTAAAACTCTGGTTTGGTCGAGGGTGAAAAGATCGTCACAAAAGGCAACCTCTTCGGCAGAAAACTCTTCCTCAAGCAGTTCTAGCTCGTCAGCTATATTTTTTGGGCTTCTTGTTCTGTATTTTCTTCCAAACATTCTTACAGCTGTGCAGAAGTCACACCAAAAAATACACCCCCTACTGGTTATTACTGGGAATATTAATGTTCCCGCCTTACGTAAACGTTCTATTGGTAGAAGGTCATGTGCAGGGAAAGGTAATTTATCTAGATTTCCTATGTAGGGCCTGTCTGGATTTCTAATGATTTCCCCTTTATCCCTGTATGTTATGCCCAATACATTGCGGAGGCTGTCCCCTCTATCAAAGCACTTCATTACTTCAAGCAACGTAATTTCTCCTTCTTTCCTCACGATTATGTCAGCGTGGGGGCATTCTCTTAATGCTTCAAAATCCCAAAAGGTTACGTGGCATCCTCCCAGTATTGTTTTGGCCTCCGGGCATACTCTTTTGGCTATTTTGGCGATGCGTAGGGCAGGCTTGTAGGTTAAAGTTGTTGACGTTATGCCCACCACGTTTGGTTTTCTTTTTGCAAGTTCTTTTTCCACGTCGTCATACCAGTATCCTAAAGCTTGGCAGTCAATTACGTCAACTTCGTAGCCATTTTTCCGTAAAACCGCTGCAAGATACAGGAGCCCTAAAGATATGAAAGGGGCATGTTTGTGTGCTCCGATAGGATAGGGTGGATTTATCAATGTTGTATGCAACTTCATGTAGGCCAGTCCTATCCACGAAATACGCTAACCTTCAGACTTAAACTTTTCCAGTAGACGAATAACTTAAATTGTTAGACGCTAATTTTCGACTTGAAGGAAAAGATTATGGGAAAATTTAGCCGTAAAATGTGCCAAAGCTGTAGGTATCCCGCTATAAAGGAACAGGTTTTGGGATTAAAAAGTTTAATTTCAAATCCATACCTCCTTAAGAGGATCATTGTTAGGGAGCTGTTTCACCGCCGGAGATATAATGATAAAAAAAGCTGGACGGAATGGCAAATATATGACGCTTATATATCGATGCCTCAACATGGCTCTAAAGAATCCTGCACGCGTCCGCTTAACGTGTCTAGAATAAAAACAATCTCGAACATCGTGAATAGTCTGGGCGTCGGATTAAAAGTTCTTGATGTTGGATGTGGGGATGGGTCTATTGGGAGGTCTCTGCGGAAGGCTGGACACCAAGTTGTATCAATTGAACTGCCTAAAGTAGCGTTATTGGCTAAGAAAGGTTTTGGAGTGAACTCCATAATCGCTTGCGATGCAGAAACGCTTCCGTTTCGCGACGGGGTTTTTGATGTTGTTGTTGCTGCGGAACTGCTTGAACACCTCTGGAACCCCCATGCTTTCGTAGAGGAGGCTCACAGGGTTTTGAAAACTTCCGGTTATTTAATAGTGTCGGGTTTGGAAGGGCCGGAAGCACTTCGTTACGACACCCACAAGCAATACTTTGATGAGGGGGGCCTTGAAAACATGCTGAAGGGACTTTTCGCTTTACACATTGTTAAACGCCTGGGGCCTTTCGAAGCACCCACACACACGATTGTTGCATCATTTTGCAAAGTTTAAACCTTTGTGCACTTATGTCTGAAAACCTGAGAATTCTACGTGCAGTTCAACTGACTTTATAGCCCTCTTCCTCTTCCAGTCAAGAATTTCAAAGCAACCGCGTAAAAACTCAAAAATAATTCTTCTTCACCTTTTCCAGCTAAGTCATGTGCCTGCGCGTGTATTTTAACCCAAAAATTTTTATTCTGAACAAATTCACAAATAAGATTGTTTAAAAAGGAGTTGGAAAATGCAGTTGAAACAAGTGTTAAGGGTGCTTTTGGTCCTGATGCTTGCATCATTGATGCTTCCAACGATTCTCCGAGTTCGTGCTGAAGCAGGCTACAAACAAACTTTTGCAATAATATCTGTGACTCCTAATCCTGTTGGGGTAAATCAAGTAGTTTACATCGTTGGTGGAATAACGGATCAGACGGCTTGGCCTCAGCCGGGTTGGAAGAACCTCAAAGCCGTCATTGTCAGGCCGGATAACCAGATTGAAACAATAACCTTTAACACGTTCTCTACAGGTATAGGGGCTGTCACCTATAAGCCCACCATGGTAGGCACCTACAAAATCCACATAGAGTTTCCGGAACAGGTTTGCGAGGTTGCGGTTGCAGGTACACCTGCGGGAACCGTTATGAAGGCGAGTCAAAGCAGAACCGTGGAGCTTATAGTTCAAGCGGAGCCTGTGCCATCACATCCAGGATTCCCGCTTCCACAAGAATATTGGACGAGGCCCATCGACCCACAGCTTAGGGAATGGTGGTGGATTGCTGGAAACTGGCTTAACGTTGAAAGAACCGCATGGTATTATGACAGGGTTATGCCCTTCAACAAAGGTCCAGAGGCCCCCCACGTGTTGTGGTATAAAGTCTTGGACGACGGTGGTCTCGTCGGAGGACTTGTGGGCGGCGACTATGTGGCTGATTATATAATTGGTGGCGATTTTGCAATGGATTCCTACGAGCACGGTGACGCCTATGAGGGGAAGTGGGTTAACCCCGTCGTGATCAACGGCATACTTTACTACAACCTTTACCCGGCTCAAGACACTTCAACCGCCAGAATGCTGGATCCCAACTACAAGGTTATCGACCAGAAGGTTGTGGCTGTGGATATACACACCGGCGAGGAGTTGTGGTGCAAAACTTTAGGAGATAATCAACGGCTAGCTTTCGGTCAAATCATGTACTGGCAAACCCAGAACATGATTGGAGCGTTCGCATACTTGGTTGCAACGAGAACAGTTGCAGGTGTAACATATTGGGACTTCTTTGACCCATTGACGGGTAGATGGGAGTACGCAATTAAAAATGTTCCCTCAGGGTTGACATGTGTAGGGCCAAGCGGTGAGATCTTAATATACGTGGTTAACCCAACCCTCGGCTGGATGGCCCTTTGGAATTCGACCAAAGTCGCTTATCAAAGCTTCCTCGACATATGGGCAGGCAACCCAGCCCAAATTTATTACGCTAACAGGTGGAGGCCACAGGGCGCAACATTGGATGGAAAGAAGGGTTACGAATGGAACGTAACAATACCGAGGTTTCCAGCAGGCGTAACCGCCTTCACCGTGATACCCTTCGACACGGTCATTTTAACAAACACGGGCTTATTCACAAGGCAGCCTAATCCAATATTTGCGGGAATCAGCGTTAAGCAAGGCGATATTGGAAGGCTGAAGTTTAACTTCTCATGGATCCCGTTCCCAGACGCGTGGATAGCCATACCGGGAAGCCTTCCAATAGATCCAGAGAACAGAGTGTTCATCGTCGCTGAAAAGCAGACTAGAAAATACTACGCCTTCAACCTTGATACAGGTCAAAAACTATGGGGTCCACAGGAATATGAGGAGCCAGACTTCAACTCATACTCAATAATCTACTTCGGGCCATGGGGTCAAAGCGTATGCGCCTACGGCAAACTCTTCACCGGCGGATATGGTGGAGAAATAAACGCCTATGACATCAAGACCGGCAAACACTTGTGGTCATACAAAGTGTCAAGTCCTTATAACGAATTCACCTGGGGCAACTGGCCATCACCAATATACTTGGTTGTGGATGGCAAAATATACATAGCCCACCAAGAACACTCCGGTAACCCACCGCTGCCAAGAGGAGCGCCATTTGTATGCCTAAACGCCACAACGGGAGAAGAAATATTCCGCGTTGATGGACTATTAAGGTCCACAAGGTGGGGTGGTCAGCCAATAATAGCCGACAGCATAATACTATGGTTCGACACCTACACTAACATGATATTCGCCATAGGCAGAGGTCCGACAAAGACAACCGTTGAAGCGCCAAACACAGGGGTATCCGTGGGCCAAACCATAGTCATAAGAGGCAAAGTTCTAGACGTCTCGCCAGGCACCACAGACGCCGCCATCCAGCTTAGGTTCCCAGACGGCGTTCCGGCGGTGGCTGACGAATCCGTCGGAGACTGGATGCTTTACGTTTATAAGCAGTTCCCAAGGCCAGCCAACGCCAAGGGCGTCTGGGTTAAGCTTGACGCCATAAACGTGTATACTGGCGAATACATTAATATTGGCGGAACCCACACAGACCCATACTCAGGCATGTTCACAGTGTCATGGAACCCACCGAAAGAAGGCCTATGGTGGATAATAGCCTCATTCCCAGGCTCCAAATCATACTGGCCATCCTTCGCCCAAACAAGCATAGCAGTAACAGCTGCGCCAGCAGCACCACCAGCAGCACCCACAACAACAGACATAACAATAATAGCCGCAGTAGCAATCGCCATAATAATAGGAATAGCAAACCTAGCAATAATACTCAGAAAGAAATAAACACCCTCCTTTTTCTATGTTTTACATTTCTAAAACATGCGGGTGATTGCGTTTTAAAATTCTTGACAGGTTCGGCATTTGGAACTTTGCCATGTACGTTTTTGAACACCCCCGGTAAACCTTAATAGCGAAGTTGACGTTAAACTACTTTGGAAAGTGAAAGGTTTGAGGAAACCCCTATCTTTAGGCTTTATTATCCTTTTAATACTAGTTAACTACCTGCCGTTATCGATTTTTGTAAAGCCAACAGAGCCACAACTTGCCGTTGAAAATGAAAATTATGAAAACGTCTACACCGTCTTTCAAACAGGTATCTTGGCTCGGAGGTTGTACGTCTCCACACCCCCCTCATTATACCAATACTATAGGGGGAGAAGCCACGGGTTATACGATGAAACAGGCTACAGTAAATTCCTAACCCCGGAAGCTGTGGAGCCCATCGCGAAAGAGCTCAGAAAACTTTTTACGGATGATGAACAATTCGCCAACGCAGTTTTATCGCTGGTGCACGGAATGAAATATATTAAAAGCGGCCCAAAATACCCTGTCGAGACGCTTGTTGAAAATGCCGGAGACTGCAGCGCACTATCTTTTCTAGCAGCCTCAATCATGATGGCTGGCAAACTCGATGTTGTTCTACTTCGCTACAGCGGAGCCAGCATCGAACATTTAAATGTGGGAGTTTATCTGCCACGCGCACCCATTTATCATACATGGTGGATGAGCCCCAAGGGTTTCGAGTATAAGGGGAAGAAGTACTGGATTGCCGAATGCACACCTTCATGGGTCAACTGGAGGGTAGGAGACGAACCCGAATGCCTGCAAGGTACAAACGTAAGAGTAATTCCTGTAAAGCCTGCTGATGAACCACCAAGCTGCATCTCAGCCAGCCTGGATTTTCCACTTAATCCTTCAACAATATCCATTGATCTGCCTCCACAAACTCTAATCAAAAGAGACGTTTACAACGTTAAAATTTCCGGCACAATATGTCCAGAAAAAGCTGGCGTGAAGGTTGTTGCCTACATGAGTCGAAACGGATTTCTCTGGGATTTTTCTGCGGCAGGCTACACGGATGAACATGGAAGATATATCCTAACCTGCAACTTGAGCTATCCCGGCGTATATTACGTTAGGGTCAGTCGAAACGGTTGCGAGGGCTATTCGGGAGCAGATAGCTCAACGCTTATATTTTTCGTCGGGCCGAGCAGTCTAACACAGTTCCGGGGACCGGGCTTTAACTACACGTACGGTCCTATAGGCCTCTACGCCTATGAAATAGATAGGGGAATAGGAACAGATGAATTTCTAAGCCTTCGGCTTGTGGGAGATAGAATTTTAATTACCGGTGAATTTATGCTTCTTAAAGGCGAGTTTAACACAACGTCGGAAGACTGGGCGTCTCCACAAAACTTATTGGGTTTACAGCCTATTAGATTGCCGAACGATTTTAATTTACAAGTCCGAGAAACTTTTGCCATAATCATAGATAAACATGACGGCAACATTAGCCTCCGTGTAGTGGGGCTTAACCGATACGACACACTCAACATGAGCCAACTAAGTCGTGAAGAAGCCTTGGCGCTCAACGCATCATCAAGCGTAATGGACAACCATTGGCATTCCCTTTTGCTAGGTATAAATGGAAACGTAACAACCTTTCAGCTCTATGGTGAAAACGGGACCACCCTAGTCAGCCAAACATACAACAGTACAGCTAAGGCTTTCGTGTTTATCATTTCAAATATTAAAAACTCTCTGGTGGTTTTTAAAAATCTGAGAATTGAGACATTTGATGGTTCCTTAAAACCAGTTGAGAATTATTTCACGCCGGGATTTCCATTGTTTTACATGGTTCTCTCCATGTCAATAGTCGTATTGATGTTGGTTACAGTTACGGTAAGCGTTTACAAGAAAAGAGCAAAACTCAACGTGCAAACTTTAAAATTCACTCGTTGTACAATTCATTTCAACGGAGCGTAAACAAAATATAGTTGATCAATCAAATAAAAGTAACGTTGTGGTGTTATGGATTACCTGGATAACCAAAAAATTAGAGCACTCATTTTGATTCCGATTATTGCTTTTTTCGTTTGGTGTTCCTATTGGTTTGTTGTTTCAGTGAGAGCCACCGCACAACTTATTTCAGAAGGATCCTTCTTCGTACAACAGACTAGAGTGGGTTGGTGGACAGCTATATTTTATGCAACAGAAGTTACGCCCTCAGCTGGCATAGTATTCCGGTGGATAGCATCTATTTTGGCGTTATACTCTGCCTTGGTCTTCGTTAAAAAGGGGAGACAGTCTATTCCCGCGGTTAAGGGAAAAGTTGCAAACGCGTTGCTTTTAGAAGGAGCTAACTACCTCACCATGATACCTGTTGTAGTTTCCGGATTTACATACCCCTTCATGGAAGGTTTGTGGTACTACGGGGAAATCCCTGGAATCGTTGTTTTTTTGCTTAATGGTTTGGCAACTTTAGCCGCCGTGATCATCATTCCTCTATTTGTTTTTAAACTTAGATCAAAAATAGTTCACGAATCTCCAGTTGAAGAGGTTATAAAATGGAGCTGTCTTACAGGGGCTGCATATCTATTCGTTTTCTGGTTCGTTTACTCCATATCTTGGTTGGCTTCCCTCGTTCCTTGGAACGTGAGGGCCCAGCCAGGTGTAGAAATCCTCTACAATCCTCTAGATATGGCAAGCTTTCTGTTGACAGTGTTCTTCCTGTTGATTGTCATGTTATACGGGTGGGTTACCTTGATCCCAGTTGCCAGGAGACGGTCACCGCCGAGCCTGAAACGTCTCGGTGTTCTCATGACGGGGTTAGGGATATACTTCGTTGCAATCTTAACCATCTTCTTCCTCTACGGGGGATACCATGCTCACCCAACCATTTGGATGGAGATTTTAGGGCCTGTGCATAACCCTGACTGTTGGTGTGTTGCTCTAATCCCTATTGGACTTTACGTCGCCTTTAAATCAAGGGACTGATTCTCCAGATGGTTCACTGGAAAGCATATGTCCTGAGGGTTTGCGTCTGTTGAAAACTTTCGAAGCCTTTAAAATCAACTTGACATTTAACTTGTTTGGAGTTTAATTTAATGCCCAAGAAAAACAGGAAAAAAAGCTGGAAAGATAAACTAGCTGAGAAGCGGATAAAGTATCAGAGGGCCATAGAAGCCCACCGATTAAGAATCGAGAAAAAATTAGCGGAGAAAAAGTCGCAGAAGCGGTTGAAAAGCGTAATTATATCGGTGATCTGCCTGTTTGTTTTAATACCTGGCATTTATGCTGCTTGGCAATGCGTCAAATCACCCGGCGGAAACTCGCAGGTGCAGGGAAATGTTCAGCAACAAACACCGGAGGCCCCATCAACAGTTATATATATTTGGCCAGATGGAAGAGTTGAACCTTCCACGGCTCCAATTATTAAGGTAGGCGAGGGCTTTTACCTGCTTAAAGGTAATGTGAGTCTCCCCATAGTGGTGCTTAGGGATAACATTGTCATCGATGGAGCAGGCCTCTATCTCCTAGGCGAAAATGTTGCTGGATCAAGAGGAGTTGACATCAGCTACAGGGAGAACGTTACGGTTATGAATTTAAAGGTTCAAGGTTTCGACTACGGCATATATCTCCAGTTAACCGCGAACACAACAATATCAAATTGCGAGTTCACCAAAAACTACTGTGGAGTTTGGGTTAGCAATTCCACACGGAACAAGATAACTTCCAGTAGCTTTACTAAAAATAATTATGCAGTATGGCTTAAAGGCTCATCGAACAATTTGGTTAATAGTAACGTGTTCACTCATAGCAACTACACACTTTACATGGGCTTCTCAAACAATAATACAGTTAAAGCCAATGTAATTATAAACAACCGCATAGGATTATTCCTTTACACATCATCAAACAACTTAATTTCCATGAACAACGTGTCGAAAAATTATGAAGGCATTCACATGCTTCAATCTTCATACAACCTTATAACATTAAATAACATTATAGAAAATGATATAGGGTTAGGCTCAAGCGAATCATTCAACAACACCATTCACCTGAACAACTTCATAGATAATGTTGCCAACGTGAACGTACAAAACTCAACCGAAATATGGGACGATGGTGTATCGAAGGGTAACTATTGGAGCGACTTTAAGGATAAATACCCGCAGGCCGTTGAACAAGGGGAAATTTGGAACATGCCGTACATAATTGACGAAAGAAATAAAGATAGATACCCGTTGACAAGAAAAATAGCGTAGGCTGAATTCCAGACTAAGGCGTATGGCTGACTGGACGCTATATGTCTATATGCAGATCCCAAGACCAGCCAACATTAAAGGCGTGTGGGTTAAGTTGGACGCCATAAACGTGTATACAGGCGAAGTCCTAGACATAGGCGGAACCCACACGGACTCCGCAGGCTTCTACACAGTGTCATGGACGCCGCCAAAGGAAGGCCTATGGAAAATACTAGCCACATTCCCAGGAAGCAAAAGCTACTACCCATCATTCGCAGAAACAAGCATAGTGGTAACAGCTGCGCCAGCAGCACCAGCCTTACTACCATGGATTTAGCCATAATGGCAACGGTTATCATAGCTATAATAGTTGGCGTTTACCGCTAGATTCATATTTCTTAATCTTCCATCAGCTCATTGGATGTGGCTGTCCAAAGGCTCGAGTAAGGCTCCAAGCCGAGATAGGCGGGGGAAGTTCGAGCATTAAATATAGGGCTTCAGCCGTGGAGAGTGTCAGAGCATCTACAACCCAGAAAACTCAAGAAATAACCCCCACGATGGCAATTCAACTTCGGCCACGTAAAATTATAAATACTCATTGCAATAAATAAAAAAATATAATGGTGAGAGTTTATGACGACGGAAAGCGAAAGACTAAGGCTAAGCGATTTCATTAATGGACTAATAATTCCAGTAATCATCGGCATTTTAATATTAGCATGGCCAACAGTTTTAGCGCCGGGGCTTCGCGCCATAGATCCATCATACACTCTAAATGCAATATTAGTTGATGGTTTTCTTGAGGCCATAATGATAATAGCAATACCCATGCTGCTCGGCCTACTCTGGAACCGATGGGCTGGAGGGATCTCTGGTTTTCTCCTCGGAACTCTCTATGCCATATACTGGAGTGTGCAATACGTTACATTTCAACTCCCCCCAACAGACATAAGCCTAATGGGATATATAGTGAGTGCCATGTTGATAGGTTACATTGCGGGGGCCATCAGTAAAGGGTCCTACTCTTTCATTAGAATGGTGATAGCTGGCATAACTGCAGCGGTGGTGGGCTGGTGTTTTTACGTGGCGGCGGGAATTCTATCAACAATTCCGGGAACAATATCGACCCTTGACCCATACACAGTGTTCATAACGTTAACGCCTAGAATAATTTACGGCATCATAATTCCAATAATCGCCAAGGTATTCACTTGGTATGGCGTAATCCCAAGACGAATGAGCTGAAAACCTATACCTCTTTTTTATTTATCCAATAAATTCTGAAAAAGGCATAAATAAAAGGTGCATTTATTAACCACGGGGCAACCACATGAAGAACTTGCAATTAGTAATTACCTGTCTTTTGGTTTTCTGCGTAACGTTGAGTCAGACTTCGAATCAAGTTTTCAGTTCCGAAACCTTTAAAGCTGGAGTGTCGCCCGGTGACAACTTCTTATACACCTTTAACGTATTCTGGAATTCGCCCGAGCCAAACCAGACACCACCATCAAACGTTGTAGAACTAAATAGAACAGAATGGGTTAAAATAACGGTTCACGAGGTAACCGGACCGATTGTAGTTATGAATACAACTACACGCTTCAAAAACGGGACAGAAATCAACGGACAGATATGGGTGAATATACTTAGTGGAAACGGAAATGGATTCGGATACATAATAGCCTCAAACCTTAAACCTGGACATCTAGCATATCATATGGGAATAGATGAGGGCTACTCCTTTCTCCTAAAAGAAGAGCTTGTAAAAAACTACCTTTTCGGCAAAAGAACGGTACTTCATGCTTTGGTTAATAAAACTAGCTCAGACGAGTACGTTCTCATAACTCATGACATGTACTTCGACAAAGAAACCGGTGTAATGCTCGAATGGTATATTACACAAGTTCCAAAGTATGCTCCGACAACCAGCATAATGCTAGCTTGGAAAATTATGGAATTTCATGTAACACCCGGAAGTACCTCTGCAGACCAAAATCCTTCAATTATCCAAAGAACTTTAACACTTGCAGTTGTTTCAATAACATCTCTATCAATAGTAATGCTGTTCTACAAACGGAAAAAACGAAAACACAAGAGCTAAAAATTTCATGTTAACTTTGAATATAATGTCCATCAAGCAGCAAACCAAAATAACGGAATGTCTATTAACCAAATAACTCTAATCAACATCAGGAGGAATGAAATTGCAGAAAAAAGCATACATGGCGATTATGTTAATCGCGTTCATTGTAGAACCACTAACTCTTACAAACCCAAATCTTATAGGCACTACGCAAAAAAGCTTCAGCGAGACGCTTGCATTATGGCACTTTGATGAAGTGTACACGCCAGACGCGACCGGGAGAGACCACATTGGAATTCTTGGAGGCACTCCTCCCCCAACACTAGTTGAGGGGAAATTCGGCAAAGCCTTGGACTTCGATGGAAAGAACTTTGTATACGTACCCTTCAGTCCAAACCTTTACGCTGCAGATGAAATCACGATTGAGGCTTGGATATATGTAAAGGGATTTAGAGACACAACCTATAATAATGTCATAGTAATATGTCAAATGGTTGGTCTGGCCTGGCAAGCAACAACTCGCATATGCGGACTTGCAGTGACTCCGGAAAATAGTGATAAGCCTAGCCATGGCTTCCTTAGGGGTTATGTGTACACGGACAAAGAACATTTCAATGAAATAGTCACCACAGAACCAGTCATCCCCTTAGGAAAATGGGTTCACGTAGCCTTTACGCGTAGCTTGGCCACTGGGATGCATCTGTATATAGACGGACAGGAAAAGGAAGTAGAAGTAACATGGGGTGTGCGAAATCCAACTGGAAAAATAGTAATGGGCACAGCGATCTTTTTTGGACACGACGCGGAAATAATCATAGACGAACCTCGAATATGCGATATCGCCCTAGAACCTTCACAATTTCTTTTAAGCAACCCTCCCGCAATAATCACTTCCCGCACAGAGATTGATATAGGGCCTAACTTAAAGTTAGCTATAATCGTGGCAGCTTTAATATTCGCAACAGCATGGCTTCTGAGGAGAGTTATACAGACGTGGGGGATGTCAAGATTAAAAGGGTGAAGCAGATCTCCCATGAACATCGGAATCAAAATCTTTGAGCTATTCCTTCGACAAACTTTGACGGGCAAAGGAATGAAAGGGAAACCTTTAACTCCACAGATAGTATCATATATGGTCACCAGTGCATGCAACTTTAAATGCGCCCATTGCCATGCTAACGCTGGAGAAGCTACGCCAAATGAACTTACTGTTGAAGAAGGTATAAGAGCGATTAACGAAATGGCTGAGCTCGGAACGGAAGTAATAATTTTCAGCGGAGGCGAACCTCTCCTTAAAAAGAATAAACTCCTAAAGCTAATAGAACATTGCAGTGACTTAGGAATTATGCCCGCACTACTAACTAATGGTTCGCTACTTGATCTCAAAACAGCCTTAGAACTTAAAGACTCCGGAGTACTAGCAGTTGGAATTCCGCTAGATTATGTAGAACCTGAGAAACACGATGGCCTTAGGAACACGCCTGGAGCTTTTAAAAGCGCCGTAAAGGCCATCAAAATCTGCCATCATGTGGACTTAAAAGTTGTGGTTACAACAATGCTTTTCGAAGATAACATAGGCGAACTGCTAAAGCTAATGAACTTATTAACCGACTTGGAAGTTGAACAAGCCGTTCTTTATGATTTCATTCCGGTGGGTAGGGGGAGAAGCTCGAGTAAACGCATGTTAGAAGACCAACACCGCGACAAACTTATAGATACATTGTATAAAATTCAGGAAAGAAAAGAAATTTTTCTACTAATATCCGGGGGAGACCCCCTCTATCCAGGAATTATTTTGAAAATGCATGAAAAATATGGAACTAAACCACCAAATAAACTGTTAAAAAACTTCTTAGTTGACTCTTCTGTGGGCTGCCATGCAGGGATCCATTATCTAAATCTGAGGGCTAATGGAGATGTGTATCCGTGCCCCTTTCTACAACTAAACGCTGGAAACATAAGGAAACAAACCATCACAAGCATTTGGTACAACTCAAAAATCCTTAACGAGCTTAGAGACAGGAGTCTTTTAAGGGGTGAATGTGGAGAATGCGATTACCGTGAAATTTGTGGAGGATGCAGAGCCCGGGCATGGCTTCAAACAGGTGATTATTTAGCATCAGATCCAAACTGTCCGATTGGAGTGTTTAGCGAAAAACGGATTAACCCCGCCACGATAGAATGTTTCGGAATATGTGTGGGCTGAGACTTATAACCTTTCACGCCAAAACTGCACCGCAAGCCTTTCTTGTGCGACATCCTTTTAAGGTTTAACATATCCTATCTTTAGAAAGGCTGATGGAATGGTTAACGTAGCACTAGTTAATCCCCCCCTCTTAAAGGAGAGGTACAAGCATCAACCATATCTACCAATAGGTTTAGCCTACTTGTCGGCAGTTTTAGAAGTCGATGGCCATCAGGTAACCGTAATCGACTGCCCACCATTAGATATCGATCATTCAAAATTGAAAGATAAACTGGAAAAATTAAATCCAGATATTGTAGGAATAACGGCTATGACCCCAACTATTAAGTCAGCGTTGATTTGTGCTGAAAAAGCAAAGGAAGCCTGCCAAGAATCTCTTGTAGTTCTAGGCGGCCCCCATGCAACCTTCATGGACAAAGAGCTTCTCTCAGAGACGTCTAACGTCGACATCATTGTACGTGGAGAGGGTGAACAAACATTAAGGGAGATAGCTCACGCCTTAGAAGGAAGATTGGAAATGCATAAAATTGAGGGAATAACTATGAGGAGAGGAAGAGAAATTTACCGTACACCGGACAGGCAATTAATCGAGGACCTTGACTGTTTACCATACCCCTCCTATAAGCATTTCCCACTTGATAAATACAGAATTTTTGGCAGAAAAATAATGCCCATAATGACAAGTAGGGGTTGTCCATTTCAATGCTCATTTTGCATAACTTCTAGAATTTTTGGGAAAAAAGTTAGAATGCGAAGTCCTAACAACGTAGTTGACGAATTGGAATGGTTAAAAAGTGAGTATAATGCCGAAGCCTATAGTTTCTACGATGACACCTTTACCTTTAACATAGAAAGGGCAGAAAAGATATGCGATGAAATGATAAAAAGGAAAATTGGTTTACCATGGGATTGCCAGACCAGGGCTGACAGGATATCACGTGAACTTTTGGCTAAAATGAAAAGAGCTGGCTGTGAAGTCATAACTATGGGAGTTGAATCCGCCTCCTCACGTATTTTAAACCTGATGGGAAAAGGCACAACTCCTGAGCAAAATAGAAAGGCGGTGGAGATGATAAAAAATATGGGGATATCCGTCGTAGTATCTGTTATAATCGGTTATCCAGATGAAGAGTTAGAGGACATTAAACAAACACTAGACTTCGTGGCTAGATTAAAACCAGACGACGTTTACGTATGCATTGCAACCCCTTATCCGGGAACTAGGCTGTATGATATGATTATGGAAAGAGGTTGGAAAATGTCTCCAGACTGGAGCCTATATGACACATTAAACCCGGTTTTCGAAAACCCGTTAATTCCAAAAGAAAAACTAGTTGATGTTAGAAAGGAGTTTTATAACAGATTTTATTCACCAACCTACATACTCCGTCAAGCAATGAAAGGAGGTTTTTACAATCGAATTCTTGCTAGGGTCGCATTGAACCATTTTCTTTGGAGAATTAGATCCGTATTCTAACATGAAGCTCACTTCCATATAATCGCAAAACTATTAAAGCTGCCTATGACTATAGTCAATAAAAGTGAAAGCAAGATGCTAGAAAGAAGAAAAGGGCCGCTCTTGATAACTTCATGGAGGGCGACAAGGGCGTGCAATCTAAATTGTGTTTACTGTAACGTCGAAGCTAAACATGAACCTGCACCAGATGAATTAACTACAAAAGAGGCTATTTACCTCGTGGATTTAATCTACGATTTTGGCTCAGAGTGGTTCGGCCTGAAAGGCGGAGAACCGTTGATGCGTAAAGACGTTTTTGAAATAATAGGCCACGCGAGGAGCATAGGCTTAAATGTATGCCTTTTAACCAACGGATACTTTGTTGATGGTGAAATACTCAACAACTTAGCTAAGTACGAGGTTTATACGTCTGTTAGCATTGATGGACCCGAAAAGGTCAACGATGCCTTAAGAGGTGAAGGTTCATACAAAGCAGCTCTTTCAGCTATTCAGAAACTCTCCAAGGCTGGGGTGCTGAACGGTCTTTCGATGGCTGTAACCTCAATAAACTATAAGGAGGCGGATCATATAGTTGAGTTGGCCGAGGAGTATGGAGCAAGATTCGTGTGGTTTAACCATTTGCTTC
>Ga0080004_1136189_pt1 | contig 27562 bp, 29 predicted proteins | sample WasSprMetagenome_FD_69207 | JGI IMG/M metagenome (GOLD analysis project Ga0080004, IMG submission 69207) | Sulfidic aquatic microbial communities from Washburn Spring, Yellowstone National Park, USA - WS (SPADES assembly) (version 2) | ecosystem: Environmental > Aquatic > Thermal springs > Hot... | reverse complement strand
TTGGAATCAATCTTAAAATTTTTGCTTTTCCAAAAATTCTGTCTGTTTTCTTTTTGTACTTTCCTGACAAAAAAATTTGAACTTGAGTGGGTTTTGCTTGTACAAACAAAACTCCTGTTTTTACTAAGGCTTTCTTCTCAAAATCAAGAGTATACCCTAAAGAATACAAAATTAAAACAGGAGAAAATATCACAAAAATTAAAGAAAGAATTAAAAATAAAAGAGCTCTAATTTTTTTGTCCATTTTTTCTAATTTTACAAAAAATAAAAATTTTTGATAAAATAAAAGCGATGTTTGAAAAAAAAGTAGGAATTGATTTGGGAACTTCAACCACTCTTTTATTTTTACCCAAAAAAGGGATAGTTTTAAAAGAACCTTCTGTGGTGGCAGTTTCTTTGATAGAGAAAAAAGTTTTGGCAGTAGGTTATGCAGCAAAAGAGATGATTGGAAAGACTCCAGAAGATATTAAAATTTACCGCCCTTTAAAAGATGGGGTAATTGCAGATTTTGTGGTCACTCAAGCTATGATAAAATATTTTTTGAAAAAAGTTTTGGGAAACTTTAGAATTTTTAGACCTTATTTGGTAATTGGAGTTCCTGTAGGAGCTACCTCCACTGAAAGAAGGGCTTTAATTGAGGCAGGAAGATTAGCTGGAGCAAAAGAGGTTTTTTTAGTTAAAGAACCAATTTTGGCAGCTTTGGGAGCAGGAATTCCCATTGAAAGCTGTTCTGGAAATTTAATTTGCGATATTGGAGGGGGAACGACAGAAGTTGCGGTAATTTCTTTGGGAGGAATTGTAACCGCAAAATCAATAAGAGTGGCTGGGGATGAAATGGATTTGGCAATCATAGATTACGTAAAAAGAAAGTATAATTTAGCAATCGGAGAACAAACTGCAGAAGAAATTAAAATTAAAATTGGAAGCGCAACTTTAGAAAAAGAAAAAATAGAAATGGAGGTTAAAGGGAGAGATTTGGTTTTGGGGGTTCCAAGAACGATAAAATTGACTAATGCTGAAGTGACAGAAGCTATTTCTGATGTTTTACACGAAATTTTACAAGCGATAAAATTCGTTTTGCGAAATACTCCTCCAGAATTGGCTTCAGATGTTTATGAGAAGGGAATAGTTTTAACAGGAGGGGGAGCAATGCTAAAGAACCTTCCCCAATTTATTAAACAGGAGATTGGAGTTTCTGCAGTTTTAGCAGAAGACCCTCAAGATTGCGCTGCGAAAGGTACTGGAGTAATTCTGGAAGCTTTAAGTTTATACAAAAAAGTTCTTTTGTCAAAATAACATGGAAAAAAAAGAAATTTTAGAAAAAATTGCAAAATCAAAAAAAATACCCCATGCGATTTTGTTTGAGGGCCCAGAAGGAATTGGTAAAAAAGAGTTAGCAATAAGTTTTGCAAAAATGATATTGGGAGGGGAAATAAAAAACCACCCCGATTTTTTATTGATAGAACCAAAAAAAGATACAATTTCTATCGATCAAATTAAAAACGAATTAATAAGGTTTATTTGTTTGGCTCCTTTTTTGGGCAAAAAGAAGGTGGCAATTATTAACAGAGCAGAACTAATGACAAAAGAAGCTCAAAATTCACTTTTGAAAACTCTAGAAGAACCAAAAGGAAATTCAATTTTGATTTTAGTTTCATCGAAACCTGAATTGCTTCTTCCTACGATATTATCTCGTTGTCAAAGAATTCGTTTTTCGTTTTTAAAGAAAAAAGAACTCGAAAATTTTTTGAAGGGAAAAACAGAAAAAGAAAAAGAAGAAATTTTAAAAAGAGCTCAAGGAAGTTTGGAAAAATTAAAAAACATTCTTGATGGAGGTTTGAAAGAAAGAAAGGAAAAAGAAGAAATGGTGGAGAAAATTTTAAAAATGGGGGTTTTTGAAAGGTTAAAATTTTTAGAAAAGTTGAAAAACGAAGATGAATTTTTAGAAATTTTAGTTACAATTTTTAAAAAGAAACTTTTTGATGAAAAAGAAAAAGAGAAAGCTAAAAAAGTTTTAAAATTGATTTTGAATTTGGAAATGACAAATTATCTCACTAAAACTAATAAAAGGTCGCTTTTGGAGTATTTAGTTTTGCAAATATAAAATTCTTTTATGGAAGAGAAAAAAGAAAAATTAAATTGGAATGAATTAATAGAAAGCAAAAAAACAGAATTTGAAGAGATAATCGAAAGATTAAAAGAGGATTTGAAAAAATTAAGAGTTTCAAGAGTGTCGCCTGGTTTGGTGGAAGATTTGAAATGTGAAATTTTTGGTCAAAAATTTCCTTTAAAACAGTTAGGCCAAATTTCAATAGTACCTCCTCGTCAAATTTTAATTCAACCTTGGGATCAATCTTACGTTCCTTCGATTCTAAAAGCTATTGAAGAATCTGGTTTAAGTTTAACTCCCATTGCTGACAAAGACGGCATTAGAATTGAAGTTCCGCCAATGACAGAAGAGTTTAAAAAAGACGTTTTGAAAATCCTTTCTCAAAAAAAAGATAGAGCGAAAAAAATGGTAAGAGAAATTAGAGAAAGAATTTGGAACAAAATTCAGCAAGCTTTTTATGAAAAAAGAATTTCAGAAGATGAAAAGTACAAAGCTAAAGATAAACTTCAAGACTTGGTAGAAGAATATAACGAAAAAATTGATGAATTAATAGAAAAGAAAGAGCAAGAAATTAAAGAATAAAAGTATCGCGAATATGCACGAATACGGACACGAATTTCACGAATTTTATGTCCTCGCGAATGCGCGCGAATTTTTTAGCTCCCGAATTTACGCGAATTTAGCGCGCATATCACGAATATTCGAGAAAATTCGTGGGTCATTCGTGTATATTCGTGAAATAATGATTCGAGAAAATTCGCGAGACAATCATTCGTGCAAATTCGCGAGTAGTAGTATTCGAGAAAATTCGTGAATTTATTCGAGTAAATTCGCGAAATATTAATTAAGTATGTTTGAAATTATTTTGGTATTTTTTTCTCTAATTTTTTTAATAATATTGCACGAATTTGGGCACTTTTTCTTTGCCAAGCTTTTTAAAGTGAAAGTAGAAGAGTTTGGAATTTTTTTGCCACCACCAATTTTCAAAAAAAAGATTGGAGAAACTGTTTATTCTTTGAATTTGCTCCCTTTTGGAGCCTTTGTGAAAATTTTTGGTGAAACAGAAAGAAAAAAAGAAGAAGGGAGTTTTTATAACCTACCGATTTCAAAAAGAGCTTGGATTGTTGCAGGAGGATGTCTTTCTTTTTGGGTTTTAGCTGTTGTATTTTATTTTTTTCTTTTGCAAATTGGAATTCCAGTGGTAGTAGAAGATGAAAAAGAAGTTTTAAATCCAAAAGTAAAAATTGTAGAAGTTAAAGAAAACTCCCCTGCTTTTTTTGCTAATTTAAAAGCTGGAGATGAAATTTTAGAAATTGACGGGAGAAAAATAGAAAAAGCTTCTCAGGTTCAAAAAATTGTAAAAGAGAAAACTGGAGAAAAAATTTTTCTCAAAATTAAAAGAGGTAAAGAAATTTTTTCGTTAGAAGTTATTCCAAGAAAAAAATTTCCAGAAGGTGAAGGTCCTTTGGGAATAGTTTTAGTTAAAACAGGAATTGAAAAGTATCCATTTTTTACCGCTCTATATAAAGCTCCGCTTTTAACTTTTGAAAATACTCTTTCAATTTTGAAAGGTTACTTTGAATTTTTTAAAAAATTAGTAAAAAAAGAAAAAATCGAAGGAGGGGCTTTAATGGGACCTGTTGGAATTACTCATTTAATGTGGCAAATAAGTCAAATGGGTTTGAATTATTATTTAAATTTTTTGGCATTGTTATCTATTTATCTTGCCATTTTCAATTTACTTCCTATACCAGCTTTGGACGGAGGAAAGCTTTTGTTTTTGGGAATTGAAGCTATCAGAAAAAAACCTCTAAGTCAAAAAACAGAAGAGGCAATCACAGGTTTTTTCTTTTTTCTTTTAATATTGCTAGCTATTTTTGCTACTTTAGGAGATATTAAAAGAATATTTTTAAAATGAGAAAAGTTTTTTTTCTGGTATTTTTAATAGTGATTTTTTTGGCAATTTTTAGTTTTTTTTTAATTGGAAAAGAAGTCAAAATTGTTTCTAAAATAGAACCCAAAAAAGCCTTTCAAGAATTTGTTGAAAAAACTGAAAAAGAAATTCAAGAAAAAAAAGAAAAATTTCCTCCTCAATCTGAAATAAATCCGCAAGAAATAGTAGAAAATATAGTGAAAAAAAGTGAAAATGAATTAAAGAAAAAAAAGAATAAAGAAAATTTTCAGTTTGCTTGCGAAAAAATAAATAAAAGAGAAGAAGTTACAATAAAATTTAAAGAATTTCTGGTAAAGCTTGAGGTTGGATTGGAAGTTAAAGGAGAAAAAGAGAAAAAGTGCGATACGGTAGTTTCGATACATAAATTGATTGATTTTAAAAAGAATAATGAAAACATAAAAAAAGAAGATTTTGAATTTTTAAAAAGTGCTTTGGAAGGAAAAAAATTTGAAATTTTAATTTCAAAAGAAGTCCTTTTTGAAATTTTAAAAAAGATTGAAAACAAAGAAATGCTTATTTTTTAATTTGACTTTTGATTAAAAAAGCTAAAATTGCCAAAAAGATAAAAAGGCCCAAAATCAAAATGGGCCAGTTTTTTGACCATTCAATTTTTTCAAAAAAGTTAGATTCAAGCTCTTTTTTAAACTCCAAATTCTTTCTTGAAAGAAAATCTTTTGATTTTTTCTCCCCTTTTTCGATTTCAATTTTTTCTCTTTTTTCGAAAATGATTTTTCCTTTTTGTCTTAATTTTAATATCAGTTCTCCTTTCCCTTCTGTATCAAAATAATTTCCTTTTATTCTCATTTTGTAGCTTTTTTCAAAATTTGGTCCAAAAACTTCGTCTTTAAGATAATAAAGAGAGTTTTGCCATTTTTTGGTAGAAGAATTGTAAATTTCAGAAATTTCTCTTTCTTTTTTCAAAGTCAATTTCAAATCATATTTTTCTCTCTTTAAACCTGAAATTTTAACCAAAACTTCAAATTCTTTATCCGATTTTATTTTTTTCGGAAATTGTAAAGTGGCAGAAATCTTTTCTTTTGCAATACAAAGAAAGGGAAACAAAACCAAAAAAATTAAAAGAGAAAATTTTTTATACATTCAAAATTTTATCAAAATTCTTTTGCTCAAAACAGAATTTTTTCTAGTTGCGTTCGCGTTAACATTGCCATGGCAGAGATAATACGAAAGTAAAAAATTGGTCTTTTATGTTTGGTCCAAAGCGACTAATTTGAAAAGAAAATCTCCTTTGAGTAAAATTTCTTTTTATGGGGAAAATACTAAGCTGGTTTTGTTATATTTTTTTGAAACCGATAGTAAAGCTAATTTGGATAAAAAAAGTTGAGGGATTAGAAAATATTCCAAAGCAAAATTTTATTTTAGCATCTAATCATCAAAGCCATTGGGATCAAGTAATTAATGGGTATTTGTGCGTTCCAAGAAGATTTACTTATTTGGGGCAGATTGATAAATACACAGGCTTTGAAGGGTTTTTAAGAAACCTTTTGTACAAAATTGCGGGGGTAATACCAATCCATAGATACGATGAAGAGTCAAAAAAGAAAGCTTTAAAAGAATGTGTTGAAAGATTAAAAAAAGGAGAAATTTTGATAATGTATCCAGAGGGAACAAGAACAAAAGACGGAAAATTGCAAGAGTTCAAATTAGGAGTAGCAAAAATTCATTTGAAAAGCGGAGTTCCGATTTTACCAGTGGCAATTAAAGGAAATTTTGAAATTATGCCTGTTGGAAAAGTTTTTCCAAAATTTAAAAAAATTGTTGAAATTAAAGTGGGAAAGCCTTTGTTTTTTAAAGAAGAAATAGAAAAAGCAAAAAACTTAGATTGCAATTCAAAAGAGTATAAAGAAATTTGTCAAAAAATTACACAAAAATTAAGAGAAGAAATAGAAAGGTTGCTTTTGAGTTAATTTTTTTATAAAATTTTGCATCATGGTATCTGCGTTTTGGATAATTATAATTGTTGTTTTTCTTATCTTAGCTTGGATTGTTTTCGAATATAACAAGCTTGTAACTTTGAAAAATCGAGCTAAAGAAGCTTTAGCTGACATTGATGTGCAATTAAAAAGAAGGCACGATTTAATTCCGAATTTAGTAGAGACAGTTAAAGGTTATGCTACCCATGAAAGAGAAGTTTTTGAGAAAGTAACTGAAGCGAGAACAAAAGCTATGGAAGCTAGAGAAAGCGGAGATTTAAGAAAGATGGCTCAGGCAGAAAATTATTTGGCAGAAACTTTAAAAACTTTGTTTGCGGTGGCAGAAAATTATCCAGATTTAAAAGCTTCCCAAAATTTTCTTGAATTACAAAGAGAATTAACTGATACAGAAGATAAAATCATGGCAGCAAGAAGGTTTTATAATGCAAACGTGAGAGATTTAAACATTGCTATTGAAAGTTTCCCCACAAACATTATCGCTTCAATTTTTGGTTTCAAGAAAATGGATTTCTTTGAAATTTCAGTTCCTGAAGAAAGAGAAACGCCGAAAGTAAAATTTTAAAATTCAAAAAAGGAGGTGGAAATATGGATAAAGAAGAATTAGAAAGAATGAAAGAAGAGTTGAAACGTTATTTGGGAAAAATGATAAAGGTAAAATACAAAGAGTATGGAAAAGAAAAGTCAATCGAAGGAATACTGGAGGATGTGAATGAAGTAGGAATCAAAATTGATACTTTTGAGTGCCTCCTCATCCCTTTCGAGGGATGGGGAATTGGCATTTTAAGTGTAACTCTCGCCGAAGAAGTTTATAAAAACCCTTGGCTTTCTCTTTATTTTGATGAACTTTCGCGCATTCAAGTGTAAAACGAGATCTTAAAACAGGAGGTGAAAGAATGAAAAAACTTTGGAAAGAAATTGAAGAAAAACATCCTAATCTTGCTGAAATTTTTAGATTAAACTTCATTCGTGAATTCTACGGGAATGAATTGTTTGAAGAAACTCTCGAATTGTTAAGAAAGATTGAAGATTATTGGATTGCCAACGAAATTCTTTTCATTTTAGGAGAATGGGCAATGAGAAAAAAGAAATCTTCTCTTTACTCAAAATTAATTTCTCTTTTGAAAAGGGTCGATGATCAAACGAGATTAAAGATTATTCGAGATGAAAGATTATTGTGGTCTCGAGAAGATAAGAAAATGGAATCTGCCTTAAATGAATACGAATCAAAATATCAGTAGTTCTTTTAGTCTTTTAAAGGGGGATTTTATTCCCCCTTTATTTTATAACTCTCTTTAACTCTCTCTAAATCTGTAGTTAATATCAACGAATAAGGAATCTGTTGCGAATGTACAAATGGCGGGTCAAATACGGGTATTTGGCGTGTAGAGAAAAATTTTGCTTTAAACTCCTATAATTTGACAATTTTTTGAAAATTTGCTATAGTTAAAGAAAAAAGGAGGTGGATGATGAAAAAAGAAACAATGGTATTGTTATTTCTTTCTTTAATAAGTAGCCTTGAAACAATCATTAATACTGGGTTTTGGGCAACAGTATGGTTCATATTCGCGTTCATTTCTTTTTCACTTGCTATTTTAAATGAAACAAGTGAATAAAATTAAAAATAAAAAACCCTCCTTCGGGAGGGCTTTTAATTTGCAAAAATTTTGAAATTGTTTTACACTAAAATATGGCCACTTTGTACACTCAAGCAGAAAAAAACATAAGGAAAACTTGGATTTTAATAACTTCATTTTTGATCTTTGTGATTTTTTTGGGATGGATTTTTGCTCGAGTTTTTAATAGCTCTTTAATTTTGTATTTTGCAGTTTTTTTGGCTTTTCTTCAAAGCTTCATCAGTTATTGGTATTCAGATAAAATCGTTTTGGCAATGACAGGAGCTAAACCTGTAGAGAAAAAAGACAATCCAGAGCTTTACAGAATCGTGGAGAACCTTTGCATTACTGCAGGATTACCAGTACCTAAAATTTACATTATCGATGATGACCAACCTAATGCTTTTGCCACTGGGAGAGATAAAAATCATGCAGTAATTGCTGTAACAAGAGGGCTTTTGGAAAGATTGGAAAAAGTGGAATTGGAAGGAGTAATAGCACATGAGTTAGCCCACATTGGAAACAAAGATATGTTATTGCAAACTGTCACTGTAACTTTGGTTGGTTTTGTGGCTATTTTATCAGATTGGTTTTTGAGATTGAGCTCTTGGGGAATAGGGATTGGAAAAAGAGATAGTGAAAGGAATAACGCAAGCTCAATTTTTGCCATTTTAGCAATAGTGGCTGCAATTTTAGCTCCTTTGATTGCCCAACTGATTCACTTTGCAATTTCAAGAAAAAGAGAATTTTTAGCAGATGCAACAGGAGCTTTAATCACAAGATATCCTGAAGGTTTGGCAAGGGCCTTAGAAAAAATAGCTTCTTATCCATACTCAATGAAAAATGCCTCTATGGCAACCGCCCATTTATTTATTGCAAATCCTTTGAGAGGAAAAGAAAAACAAAGTTGGCTGGCAAAACTCTTTTCCACCCATCCCCCAATAGAAGAGAGAATTAAAGCCTTAAGGGAAATGTCAATATAATTTACTTTAGTTCTACTTTAGCTCCTACTCCTTCGAATTTTTTCTTTATTTCTTCTGCTTCTTCTTTCTTTACGTTTTCTTTGATTGTTTGAGGTTCTGATTCTGCTTTGTCAACTAAATCTTTGGCGTCTTTTAATCCCAAACCAGTAACTTCTCTTACAAGTTTTATTACTTCTATCTTTTTAGCACCGACTTGTGTCAAAACTATATTAAATGCTGCTTTTTCCTCTTTCTTTTCTCCGCTAATTTCTCCGCCAGCTTGAGTTACTACCGGAGCTACAAATTGTGGTTGAGCTGTCACTCCAAACTTTTTTTCTAAAATTTTGATGAACTCTGCTAAATCCAAAACAGTCATTTTTTCTATTTCTTCTACAATCTTTTTAAATTTTTCAGGAATTTCAATTTCTTTTTCTTCCATAAACTTTATTTTCCTTCTTTTTGACCTTTAATTTGTTCTAAAACAAAAATTAATTTTAACAAAATTTGATTGAAAATCAAGGGGAGTTTTTGAATTGGAGATAACAAAGTAAAAGTCAATTTTCCCAAAAGTTCTTTTTCTGAAGGCAACTCTGAAATTTGCAAAATCTCTTTTTCAGAAAGAATTCTGTTTTCATAAATTCCACCAAAAATCTTTGAAGTTTCTTTACCTTCTAAAGCTTCTTTTAAAAGTTTGATAGGTAAAGAAAAAAGCTTTGGTGCTAAAATTATTGCTACAGGCAGTTTTTCTTCTAAAAATTCTAAATTCTTATCAGAGAAAGCTTTTTTAAGCAAAGTCTTTTTCATCACTAAAAGTTTACATTTTTCTTTTTTTAATTTCTTTCTTAAATCTTCCAAGGTTCTGGTATCGAGCTTAAAAATGCTAAAGAAAACCAAAAACTTGAAATTTTCCAGATTCTTTTTGAACTCTTCTAACATTTTAATCTTTTTTTCTTTTTTCTTTATCATGGTTTTTATTGCTCAACACAGATTAAAGCTAAAGAAGAATTACAAGAAGATCCAAAATCTACAGAAAAACCATCTTCAGTTGGTAAAATGCTTATTCCTCCAACAACAGTTACTGGCCATTTTACGCCCCTTTCATCGTAACACTCTTTTGAAATTTCACTAACTTCTCTTTTATCTGTAGTCCAATTTTGGCAAGAAGTAGTAAAAGAGAATTTAGCTTCTGTTCCAAAAGAAGGAACTCGAACGCATTCTTTTTTCGTTTCAGGATAAATTCTTCCAATCCATACACCTTTTTCTAAATCTTTTTCAAAGCTTTCTCCAAAAAACCATTTCAAATAATTTTTTGAATTATTAGTAATTTTCTGGAAAAAATCATCAAAGCTTTTTCCCAAAAGCCGGTAGCAATACCTTTTTTCTTTTCTCTCTTCAAGTTTTTTCAAATAAGCATTATAAGCTCTGTCTAAAAATTGATAAGCTTTCAAATACTTTTCTTTTTCTTCGCCCGCTGTCTTTTCTAGAAATCTCTTAAAATCTTTCCAGTACAAAAAATAAGGTGAAATTTCTTCTGAAGGAATTTGTTCTGCTCCAATTTCAACAAAAATTCCATCTAAATTCAACCTTTCTTTTGCTGAAACGTTTTCATCTCCCAAAAGGGCCTTAAATTTTCCTTCCAAACCCATTGCCTCTGCTTCTTTTTGACAAATTTGGTCTGCTCCATCTAAACCTCCTAAATTTCCAGAATAAAGTCCCCTAGTAATGAAAACTCTTTTTAAATTTGGATAATCTGAAGGAACAAAGTGCCACTCTTGTGGTATTGAAAGTTCTTCGCAAAAAGCGATCGTAGGTCCTACGATTTTAAAAATTCCTGATTGATCGTAATATTTTTCAATGTTTTCTGTGTGTTCTATTATTTCGATTTTATAATCGTCTCTTGGTTGTTGCCAAAAAGAAATTTTCCAATTAAATTTTCCTCCAGAAACCCCTTCTGCAATCATCATTCTTTCTCCTTTACCCTCTGAAATCAAATAAATATCAACTTTTCCAATTTTTCTTCCTTTCCATAAAATGGTAACCGTTTTGCCAGCCTCAAATTTTTCACCTCCTTTTGGGTAGATTAATTTCAATTCTTTTTTCGTTAAAATTACAAAAATCAAAATTGAAGCTAAAATCAAGATTAAAATTCCTAAAATAACTATTCTCAGATCAATTTCTCTATATCTTTCCATAAATTTTTTTACTTTAAAAGATTAACAATTTCTTTTGCGAATTTTTCTGCAGATTGAGGACCATTACCTGTAACAATTTTTCCGTCAACTACTACATCTTTGTCTTCGAAAATGGCACCGTTTTCTTTCAAAATTTTTGCTTGAGATTTTGTAAAGTCTGTCCAAACTGTAGCTCTTTTTCCATTCAAAACTCCTGCTTTGGCCAAAATCACAGGAGAAATGCAAATTGCTCCCAAAACTTTTCCTTTTTCTACAGCCTCTTTGGCCAACTTATAAGAATCTTCATTATCAAGATGTTCTAAAGCTCCAGGCCCTCCAACAAAAACTATGGCATCGAATTCTTCAACAGAAACTTCAGAAATTAAAAAGTCTACTTTAACATCTCCTCCATCTGCTCCAATGGCCGTTCCTTCCTTGTCGCTCGCTGTTTTAACCTCTATTTTCGACTCTTCAAAAATTTTCCTTGGAACAAAATATTCTTGATCCCTAAAATCTCGAAAAGCAATGATCATTAAAACTTTCTTCCCAGAAAGATTCTCTGCCATTGTCTCTTCTTTTTTTACTTCTTTTTTGAGTTCTTTTTTTTGACCTTTTTGAGAAAAGAGAATTCCACCAAAAATTATAAATAGAATTAAAATACCCAAAAATAAAACCTTCTTTATCATTTCAAAATATACAAAAATTCAAATTTTTTTGCAAATTTCGATTTTTTCTTGAAATTCTGCCCAGCTTAATGTAAAATTTTTTCATATGGAAATCAAATTGTCAAAACTTGAAAAAGAAATTTTAGATTTTTGGGAAAAAAACAAAATTTTTGAAAAATCTTTAAAAGGGAAAAAGAATTTTGTTTTTTACGAAGGGCCTCCTTACGCCAACGGCAAACCTGGAATTCATCATTTTTTGGCTCGATGTTTCAAAGATGCAGTTTGCAGGTTTAAAACAATGCAAGGATTTTTAGTCTTGAGAAAAGCAGGATGGGATACTCATGGATTGCCTACTGAAATGGAAGTTGAGAAAAAATTGAACATTAAAAATAAAAAAGAAATTGAAGAAAAAATTGGAATTGAAAAGTTTGTAAAAGAATGTAAAAAGAATGTGTTTTTTTACAAAAAAGAGTGGGAAAAATTTACCAAAAGAATGGGATACTGGATCGATTTGGAAAATCCTTACATTACTTGCTCAAAAGAATACATGGAATCTGTTTTGTTCATTTTGAAAATTTTTTGGGAAAAGGGTTTGTTGTACGAAGATTTCAAAGTGGTTCCTTATTGTCCAAGATGTCAAACTACTCTTTCTTCTCACGAAGTCGCCCAAGGATACAAAAGAGTAAAAGAAAATTCAATCTATGTTAAATTTAAGGTTTTGAATCCTGAATTTGAGAATACATTTTTGTTAGTTTGGACCACCACTCCCTGGACATTACCTGGAAATGTAGCTGTCGCAGTAAATCCAAATTTTGTCTATGTTAAAGCAAAAAAGGATAATGAAAGCTTTATTTTGGCAAAAGAAAAAGTTTCTTTGTTAGGAGAAAACTTTCAAATAGAAAAAGAATTTTTAGGAAAAGATTTGGAAGGAATAAAATACGAGGGTGTTTTTCCTCCAAAAAATGTACAAGTTCCCTTTAAAGTGGTTTTAGCAGATTTTGTGAATTTGGAATTTGGAACAGGTTTAGTTCATATTGCGCCTGCTTTTGGGGAGGAAGATTTTGAGTTAATAAAAGATCAAAACTCAAAAATCAAAGATCAAAATGAAAAATTTCCCATAATTGTGAACGTTGATGAAGAAGGAAAATTCAAAAACGAAGTCGAAAATTTTGCCGGACTTTTTGTGAAAGAAGCTGACAAAAAAATTATTGAAAATTTAAAAGAAAGGGGGCTTTTGTTTAAAGAAGAATTGTACGAGCACGATTATCCTTTCTGTTGGAGATGTAAAAATCCTTTGATTTACTATGCCAAAAAAAGTTGGTTCATTAACGTTACAAGGGCAAAAGATGAACTTTTAAAAGAAAATCAAAAAATAAATTGGGTTCCTGAATTTTTGAAAGAAGGAAGGTTTGGTCAATGGTTAAAAGAAGTTAAAGATTGGGCACTCTCTCGTGAAAGGTACTTTGGAATTCCTCTGCCAATTTGGAAATGTCAAGTTTGCGGACATACAGAAGTAATAGGAAGTAAAGAAGATTTGTTAAAGCAAAGGTCCTCAAAAAACGAGTATTTTATTTTGAGGCATGGTGAAGCTTTAAACAATAAAAAGAACGTTTTAGTAACCCAAATTCCAGAAAAAATTCGTTGTCCTTTAACAAAAAAAGGTGAAAGGGAGGCAAAAGAAGCAGCAAAAAAATTAAAAAATAAAAAAATCGATTTAATTTTTGCTTCTGATTTTGAAAGAACAAAACAAACTGCAGAAATTATAGCAAAAGAGTTAGGCCTGAAAGTAATTTACGACAAAAGGTTAAGAGAAATTAACGTGGGAATTTTTGATGGAAAAAAAGTAAAAGATTGGGAAGAATTTTTCGAAAGTTATGAGGAGAGATTTACAAAAAAAATTAAAAAAGGTGAAAATTACAATCAAGTCAAAATGAGAATGTATAGATTTTTGGAAGATTTAGAAAGAAAGTATCAAGGAAAGAAAATTTTAATTGTGAGCCATCAAAGACCTTTAACGATGTTAGAAGGAGCGGTAAAAGGTTTTGAAATTGAAGATTTTAAAAAGTTCGAAAAAAAGAAAATTAAAACTGGAGAAATAAGAAAAATAGAATTTAAAAGCTTGCCTTACAACGAAGAAGGTGAAATTGATTTTCACAGGCCTTATATCGATAGAGTAAAATTTTTGTGTCCAAAATGCGGGTCTTATTTGGAAAGAGTAAAAGAAGTGATAGACGTTTGGTTTGATTCTGGGGCAATGCCTTTTGCCCAGTGTCATTGGCCTTTTGAAAAAAATCAAAAATCAAAAGGCAAAAATCAAAAATTAGTACCACCAAAACTTTTCCCTGCAGATTTCATTTGTGAAGGAATGGATCAAACAAGAGGATGGTTTTACAGCTTGCTTGCAATTTCTACTCTTTTGGGTTTTGGAACCCCTTACAAGAATGTCATTACCATTGGAATTGTTTTGGATGAAAAAGGTGAAAAAATGTCAAAATCGAGAGGAAACGTGGTCGATCCTTTTTTGATGATGGAAAAATACGGAGCGGATACTTTAAGATGGTATTTTTACACTATCAATCAACCTTGGGAAGAAAAGAGGTTTTCAGAAAAAGATGTTTTTGAAAAATTGAAAAATTTCATTCTAACTTTGCAAAATTGCTTTTTATTTTACCAAACTTATTGCCAAAAAAGAATAAATTTGAAAGTTCCTTCTTTGAAGAACGTTTTAGATAGATGGATTGTTTCAAGATTGCAAAAGCTAATTTCAGAAGTAACAAAAGATTTGGAAAACTTTTCTTTAACTCCAGCTGCAAGAAAAATCGAAAGCTTTGTGATAGAAGATTTATCTTTGTGGTACATAAGAAGGTCAAGAAGGAGGTTTCAAGACCCAGAAACCAAAGAAGAATTAGTAGAAGCTCAAAAAACTTTGGGTTTCGTGTTAGTAGAGCTTTCAAAAATTTTGGCTCCATTTTTACCTTTTTTGTCAGAAAGAATTTATCAAGAAGTTTTGAAAACAAAAAAATCAGTGCATCTTGAAAGTTGGCCAAAAGCAAATTTGAAATTAATAAACGAGAATTTAGAGAAAGAAATGGAAAAAGCAAGAAAAATTGTCGCTGAAATTTTAAGAAAAAGACAAGAAATGAAAATTAAAGTAAGACAACCTTTAAGGAAAGCGATTATAACAGAAAAATTTTCAAGCGAAATTTTGGAATTAATAAAAGAAGAAACAAACATTAAAGAAATTTTGTTTGGCGAAAAGTTTGAAATTGATTTTGAAATCGATGAAAAATTAAAAGAAGAAGGAATTTTCAACGAAATTTTGAGGAATTTACAAGAAATGAGAAAGAAAAGAAAACTTTTACCAAAAGACAAAGTAAAACTTAAAGTTTTTGGGGACGAAAAATTAATCTCGGTAATAAAAAAATACCAAAAAGAGCTTCAAAGAAAATCAAAAATAAAAGAAGTCCAGTTCGCAAAATTAAAGAAAATTCCAAAATCTTTTGAAAAGCTTTTAATTGAAAACTCAGAGATTTACTTGAGAATAGAAAAATGATAAAATTGTTATTTTAGCCGCTTTAGCTCAGTGGCAGAGCGCCTGTCTCGTAAACAGGAGGCCCCGGTTCGATTCCGGGAAGCGGCTCAAAAAATATGGAAGAAAAAATTTTAGAAATTGAAAATAAAATAAAAGAGCTTTCTCACTTTCTTTGACATTGAAGAAAAGAGAAAAAAACTCAAAAACTTGGAGAGTTTGAACATTTGGACGGATTTGGAAAAAGTAAAAGAATACCAAAAACTCAAAAAGGAAATAAAAGAGTTTAATGATTTGAAAGAAAAACTCGAACTTTTGAAATTGGAATTTGAACTTGGAGAAAAAGAAAGTTTTGAAAAAGATTTAAAAGAGATTGAAAAGGTTTTAAAAGAAAAAGAAATTTTGCTCTTTTTGTCGGGAAAATATGATAGAGGCGATGCTATTTTGTTTTTTCAAGCTGGAGCTGGAGGAAGGGATGCTGAAGATTTTTGTGCGATATTGCTTAGAATGTATCAAAAGTTTTGCGAAAAAAGAGGGTTTTCATTTGAAATTTTAGACATTAATTTTGGAGAAGAAGGGGCAGAAGGAAGGTTAGGTATTAAATCTGCAATCTGTGAAGTTTCAGGTCCTTTTGCTTTTGGAATTTTAAAAGGGGAATCCGGAGTTCATAGATTAGTGAGAATTTCTCCTTTTTCTGCTCAAGGACTAAGACATACTTCTTTTGTTTTGGTTGAGGTTTTGCCGAAAATAAGAGAAGAAGATTTTGAAATTAAAAGTTCTGATTTGGAAATTGAAACTTTTAAAGCTTCAGGACCCGGTGGTCAATATGTAAACAAAAGAATGACTGCAGTAAGAATTAGACATTTGCCAACTGGAATTGTTGTCACTTGCCAAACAGAAAGATCTTTGCAACAAAACAAAGAAAAAGCGCTTGAAATTTTGAGAACAAAATTGTATCATTTACAAAAAGAAAGAAAAGAAAAGGAATTGGAAAAGATAAGAGGAGAAAAGAAAAAGATTGAGTTTGGAAAACAAATTCGATCTTACGTCTTGCACCCTTACAAACTAGTGAAAGATTTAAGAACAAAAGTAGAAACGACTCAGGTTGAAGAGGTTTTTAATGGAAATTTGGATGATTTTATTGAAGCAGAAATAAAAATGGAAGTTGGAAGAAGCGAGCGACAAATGGGCGGTTAGCTCAATGGCAGAGCGCGCGCTTGACGTGCGCGAGGTTGTAGGTTCGAGTCCTACACCGCCCACTTTCTTATAGGAAAAAAAGAAATACGATGAATTTTGCAAGGACCATATTTTTTTAATGCTCTCAAATGATTTTTTGTAGAATAACCTTTGTGGTTTTCAAAACCATACTGGGGAAATTTTTTAGCAAAGTTTTCCATTAATTTATCTCGATAAACTTTTGCCAAAATTGAAGCTAAAGAAATTAAAAAATTTTTTTGATCTCCTTTTACTATCGAAATTTGAGAATAGTTTAAATTGATTTTGAAATTGCCGTCCAAAAGCAAAATTTTCTTTTTATTTTTTAAATTCAGTTTTTTCTCTAAATTTTTTACTGCTCTTTCCATGGCAAGTTTTGTTGCCTCAAAAATATTAATTTTATCAATCACTCTTTCAGAAACTTTCCCAACCCCAAACACAAAAAAAGGGCTTTTTAAAACCTCTTGATAAATTTTTTCTCTCTTTTTTTGAGAAATTTTTTTGGAATCCTTGACATTCTTTATCAAAAACAAAAAAGAGGGATAATTTTTAATTTTTTTGAATTCAAGTTTTGGGTTAAAAGTTATAGCAACAGCGACAACAGGTCCTGCTAAAGGTCCTCTTCCCGCTTCGTCTATGCCAACGATAATCGTTTTTCGTTTCATTCTGAAAATTTTATCAAAAACTTGAAAATTCTAAAAAATTTGAGTAAAATTTCAAAAATTTGGGGGCGTAGTTTAGCCTGGCTAAAACGCCCGCCTGTCACGCGGGAGACCGTGGGTTCAAATCCCATCGCCCCCGCAAAATTTTTTATGTGGCCATTCAAGAAAAAGAAAATTGAAAATTTGTCAGACGTTTTAAAAAAAATTTCACAAATTGAACAAAAAATCGAAGACTTGAAAGAAAGATTAGAAAAATTGGAACAAAAAGAGCAATTTTCGATTAAAAAAATCGGAATTTTCAAATTTGACGCTCTTGAAAATTTGGGAGGAAAGCAAAGCTTTGCTTTAGCGATGTTAGATGAAAACAACAACGGAGTGGTGATTTCTAATTTAGTTTTAAGGGAAAATTCAAGAGTTTTTGCGAAATTAATCAAAAACGGTTTTTCAGAAAGTTTGCTTACTGAAGAAGAGAGAAAAGCAATAGAAATTGCAAAAAATGGAAAAGAACAAATCTTCAACCACAATAAAAAAACAGCCAGTAGTTACTATTTTAGGACACATTGATCATGGAAAGACGACTCTTTTGAATGCAATAAGAAATTTGCCTTTCACTGGAGAAAAACCTGGAGGAGTAATTACTCAAGAAATTGGGCTTTTTGAAGTTGAAGTTGAGGGTTCAAAAGTTACTTTTTTGGATACTCCAGGACACGAAATTTTCTCTCAAATGAGAGAAAGAGGAGCTAAAGTAGCTGACATTGCCATTTTAGTGGTTTCTGCGATCGAAGGGCCAAAAGATCAAACGAAAGAAGCTTTGGAAGCAATAAAAAAAGCCCAAATTCCTTTTTTGGTAGCAATCACAAAGGTAGATTTGCCAGGAGCAAACGCCCAAAGAGTAAAACAAGAATTAATGAAAATTGGAGTGACAGTTGAAGAATTTGGAGGAGACGTGCCCGCAATAGAGACTTCAGCTAAAACTGGGCAAGGAATAAAAGAGCTTTTGGAAATTTTAATTTTGTTAGCTGAAATGCAAAGTTTGAAAGCTGAAATTACTAAAAATCCAAAAGGGGTAATAGTTGAAAGTCAGTTCGACCCAAAAAAAGGGATTTTAGCTACTTGTTTGGTAGAAGAAGGAATTTTGAAAGTGGGGCAAGTTGTAGGAACTAAAACTGCTTTTGGGAAAATAAGAAGAATGGAAAATTGGAAAAAAGAAGTTTTAAATGAAGCTTTCCCAGGACAGGGGGTTTTGGTTTTTGGATTTGAAGAGCAACCTGGAGTAGGAGAAATTTTTGAAGTTTTCGAAAGTATAGAGAAAGCGAAAGAAAATTTAGAAAAGATAGAAAAAAGAGAAAGGAAAATTTTGGTGCCAGAGGAGGGTCAAAAAACTTTCGATATTATTTTGAAGGCAGATTGTTTAGGAAGCTTGGAAGCTTTAGAAAGATTGATAGAAAGATTTCCCCAAGATAAAGTTTTAGTGAGAGTTTTAAAATCTGAAGTGGGCTTGGTTTCAGAAGATGATATTAAATTGGCAAAAACTTCTGGGGGGAAAATTTTGGCTTTTAAAACGGAAGTAGATAAGGTGGCAAAGAAAATTTTGGAAAAAGAAAGGCAAATTAAAGTTTATCAGTTTAGTGTAATTTATGATTTGCTAGAATGGATAAAAAAAGGAATAGAAAGACTGCTTGAACCTGAAATTGAAAGAAAAGAAATTGGAAGGTTGGAAGTTTTAGTTTTGTTTTGGAGATCAGGGTCAAGACAAATTGTAGGGGGAAAAATGATTGAAGGGGAAGTTAAAAGAGGAGTGAAAATTGAAATTTTAAGAGGAGAAGAAATCGTGGGAAGAGGAAAAGTAATTAATTTGCAGATTAACAAAAGAGACGTAGAAAAAGCAAAAAAAGGAGATGAAGTTGGAATTTTGTATGAAGGCGATGAAAGAATAAAAGAAGGAGATATTTTAATTTTTGTGGTTGAAGAGAAAAAGAAGGTTGAAATTTAAGAAGAAAAATTGAAAAGTTTTAGGATTTTTTTTAAAATTAGTAAAGGCCTAGTACCCGAGGGGTTCAGGGAGCTGTCTGCAAAACAGCTAACGTGGGTTCGAGTCCCACCTAGGCCTCAAACGCCCGGGTGGCGGAATTAGTAGACGCAAAGGACTTAAAATCCTTTGGGGAATTCTTCCCCGTGAGGGTGCAAGTCCCTCCCCGGGCACAAAGTAAAGTTTAATCATTCTAGTTCTTTTTCAATATCTTCAAGTTCTTTACCAATGAATTTTTCTGAAATGTCGAGAGCTTCTTTTAATTTATCCCTTACTTTTGCTTCTGAATCTGTTAAACCTGGTTTCCCATCCAAATATTCGATTTGCTCTTGAACCTCTTCTCTTAATGCTTTAAAAGCAGTCAAAATTGCCTGAGCTAATTCTTTTGTTTCTTTTTTCAATCTTTTTCTCCAAAGCGAAATTCGATACCAGGCATAGAAAATAATCAACAAAAGGCCGATTATTATAACAATTAAAGTAGTCATAACAGTCAAATAATCAATTGCTATTTTACCGAATCTTAAAAAGGTAGGCAAGCTCACATAAAATTCGCATGCTTTTGATGGCAAACTCAAAGCTCCCCTTTCATCTTGTGCCTCAACCCAAACTTTGTATTTTCCTTCTTTTAAAGGATCTGAAACAAAAATCCATTTCCCATTCTCTCCTGCTTTTATTTCTTTCAAAACGGGCTCTTCCCCTTCCCTTTGGAGAAAAACTCTAATTTTTGCATTCTTTATGCTTTTTCCTTCTAAAATCAAACTTGAATTTGGATAAATATTTTTTGGGCAAGATTTAATTTGCGGGGTCTCAATTGGCAAAATTTCAATTTCTTTTTTTGCATCGGTAAAATTGCCTGCTTTATCAAAAGCCCTGACTACTACTAAATGTTTTCCAGGTGCTTGTGAAGGAAGTTTTAATGGATTTTCTTTTGTAATTCCTCTAACTTGGAATGGTTCTCCTTTCCCGATTGTTACTTCGTAATAATCAATTCCTGATAGTTCATCTTTTGCCTCAAAAAATAAAACTGGCTGGGGATCGGTTGGGTCTTCCATTTTAACTTCAATTTCAAATGGCAAAGGAGGTTTTGTGTCAATCATCAATTTTCGATGAGTGAGAGCTCCCCAACCATATTGATTTTTGAAATTAATATGAAAGTACCAAATTCCATCTTCTAAATTAGAAAAAGAAACTGAAGAGGTTGGTTCAAAAATTTCTTTTGGGTTTGTTGTTGGATTTTTGTCTAAGGCATAACTTATTGCGATTACATCTTGGGGCAATTTCCATTGAAAACGAGGAGAATTGTTTGAGCACCATTTATTTTCATCAGGGCAATCTGGCGAAAAAACCCTCGGAGCTTTTGGGAGAGTTCCGGTTGGCTTTGAAATTTCTTCTTCTGATGGTTGAGGAGTCATTTCTTCTGGAGGAATTGTCTTTGTTTCTTTTGCCACCAAATTGTAAACCCCTGTTCCAAAACTTCCCAAAACGTTTGTTCCCTTTCCATCATCTGCTAAAACTGAACCAGAAGCGAAAGTTAAATTAGTAGTCCCTGAAGTTTTTGCCCGAAAATAAATGTTGAAAATCGTTCCAGCAGCTCCGGTAAATCCAGGGCTAGGTTTTCCACCAGCAAAGCTTATTGTTCCTTGAGAATTTGAAAAAGTTGGTTCTTGAACCCAAAGAGTAAAAATTGAATCTTCTTTTGAAATTTTTACAACTTCAAGTTTGTCTGGGTCAAAAACTATCGTTCCATCAGCAGCATTAATTGCCACTCCCCCACTGTTTACTTTGACCTGAACCAAAAAAGTATTGCCAACGGTGTAAGTTCCAGAGGATGGAGAAAAGTACAAAGATGCCTTTTGACCATTCGCTTTTGGCACTAAAATGCAAAATGCAAAAATCAAAATGCAAAATGACAATGTTAAATGAAAAATTAATTTTGAATTTCTATCAATCATTTTGATTTTTGATATTTGATTTTTGATTTTTTGTAAAACCAATAACCAGTTCCTGCTCCCACTAAAATTGGAATAATTATCCACCAAAGAAATGGTTTTTGAGGGGGTACATACTCTGCGATTCTTTCGTTTCCAGCTTTATCAACCGCCTTCACTAATATTTTACTTTTTAAACTCTGATCTTCCAACAAATAAGGGCTCTCTGCTCTTTTCCAATTTCTTTTTCCTTCTTTAACTTCATAATGGTCAATTCCCGTTTGTTTATCAGTAGTTGAGAAAACAATAAAATATTTTCCTCCAAAAATGCTTGGATCTTGAGAAATTTTTATTTCAAAGGGCTCTGGCGGAATGTTATCTTTTGTCAACTCCTCTTGCCATTCCTCTTTGGGAACTTCTGTTTTCTCTGGCAAAATTGTAAAAACCGCTCCTTTAGTAGTTAATTTAGCTTGCGTTCCAAAACCATCATTAAGTAAAACTTGACAACCATCTAAAAATTCAAGTTTGGCGTCTGTTTTGTACTCAAGTTTCACGTCAGTTTCGCGCACCTTAAAAATTATTCTTCCCAACAAATTTGGTTTTCCTGGTTCGCCAGGTAATGGTCCGCAAAAGCCCCCAGGAATTCCTCCAATAAAAGAAATTACGCCTTCTTTTTGATTGATTTTTGGATTTTGAAGCCATAAAGTCAAAATTGAATTTCCAGTGCTAAAATCTTTAGCTTCTAAAATTTCTTTTGGAAAGCTAACAATTGCTTTCACAGTATTAATACACTCTCTTTCAGTATCAATCCTTAAATCAACAATAAAAGTGTCTCCTAAACGGTATTCTCCTTTATTTGGTTCAAAATACAAAATTGCTGTTTTAGCAACTAAGGGAAGGAAAAGAAAAATGGAAATTAAAGAAACAATGATTTTGAATTTTAAATTTTTTTCATTTTGCATTTTGATTTTTGAATTTTGAATTTTTATTAACCTGTCCAATAATACAACAATATCGAAAAATCTGGCAAATTGACAATTCCATCATGGTTCATATCGACGCAGGGGTTGTATTTTCCCCACCAATACAAAAGGATTGAAAAGTCAATCAAATTTGTCCTTCCATCTTTGTTAAAATCTGCTTTAGGACAAATCTCTTCTACTTTGTATTTTCCCACATAAAAACTCAAAACAGAAGAGAAAGCAGATTTTAAACCCTCTGGACTTTCGGCCTTAGCTCTTGTTGTGTGCATTCCTTCTTCCAAAGGACTGGTATCTAACGAATAGTCCCAATCTCCTGTCTTTTTTGCTTTGGTTGTTTTTATTATCTCTTCTGGCGATTCAACATGGATTGAAATTTGACTTTCTGGAGCAGTCTGGCCATAAATATTTAAGGCTTCTCCTTTTGCCACTTTTGTTTTTTCCAACTCGATCGTTGGCGGAATAAAAATGTTTGAAATTGTCGTTATTTTCCCTTCTAAAATTGTAACAGAAAAAGAAATGATAATTGACCTCCTTCCTTTACTATCTTCTGCCCACAAAGAAAAATTCCAAACTCCTGGTGAAATGTTTTTAATTTCTGTTTTAAAATTGGCGTTATTGTCTGCATTTACAATTTGCGCCACTTCTCCATCTTTCAAAATTGTTATTTTTGCTAAAGGATATGCCTTCCCTTGTAAAACAACTTTTGTTTCAGTTGGTGGCAGAACATAAACTCCGCCTCCTCCGCCACTAAAAGGTGCTGTGTAACAACCTGAAGTATCAAAAGTACAATCTGGTCTACACCTTAAAGTTCCGCCTGAATACCCCAAACTTTGACAGCTCGCCCCACCTAAATCACTTCCATCGCATTGCTCCCCTCCCTCTTTGACGTTATTTCCACAAACTGAGATCTTAACTTTGATTGTAATTTTTCCTTGGCTATTGGCTAAAACGCTTTTGTTAGAGAAAAAATAAAAAATTACTACTAAAATAGCAAAAAGTAATGAAGTAATGAATAAAAATTTCCCTTTTTTCCATTGCATCGCATTTAATTTACTTTTTTCTCAGGCTAATACCAATCTTCACAGAAAAGAATTGGCGGAACAAAGCAATCAAAATGGCTAAAACGACAATGGCTAAAACAACATAACTCCAGGGCGAATAAAGAGCAAAGAAAGAGGCAATTCTATAATAAATTCCAACTAAGAAATTTGCCGGAGCGACAGTAAAATAAAGCTTAGCTGCTGCCGCAACTCCAACTCGAGTTTGACCTGCTTCTTCTTTTACTATCGGATGGGCTTCCAAATAAGCAAAATAATTTCCAGGCTTTACTCCTTTCAATGGCAAAGTCAACTTAATTTGGACCTGTTGTACCTGTCCTGGCTCCAAATGAAATTGAGATGGCTCAAAACTGAACCATTCTTTTTTAGGTTTTAATCCCATTTGAGGGTTCGTTTCTTGACCTTCATGATACTCAATAGAAACTTCATAATCTCCTGGTTCATCGCCAGTGTTCAAAACTGGTAAAGAAGGTAAAACATAAATCAACCCTGGTTTTAATTTCTGATCGACAACAATTTTCCCTATTCCAACACCCACACCAACTCTTGCCAATACCAAAACAGGCAAAAATAAACCTAAAAGAATAATAATCCTATTTGCTTTCATATCTTTCTAATTAAAATTAGTGGGCGGCTGCCATAACCGTAACTGAAACATCCTGCTCTGTGTAGTGATTGGTGGCAGTGGGAACAGTAATCTGGAGGTTCAAGGTTGTAGTAGCATTTGGCGCTACATTGGTTGCCATTGTCTGATAAGAAGTAGTCAACGGGGTTCCGCCCCAAGTAACAGGACAAGAACTAGTATCAAATTTGTGCACATACTGCTCAAATCCTGGTGTTGATGCCAATGTCCAGTATTGAGAATCTTTTCCTTTAATGCTAAAATCTTCTGCCACATTCCCATCGTTAGTTACAGTTTGGGTATCATTCAAATCACAAGTACTTTTACTTTGACCTGCTGGTATTATTCCGTATTCAATCGAGCCATCTGAAACAGAAAGTGAAATTTTCTGAACCGTGACCTTCGCTGTAATCGTTGCCTCACTCGCTCCCAAAACTGCTGCCCCAATTACCATTCCCACTACTCCTAAAGTGAAAAGCGTTGCAATTAAAGACTTCATAATTTTTTACTCTTTTTGTTATTAATTATTTTTATTCCGACCTTTTAAAAATAAAAACACGCCAAAAAAGGCGTGCAAAATTTTTGCTCTTTAATGAGAATCTCAGAGAGAGGGTATCTATTTGTAATTTATTTTCCATATTTTTATTATAACAATTTTACCTTATAACAATTTTACCTTAAAGAAGTAATAATTTCAAGGTAAGACTGCCTGGATTGTAACATTGACAGATTGTTGACCATAACAACTTGAATCAGTAGGCGTTATTAAACGAAGGTGAATTTTAACTGTCCCATTGGGAGGAATGCCAGTTTTTAATGTTTGGTAAGTGGTAGTTAGGGGAACGTAATTTGTCGGTGGATTTGAACAATCATAATCAGTAGCATTGCAAAATTGGTGAACGTATTGGTCAACGCCATTAGTTGAAGCCAAAGTCCAGGTACATCCTGCGCCCGTTGCATCTTGTCCTTTAATATTAAAATTTTCTGTTACATTTCCATCATTGGTAGCAGTTTGCATATCGTTAAGATCTATCGTACTCTTTGAAGCATTAGTTGTCATAATACCGTAATCTATAGCACCATCACTCACTGAAACGGAAACAGTAGGAGGAGTATAATCCACGACTATCCAAAACTCACTAACCTGAATTGTATCTGATGGACCTAACTGAGTGGCTCTTACACCTATTTCCAAATTATTAATCTCATCCCAGGTCCAAGGTTGACCAGTGTATGGATTGACCGTTCTCGTTTCAGAATAGTCGGTAAATGCAGTTCTTGAGATGGTAGTAGCTGAGGATTCGTAATCTGTGTTATGTGTCCTCCAAATAATGACTGCTTTTTCTGGATAATCTAAACTAATTCCTTCTATTCTTGTTTGGTTAGCTAAGGCCAATGTATTGTCATCAATTCTAAGATACGCGCTTTGGCCAGCCTTCTTGGTTGTTACCTCAACATAAAAATCTATTTCTAAATAATCAGTTTGGTCAACGACGGTATATCCGGGAAAGCTATAAGTACCAGAATATGTAGCCCAGCTCGTACCCCAGTTTGCAGAATTTGCCACGTTTGTGGCTATTGTTGTCCTAATTGTTCCATCGCTTTTTCTAATCAATATATCAACATCGCCATAAACCGTTCCACCCCCTGTGTAGGCACGATAATACACCGTCCAAGTTGCTGGAGGTATTGAAATTACGTCAGTTAATGGGAAAACAAACTTACCAAGAAGATATCGGCCAGTTTTAGCCACTGAGGCTGATAACGTTGTTCCTGTAGCATCTGAACTTTGAGTTTTCAAAAGATAATAATTAGTTCCTGCTATACTAGTCGTTTCTTGGTGAGCATAAAGAGTGTAAGTTTCTGTAGAAGAACTTGCTTTTGCTCTTATATAGGCTGTTACCGAATTTATCGTTCCAGTTTGTGTTGTATCTGCTAAATTTTCGGTTTCTTTTAATGTCGTATTACCTGTGACTTGAACCCCTGTGTTATCGTTTTGATCGCTTGTTAAAATCCAGTGAACGGTGTCCCCAAAAGCTGACCATTGCTGATATGTTCCAGCAGAATTGGGACGAAGAATCAGAGTATCTGGCGATGCTTTTGTTTCTTTTACTTCTGGAGGAATCGATGGTTTTTCCCAAATTTTTGGCCAACCAGAAAAAATCCAAGAAAAAACCAACAAAAACACAATGAAAGTTTTTAAAAATTTATTAAAATTCATACCAACAATTATTCAATTTTAGCAAACTTTCACCCTTAAACCAATCAACCTAATTGGTTTTTTGTTTTCCAAAAAGAATTTCAAAAGGAGTTTTTTTGATTCCCTTTTTAAAATTTCAAAATCCTTTGACGGCTCCTTTAAAGTTTTTGATTTTGTGTGGGTCTCAAATCCTTTGTAGCGACAAATTACAGTAATAGTTTTGAAAGAAAAATTGTTTTCGATTAATTCATCGTAAACTTCCTTTATTAATTTTTCAAAAGTCCCAAAAATTAACCTCGGGTTTCTTGTATCCCTTTCAAAAGTGATTTGTCTTCCTATTGATTTTATAATTTCTTCTAGGCTAACTGGTTCTTCATCAATTCCTCTCGCCCTTTCCCAAATTCTTTCCCCTACTTTCCCAAACATCTCTTTCAATTTTTCTTTTGAAAGTTTTTTCAACTCAAAAATTTTGTTTACTCCAATTGCTCTCAATTTCTCTGCCGTCTTTGGCCCGATTCCTGGTAAATCATCGATATCCAAGGGATCCAAAAAATTTTCAACTTCATCTGGTTTTACAACTTTCAATCCGTTTGGTTTTGCTTTCTCTGTCGCCAATTTTGCCACTGTTTTATTTGGTCCAATTCCAACAGTGCAAGTTAATTTTTCTTTTTCAAAAATTTCTTTTTTTAACTTTTTTCCAAGATTTTCTGCTTCTTTCCAGTTTTTACAAAAACTAATATCCAAATAAGCTTCGTCTAAAGAAACTATTTCATAAACTGGAGAGTACTTTTTCACAATTTCCATTATCTCATCTGAAACTTTTTGATAAAGCTCAATATTGACTGGCAAAAAAATCGCATTCGGGCAAAGTTGCCAGGCCTTTGAAATTGGCATTCCAGATTTAATTCCATATTTTCTCGCTTCATAATTTGCCGTGGAAACCACTCCTCTACCCCTTCCCCCTTTTGGATCAGCCCCAACTACAACCGGCTTTCCTTTAAATTGCGGATTTTCCCTCTCTTCAATTTGGGCAAAAAAATAATCCATATCAACATGTAAAATTATCCTTTGCATATTTTGCCAATCAAATAATTTGGTTTTGCACCAACAATTTTAACTTTTACGAATTCGCCCAAATTTCCCTCTTTCAAAATTACTGCTTTGTAAGACGGTAATCTTGCCAAAAAAGTGTCTCCTCTTTTTTCAGTAATCAACGCCTTAAACTTTTTTCCTAAATATTTTTTTGATTTTTCTTTTGATATCTCTTGCCAAATTTTTGTTAAAATTCTAGATCTTTCTTTTTTGATTCTGCCTGGAAAATCTTTGAGTTTTGCAGCAACAGCTCCTTCTCTTTTTGAATATCTAAAAACGTGCAAAATTTCAGGTTTTATTTTTTTTATTATCGAAACTGTCTCTTTAAAATCTTTTTCAGTTTCTGTTGGAAAACCAACGATGATGTCAGTGGCTAAAAGCGAATTTTTGAATTTTCTTTTGAATTTTGAAGCCATTTCTAAAAATTCTTCAACTCTGTAGCCTCTGTTCATTGCCTTCAAAACATCGTTTGATCCAGATTCAAGGGGCAAATGCAAAAATTTGTAAAATTTTTCATTCTCTAAAATTTTTAAAATTTTCCCAAAAATTTTTTTTGCAAATTTTGGGTTCATCATTCCAAGCCTCACTCTAAAATCTCCTTCAATTTTTGAAATTTCTTTTAAAAGCTCTGGCAACAAAAACTTTCCTTTGTCTAATCCATAAATTGCAAGGTCTTGAGAGGTCAATTGAATTTCTTTTGCGCCAGATTGAAGTGCTATTTTTATATTTTCTAAAATTTCTTTTTTATCAAAACTTCTCAATTTTCCCTTTGCCAATCTCGTTGCGCAGTAAGAACAAAAAGATAAGCAACCTTCTG
>Ga0080004_1112565_pt1 | contig 27607 bp, 23 predicted proteins | sample WasSprMetagenome_FD_69207 | JGI IMG/M metagenome (GOLD analysis project Ga0080004, IMG submission 69207) | Sulfidic aquatic microbial communities from Washburn Spring, Yellowstone National Park, USA - WS (SPADES assembly) (version 2) | ecosystem: Environmental > Aquatic > Thermal springs > Hot... | reverse complement strand
GTGGGTGATGCCGCAGGCTTAGTTGATTTATACCGAGGCGTGGGGATGGATAACGCCGCCCTCAGCGGACGCTTGGCAGTAAAAGCCATAACAAAAGCTGAAGAAGAAGGCTTAGAAGCTGCAAAAAAATACGAAAACCTGATGAAGAAAGTCATCATGAAAATAGAATCAAATGCGAAAAAGCAGATAAAAAGGCTATCATCAAACAATGAACTTGAAAAAAGCCTGTCACCGCTAAACATGCTTAAAGGAGGAATACACATGCTTATAGCCAACGAAATAAACAAGATACTGCCACCAGAAAAACTCATATTTCTCCCACCATAAAACAAACAATTACCGCTTCCTTTAGTCATCGCTAACAGAATAATTATCATGGAGCAGCCTTTATTTGGCGCCGAAACTTTTGTTTGTTGCTTTTGTGTTTTGCGCTTTCAAAAAGGCTTTTGCAATTAGTGGGACCACTAATCCTGTGAGTATTCTTGGAAATAGTGTGAGCGCGGCTCCTCCAATCGTTGTTCCTCTGAGAACCCATGAAAACTGGCTTGTGTATAGCACTATTATGGAGCCCATAACTCCTGAGGTTAATCCAGCATATAGCATTCTTCTGTAGCTGTTTGAACGTTTATTCAGGGCTCCTGCAATGTATCCGATCAGCATGGCGCTAACCAAGTTTCCCAGCAGGCTTACATCTCCTCTTCCTTGACTGGCATATAACTGGTCAGAGAAGTATAAGCCGTAAAGGCTTCCCATGATGAAGCCGGCGCTGCCTCCAGCCCATTTATTCCAGATCATCCCAACAAGCATAGGAACCCCCACAACCACTATCGCCTCAAGCAAGGAATACTTAATCCCCTCCAAGCGGGGCGGAAGCATCCCCACAGCCACAATTAAAAACGCCACAAAAGTTGGAACCAATATGTCATATAAAATTTCACGCCAATCAACACTCAACCTCACCATTAACTTCACCTTAGTACACGCCAAATGCGCCGAAAGATAAAAGCCTTTGCAACTTCTCAAAGAAACTCTGAAAATTTTATAATAGCATCAAGAAAATCACTATGTTCTCTTAGTCGCTGTTAACAGAAGTTATTTGTGCGAATATAACGTATATAACAATTTGTCAGCACAAATTTTTCTGGCTAACTGCTAGTTCAAATGATTCTTGCTCCTTTAGGGATTATCGTTGAGAAGTCTATTTCCTTTTTTCGTTCAAACCATGTGGTAATAAAAATGTGTTTATCTTCTGAATAGTAAAGTATATCGTTTCTTCTGGCAATGTTAAAAAGAAGATTTAATGACTGTGAGATTCCTTTCGGGGAAAGTATTATAGAATAGAGAGGTAAAGCAACTTTGCTATATCCTAATAATTGGGAAAAATCTCTCAAGTTAATCTTGCCAAGTTTACATTCTACAAACCCTAAATGCGCCTCTTTGTTCGATTTAACAACGACTCCAGTCACGTCAACTTCAACTTCATATGTTTGGTAATCTGGAAAGTAACTATGGAACCCTTTCTCGAGAAGCCATTTTGATAAAACCTTTTTAGAAGTGTCTTCAACGCATATTGTTGCGTCCTTAAACTTGCTCTGCAACATTTTTCGGAACCATGAACAGACATCAGGATACATTTCTTCCTCGTTTTTATACAAGCTGTTCACTTCTTTCCTTTCTTCTCGGATTTCACCCATTTTGTCAGCCGTTTATGGCTTTTAACAAAGTTCGCATATCTCACGCAGCCTAAATCAGCACAAATCTGCCAATAGGAATCGTAATGTTTTCCTCGGATTTCTGGAGGCAATTTCTCGGATTTTTCAGAGGGATGTTTCAGCTTAATTTTCCTTCTTTTTGGTGGATTGCAAAAGTTTGCCTTTGCAAAACTCTTTTTTCTATTGTATTCAGCAAGTTCTTCAAGTATTTCTTGCTTATGAGACATGTAGAACCCTATTTTCTCAAAATCGTCTGCAAAAATTTTTATTTGGTGTTCTCTTGCCCAAGCCTCTTTTCTTCCCGCTTTATATTCCTTCAAGCTTGGGTCTCGGGTGTTAGGGTGTCCCCATTGTATAACGTCCACAGGAATTCCTAAATGGTCTTGCAACAGATGGCACATCTGAACTGGCAAACGCCAATTAGAGGAACTATTAAGGACATCCAAGTAAACCCTGCATTTTCCCCATCTATTCCTGTTCGCCCACCTTGCAGATCCTGCTACATCTGCAAATCCTCGAATGTATTCCTTCTTTATGGAATCGCTCGACTCGAAAATTTGATCTGGGACTTCAAATTCGTAATAGGAACTTTTTCCTTTCATAAGCATCTTAACGTTCCGCAGAAACATTGTGTTCTTTAATGTCTCGAGCACTAGGTGGACTGAACGCTCGCTTTCCGTTTTCCTGACATTGATATCCGCAAGTTCATTAACCCTATTTATCACATTGTCCAAGCTTAAGAGTATTTTATCCTTTTGGGTAATCTTCTTTTTTATTCCCTCAACCTCTAAATTTCTAAAAGGGAATTCTATAGAAATTCTCTTTACTCCTCCCTGGTCGGATATTTCCCCTCTAGCGGTTATTAATCCAATAAAATATGCTACATCTTCATCGATATAGTCAAGCGAGGGTTTCTTCGTCTTCAACTTCTTCAACCCTATTCTTCTTGAATATTAGAATATATTCATGGATCTTATTCACTATGAAAACATACGGATAACCTAACGGTCGCAGATTGCTGTATTCTTTTCGCCTATCCCAGATTATTATATCTTCAAGGATAAACCCTATCTTTGTCATCATATCCGTTATACTCATATGAAATGGAATAAATTGGGAGCCTTGGCGAATATCCATTACAATAACTATACATCGTTTACCGCCCTTAAGAACTAGATGAACCTTTTCAAAAATGGACTTCAACTCATCCATAAATTTATTAAAATCTGAAATGTTTCCCAGATCTCTTTCTAAAGATGAATACGGTCTCGGTTCTTTGTAGTCAGCTGTCCTTTTTCTTGTATGAATATTCCAGTATGGAGGGGATGTTATTACTAAATCAACAGAGTTAGGTTTAACATACTTTAAAAGATTCTTAGCGTCTTCACAATAGATATCAGAATCTTCAACTCCGAGATGTATAAGCTTCTGCTGAGAAAGCCTCTTCTTCGCAAGTTCAACGAAATCCGAGTTAATGTCAAAACCAATCCCTTTTCGCTCTAAATCCCTCGCAGCAATTATTGCGCTACCACTACCCATAAAAGGATCTAGAACCACATCGCCCTTTCTCGTGTAAATTTCAATTAATCTCCGACACAATTCCACTGGGAACATGGCAGGATGCTTAAGTTTGCTCTCTTCTCGCGACTTAACAATCTCCCATATGCTAATGGAATACCTCTCCCAGGTTTTCCCATCTAGCTCATTCAGCCTTTCCTTTTTCCTAAGCGTTGCTTGAACCTCTTGATCATCCATTGACCTCACTAATAACCAATTCTAACAAGTTATTTATAAGTTTGAGACGACTAAGCAAACATGAGAGTTCAACATCATACGCACTATTTGCCAACTCTTCCCAAAACCAAAAACTAAGAAAAGCCCTATTAAGACGATATGACCACTTTCAGATTAGCAACATCTTAAAAGCGACTTCTTTTAGTTGCTGTTAACAGAAAAAAGCAAGCTTTTTAATGTTCAAAAATAGAAAAAGAGGGGATTCGCGGGAGAAATCGACAACGTCTAATAGATTTGACCGGACTATACTACCGGAGCTTTGTTCTTATAATACTTGTTTTTGTTATGGTTAAAAGGCTTTTATTTGCAGTTTCATGTGGTGATAAAAAGTGTTTGGGAATTTTATGAGAAAAATGGGGGAGCTAATATTCGCCGCTTTCGCCTTCTTCGGATGGCATTTTTTCTGGTCCTTTTTCCTTTGTTTTTGTTGCTGCTATTACGTCGTCTATGCGTAGTATCATGGATGCGGATTCTGCGGCGCTTTTGACCGCTTGTTCTTTGACTACGGCTGGTTCAACTACGCCGTTGTTTAGCATGTTTTCTGTTTTTCCTGCGAATACGTTTACTCCCATGTATTTTCCGTCTGTTTTTTCGTGGGCAGCCCTGAGTTCAACTATTATGTCTATTGGTTCTAGTCCAGCGTTTTCCGCTAGTGTTCTCGGTATTATTTCGATCGCGTTTGCGAAAGCTTCTATGGCTAGTTGTTCTCTTCCGCCGACTTTTGTTGCATAGTCGCGTAGTTCTTTGGCTATTTCGATTTCCACGGCGCCTCCACCAGCAACTATTTTGTTGTTTTCTATGACATCTGACACTACGGATAGGGCGTCTGTCATGGCTCTTTCTGCTTCGTCAACCATTCTTTCGAGACCTGCGCGGATGAGGATGGCAACTGAGCGGGGGTCTCTGCATTCTTCGACGAAAATCATTTTGTCTTCGCCTATTTTGCGTTCTTCGACGAGGCCTGCTTCGCCTAGGTCTTGCGGCGTTAAGTCGTCCAAGTCTGTTATTATTCTTCCACCTGTAGCTCTTGCCAGTTTCTCCATGTCTGACTGTTTAACTCTTCTTGCTGCTAAAATTCCTTCTTTGGCTAGGAAATGCTGTGCCATGTCGTCTATACCTTTTTGGCAGAAAACCACGTTTGCGCCTGAAGCCTTTATTTTGTCAACCATTTCTTTGAGCATTTTTGTTTCTTGGTCTAAGAAAGCCTTCATTTGTGTTGGGTCTCGTATGCGTATTTCGGCGCTGAACTCTGTTTTTTCAATTTCTAATGGGCAGTCAAGTAAGGCTATTTTGGCGTTTTCCACTTTTTTGGGCATGCCAGCGTGAACAACTTCTTTGTCTATTATTACGCCTTTGACCAGTTGGGTTTCAAAGAGGCTTTTTCCTGTTTTCTTTATTATTTGGATGTTGTCTATGTCTGCTATGCGTTTGTCGCCGCGCTGTTCAACTATTTGTTTCACGGCGTCTATGGCTATTTCCGCCAAGTGCTCTTTTGCTGGTCCGACGGCTTTGCTTGCCATCGACGTTAGCGCCACTTTTCTCAACGTCTCGCGGTCTTCTATGTCTATTGGCATTGCGATTTTGTTTATGATTTCCATTGCTTTTTGAGCTGCTTTTCTGTAGCCACTTACGATTATTGTTGGATGGATGTTTTGGTCTAGGAGTTCTTCAGCTCTTTTCAATAGTTCGCTTGCCAGAACTACGGCAGTTGTTGTTCCATCACCCACCATGTCGTCTTGGGTTTTGGCGATTTCCACCATCATTTTTGCTGCAGGATGCTCAACTTCTATCTCGTCTAGGATTGCTGCGCCGTCATTTGTTATTGTTATGTCACCTAGGCTGTCGATGAGCATTTTGTCCATTCCGCGTGGTCCAAGGGTTGTCTTTAACACTTCGCCTATTATGCGGGCTGCCATTATGTTGTTTCTTTGAGCTTCTTTCCCGCGACTTCTGCTTGTTCCTTCTTTGAGGATAAGAACTGGTTGTCCCGACGCTGTTGTTGTTAAGTAAGCCATATCAAATCCTCCTTTTATGGTTAGAATGTTACTTTCTATTCCGAATAGCAAAATGCCCTAAAATATAAACCTTACCTTGCGATTAAACGCTGTAGTTCGTATATCATCAAGCCATGTGTTCAATTACGATTTTGGTTCCTATGCCTATTAAGATTAGGCCGCTTGCAATCCCAACTTTGTTTGAGAATTTGTTGCCTAATTTATTGCCGAAAAGGGCGCCGAAGAACGATAGGGCGAATGTTACTGTTCCGATGACTGTTATTGCTGTGAGGATTGAGATTTTTAGGAATGCGAAGCTTAAGCCGACTGCTAAAGCGTCGATGCTTGTGGCGATGGATAAGAATAGCAAGGTGTAGAGGTTTAGCGTTTTCTTTTGTGGTTTTTCTTGTTTGAGTACTTCATAAACCATTTTAAAACCAATTACACTTAAAATGGTGAAGGCTGCCCAGTGGTCAACGCCTGAAATTAAGTATAAGAGTTCGATTCCCGCGGACCAGCCTATTAGTGGCATAATGGCTTGGAATGCTCCGAAGGATGTTGCCATTTTTAAGGCGACGTTTTTTGTTTGTATTCCACTTGCTATTGATACACTGAAGGCATCTAATGCTAGGCTGATGGCTACGGCGAAAAGCGTTATTACATCCATTTTGCATCGCCTTATTCTTGTAGGCTTATTGTGCTAACAGTTTAAATTTTGGCTTGCAAAGTTTATTTTTGGTGTGTGGAGCATGCAGGTTTCGGTGCGTTTCTTCACTACGCTGAGGGAAGTTGTCGGTAAGCGTGAGGAAACCTTAGAGTTTTCAGATAGCGAAACTGTTACGGTGGATGCTGTTCTTAGGCGGCTGGCTGAAGTTTATGGTAAAGGCTTTGTTGATTACGTTTATGACAGCAAAACTGGCGACGTTAAAGGTTTTCTGCAGTTTCTAATAAATGGTAGAAGCGCCTCGACGCTTGATGGACTTAAAACAAGGCTTGTTGATGGTGATGTCTTGGCGATTATACCGCCTGTTGGCGGAGGCTAACATTCATTGGGGGTTTCGGGTTGCAATAGGCTATAGCCCCCCTCTAGGTTTCTGCGTCAAATTTGTAAGCTGCTTTTGTAAATTTGATATCTCTATAGGTTTTTAGGCGTGTTTTGCCTAGTTTATTTTGAGTTTGTTATGGGAAAATGCAAGGTCTGCGGCGAAAAATCACCCACAATATCGGAAAGTCTAGGCGTCTGCCTAAAATGTATAAGAACCAAACCAGAACAGGCACTACCAATAACTGCTGAAGTTCATATGCGAAGCAGAGCCGTTTACGGTTTGCCTCCTAAACCTCCTAAAGACGAAAACGGGCTTCTTTGCGGCGTTTGCGCCAACAACTGTGTTATTGGCGTTGGCAACTGTGGTTTCTGTGGACTTGTCTGGAACGTTGGTGGTCGCCTAATTCGTTTTGGTGGAACAGCCGATAAAGGCGTTTTGGAATGGTATTATGATGGTTTGCCCGCGAACTGTGTTAGCTGGTGGTTTTGTCCAGGGTGCACTGGAGCCGGTTATCCGCAATACGCCTACGAGCCTTCTGCGGAGTATGGCTATTCTAATTTGGCTGTTTTTTACGGCGCTTGCAGTTACGACTGCCTTTTCTGCCAGAACTGGCATTACCGCAACCTTTCTGTGAAGCATAAGCCAGTTTTAAGCGCCGCGGACTTAGCCTCAAAAGTCAATGCACGTGTTTCTTGCATATGCTATTTTGGAGGCGACCCGTCCCCGCAGATGCCACATTCGCTTGAAACAAGCCGAATAGCCACGGAAAAGGCGAAGGCAGAAAAGCGTATTTTGCGAGTCTGCTGGGAAACAAACGGTTATATGAATCCGAAATTGGCTGAGGAAGCCGCTGAAATCGCCCTAAAAAGCGGCGGAAACATAAAATTCGACTTAAAAGCTTGGAGTGAAGAGTTGAACATCGCCTTGTGCGGGGTCTCCAACAAACCAGCCCTAGAAAACTTCCGCATGATAGGCAAAAAATACTATGACAAGAGAGCGGAACTACCAATGTTGACGGCTAGTACGCTGCTTGTTCCTGGTTATGTAGACGCTATAGAAGTTGAGAAAATAGCCAAATTCATAAGTCAAATAAGCCCAGAAATCCCCTACACACTTTTGGCGTTTTATCCATGCTATGTAATGAATGATCTGCCAACAACAAGCAGAAAACAAGCCATAGAATGCCAAAAAGCAGCAGAAAAACACCTGAAGAACATACGCATAGGAAACATATACCTACTCTCCTAATATTTCACAAAACTAATGTTGCCATTTTCACGAACAAGACATGAAACCAAGATTCGGAAATTCCTCAAGTTATAATTCCATAATTGTTGCAACGTCTTTCACAGTTATTCTGAGCGTGAGATATTCTCTCTGCAAGTAATATTACGAAACAGAAGCACTCCTTATCAGACAACAACAGAGTGGAAAGGGTGAGAGTTAAAGAGAGCAGTTCCATGTTCCATGGATTTTCGCGGAAAATGCAAAAAGCAAAATGTTCCTACTTTAAGGAAAGGGTTAAACAGCGACAGCACTTGAATAGGGAAATCGCCAGATTAGACAAGCTTTTCAAAGAGAACGTAATCGACGAAGACACCTATAGGCGATTTAGGAAACTGTTAGAAATAGCCTATCAAAAGAAACGCCAAGAAACAAGACGCAAATACGGTTTTCCATAAATCATCCTTTATAAAAGTGCTTTACGCCGCCCAGAACGAAGTTTTCTTCCTCATCAAAGCCACATACTCGTTTAGCGCTTCCTGCTCTTCCCCCGTCAACTTATCCATAAACTTTGTCAACAATGCTTTCGCGTCTGCCTCGGGCACCTTCACGTATAATACGTCTTTTTCGAAAAGATGCCGCCCAACTATAGGCTTATCCATTGAAATCGCCACCTGCATTCCCTGTTTCGCCTCTGACAATGCTACGCCTTTCTCTTGAATTTGCTGTATCTCGCCTAAATCCTTTCCATCCTCAGCCCTTACCAAAGCGTATCGTGGTCTTATTCTTCCAGCCAAAACCTCAACACCGAAAATCGCTGGCTTAGCTCTTCTGAAAATGTAGCCTTCCAAAACGCGGATTTTTCCAGGTTTCACCAATTTTTCAAATTCCTCTTCCATTTTCACTTCATGCTGAGTTTTAAGCCAAGAAAGATAATTATCTATTAAATGATAAATGATTTTTTCCATAAATACTTGGACATTTTTGTTTTTTGCTTCTTCCTCGGCGTCTGGCAAAACTTTAACATTAAAGGCTAAAATAACCCCGTAAAGCGGTTCATGCTCCTTAACAATGGAAGCTTCTATAACGTCCCTCTTTGAAACGTCGCCGACATCCGCAAGACGAATTGGCACGTTATTTCGTTTTAGGATTTCTGCGATAGCCTCCAAAGAGCCCAGTGTGTCAGCCTTCAAAATAACGCCTTTAACATCTGTGGCAATCCTGATCCGTTCAACCTCTTCGGAAACAAGCCTAACATACGTTTCCACATCTTCGCCCGGCGGAACAGCGTACAAAGGCGCACCTGCCAAAGCCCCTTCCAGTTCGGGAGCAACAATTTTCACTCCAGCCGCTGCGGAAACAGAATTAACAGAAGAAAACTTGTCGCGGGGGTCTCTAATCTCGTCTAGGGGTTTGGGAACCAAAATGGCTCTAATCCTCGTTACAATGGGCTTTTCCTTCCCGCCAACAACTATCAAGTCATCTTCATGCAAGACTCCATCATAAATTATGGTGTTAACGGTTAAACCCAACCCAGGTTCTTCTTTCACCTCTAAAACCGTGCCTTTCGCGGCTCCCTCAGTGGTCTGCAGCTGCTTCTTCAAATACTGTTGAGTTAACCCAACGAGAACCATGAGAAGTTCTGTTATGCCCTCACCTGTTTTTGCGCTTGTAGGCACAATAGCTATTGTTTTTGTGAAATCCCTTATCCTATCAAAGCGGTCAGCCCTAAAGCCCAAACGGGAAAAAACGCCAATAATATCGTAAAGCCTCGCATCCAAATCCTCACGTACATACTGGTCTTGAAGCTGATAAGCCTTCAAAAAAGGCGTGTCATGATAAGACTTCCATCCTGGTAAACGGTCAATCTTGTTTGCAGCAACGAGAAAAGGCGTTTTCCGCGCCTTTAAAATTTCAATGCACTCGTAGGTTTGCGCTTCAAAACCTCGCAGCACATCAATAACGAGGATGGCTATGTCTGCAACGCTTCCGCCTCTACGCCTCAAATTCGTGAAAGCCTCATGTCCAGGAGTGTCAATAACAAGTAAGCCTGGAATCTCAATCTCCGCCTTAACCATAGAAAGCATGGGGCCAACAAGCTGTTTAAGCGTTTCAGCTGGAAAGAAGCTTGCCCCAATGTGCTGTGTGATGCCGCCAACCTCTCGGGCTTGAACACTTGTTTTGCGGATTTTGTCCAAAAGCAAAGTCTTTCCAGTGTCAACATGCCCGAGAACACATACAATCGGTTGGCGAATAGGCATTTGGGTCTCCTGCGCTGGGTCTAACAAGTAGACTTCTTCAAACTAAATAAACTATACCTTAATAAACACTAGGTAAAGGAAGGCATCTGCCTGAAGTTTTATTCTGTTTTTGCAATAATTAAAAATATTCCTAAAGCCGCAAGTAAAATGCTTAAGAAACCGAATAATCCAGTGAAAGCTCCTAAATCGCTGCTGCTTGTAAGCGTATAATACGTGGTTAAACCGCCAATAATGAGGAGTAGTAAACCGAAGAATTTTTCAGCTAAGGTTAGTCCGAAACCGCCTTCTTCACTCATGTCCGCTTATTCTCCTAACACTCCCGTTACATAGAGATGCGCAGTTATTTTAAATTTCCCTTTTCGGCAATTATTTTGTTTCTTCGAGTTTTGCTGGCAGATACTCATCAACAATGTATGTTAAACCGTAGCGGCTGAAGGCCTCTTGCTCCGCCTTCCTCCCAATTTTCATAAAAGTCTTAATTTCCCTCTGCCACAGCGGGTCTTTATACCGTGGGTCTCGCTGCAGTTCCAAAAGCCTCTTTTTATCAACTTCGTCCAGCGGATCTGTTGGCAACTTATACCTTACAATGTCTGTTGCCCATACCCCGCTCCATTTCGCGTCCGGCGTGTTTAGCTCTCTTAAGTGCGCGGCGTTTGCAGAACCCGAAATTATGACCATAGCTATGTGCATTCCCCATGGATCACCATCGGTGAATATGAAAACTGGAAGGTTAAGCTCCTTATTTAATCTTCTAATGAAATGTCTTGTTGCCCGCGGCGCCTGTCCAGCCGTCAAAACAAGTATTGCATTAAACTTCTTATGCACGTTTTCCTCTATGAAACGCGTGAATAAGCCGCCTTTCTCTATGGCTATAACTTTGTCTGCTGTGGTTTCCACGAATTCCGCCGAAGTCAAAGCTGGACCAATGAGGACACCGTCTGGATGAGATGTTAAGTTAAGTCTTCTTCCCTCATATCCCGGCACAGTGTACTCTATTGTTAGGTCGCCGAAGACTGCTGAGCGTTCTTCTGGGAAGATGTTGAAGTCTTCTCTTGACAGTCCCAAGACTGTTTCTAGGTCTGTGACGATGTTGTTTGATTCCTGCTGGTCTTTGAAGGTCATTTCGTACGCTTGCGCAGAGTAGTAGACATCCCTCAAAGTTGATGTTTTACGCTGCGAAGTAAGCTCGTGGGAAAAGGCTGCAGCCCAAACAAGTTGTGTGAAGGGTTTTAGGTGGCGGATGTTGCGGGCGCTTCTCCTAACTTCTTTGTTTCCGAGGATAAACTGCCTAAGTTGCGGGTCATAGTAGATGTTTTCTGTGGAGCGACTCGGCATAGTTATGGATGGGAAATATCCACTATCAAGCTGCTCATAAATTTTTAAACCGAAGTTTCTCAGACTTGTTAAAACCTCATTCCGCTTTTCCACTATACTGGTTTTATGCTTCTTCTGCTCCAAACCTTCTCAAACTCCTTAAAAGTTTTTCAACATTAGGGGTTTTCTCCTTACCAGCCAACTGTGTTGAAAACTGAGCTATTTTAGGAAGATATTTACTGAAGAACCCGAGCTTTTTCCGTTCTCTGTCCACATGTTCTTTTCGTGTTAGGAAATGCTGAATTTGTCGCGCAACTTCTCGCAGTCCATTGGCTATTTCTCTTCTCACTTCTGGTCTATCCGCGATGAACTCTTTTCCAACTGTTTTGTAGGGAACCTTTGTGCTGCAAATGTGGACAACGATAGCTATGGGCATGTCCGGCGTAACCTTGTAGCGTCTCCAGTTCATGGAATTAATTACCTTTACGGAGACGTCGCTGGCTTCATCATACAAAAGCGGGATTCTGTTGGCGAAACGATAAATCACGAAGCCTTCCTTTTTCGGGACTTCCCCACCGTAGGCGATTCCAACCTCAACTATGAAAGGGTGCCCAGCATAAGTTGCTGGTTTACGCTGATGCACAGCCACAAACTCGGGCTTCAACTCCTTCATTATGCCAGCTTTCAAAAGCTCCTCGCCCAAGGGCGAAAGACAGCTTGCGTCTGGGGGCAAAAACTCTCTGAAGCGTTTAAGCATATGCATTAATCTAACAATTTCCTCGTGGGAAAGCTTCTTCGGGTTTTTTGATGGACTTATGCCAGCGAACTCCAAAAACTTTTGAGCTGTTATTTCGCCAACTCTGTGAAAGTGTTTTTTCAAAAACTCAAGCATATTGTTGTGGGGCGTCACTTGTATGAGTCTTTGGAGAAGCTCTACATCCACTCCATAAGGATGTGGTAAAGTCTCTCTTGGGGGTTCTGGCATTTCCGTTGTAACCCTTGTGAACTTATAGAGTCTGCCTTTAGGGTCGACGAAGGTTAAGTTAGCGTAAGGATTAACCATGGCTGTCTGCTTAAAATAATCCAGGATTTTCGTCATAGCTCGAAGGTAGTCGCCTTCTAGGCTGAACTCTACTATTGTTCCCCGCCACTGCTCCTTGTTAAGGAAAATTTTTCTATCCATTATTATTGGGCGGTTTCTCTGTATGTCAATCATCAGCTTATACATGTAGATTTTCGTTGTGCCTGTGCTTGAAATTATGCAAGCTGGCTGATGTGTCGTAATCTGCCCATACAAAATTGCCATTTTCCCGCCTAAGCCGAAAGTTCCCCTCTGCTGCTTGAGCTTGTATTTTGAGCCGAAAAGAACCTGTCCAAAAGCCGATGGTATGTGCCTAGGCGGGACACCTATCCCATTATCTTCAACCCGCAACTTGTAAATTTGGGTTTCTTTGCTTGCCTCTCCCTCAAAGGAAAGCCTAACGTAAATGTCTGGCGGAACCCTTAGGCTTTCAGCAGCGTCTAAAGAGTTTTCAACAAGCTCCCTTATGGCTGCGAAAATAGCTCTAGACGGATTGGTAAAGCCGGCGATGTCGCGATTTCGATAGAAGAAGTCGGAAGCGCTGATTTCTTCGAATGTCTGAGCCACCTGGGTTTCCACCAACTCCTCTACGACACGACACTTTTACGGATATTGTTTTGCATCCTCTTTAATTTAACTGCAATGGAAAGCGGAATTTACCTCATTTTCTGAAAGGGAACGGCAACAATTCCTCCAAAGTCTTTACCTTAACAGTTTCAAAAAAGACTTTACTATTTTTGGCTTTTGCCATGACAATTTCAATTTTAGAGTTTTCTGCAAAGTCATGAATATATTGTAGACAGGCTCCGCATGGCTTGGGTTCACTTTGGCTATCTGCGTCTATGACAACCGCCACTTTCTTGATTTTTCGGTTGCCATGCAAAATGGCGTGGTTTATTGCACATCTTTCAGCGCATATGCCCAGCCCAGAAACCCAGCTTTCCACGTTACAACCTTTATAGATTTCTCCGTCTTCCGCAAGTACAGCGGCGCCGACGGCGAAACCCCAAAGCACATAGGCGTTGTGCATGGCCCCTAAAGCAGCTTCTAAAAGCTTCTTTTCGTCTTTGCCAACTTTACTCATGACTGTTTCCTTCAATCTATTTCCGCATTAAACGAACATAATAGTATTCTCCGATTTCTTTTTGAAACTTGTCACGTCTGGAGCCTTCCTTGTTAACCCTTGGTCTCTTAGTTAAGGGGTCTCTACGGAAGGTTATTCCAACTTCCTTCAAAAAAGTGTTCATTCCATCCCTTAGACTTGTTGGCTGATGGGCTATGCCCTTCACTCCTGGTTCGCCTGTGAAGACCATGAGGCGGTCTGCTATGAAGTCTTGCGCCACAACATCATGTTCGACAACAAAGGCGGTTGCGTTTTGGACTTCCACAACTCTTCTGATGGCGCGAGCCATGTTCAATCTTTCTTCAACATCCAAGTAAGCGCTTGGCTCGTCGAGGAGGTAAAGTTGCGCCTTTCGAGATAAGCATGCAGCAATAGCCACTTTTTGCAGTTCCCCGCCGCTAAGTTCGCTAACATTCCTCTCTAATAATGGGTTTATTTTCAGTGGTTGGAGAATTTCTGTTTTATACCAGCTTGAAGTAAACTCCTCTTTAGCTATACTCATTAAAAGTTCTTGAACTGTGCCTTCGTACATGGCTGAAATGTACTGTGGCTTATAGCTTACCGTCAACTCAGCGAACTTCCTTTTGTCATCGGTTTTCTCTATCCCAGCTAAAATTTTAACGAAAGTTGTTTTTCCGATACCGTTGGGTCCGAGAATTCCGATTATTTCTCCCTTTTTCACCTCCCCTGGCTTGGCGACAAGCTTAAACCCTTCATAGGTTTTCTCTATCGAATCCCACTTCAGCAGAGTCTCGCCTGCTTCTAAGCTTTGGGCCGGCGGCTTTTCATGGAAAATTATTGATTCTTTTCTGAAGCGCACATTTTCGTCTGGGATATAGCCTTGCAGGTAAATGTTTATTCCCGTTCTGACGCTGTGGACATTAGAGACTATGCCGTAAACGCCGGGTTCCCCGTAAAAAATGCAAACTTGGTCTGAAAGATAGTCTATTATGGCTAGGTCGTGTTCCGCCACTATCACTGTTTTTTGTTCGTTTTTAAGGGACCTTATGATTTTGGCAACTTCAAGCCTCTGCTTAACATCCAAATAGCTTGAGGGCTCATCGAAAAAGTATATGTCTGCCTCACGGCAAACCACGGCGGCAACCGCAACACGTTGAAGTTCGCCTCCACTTAAAACTTCCAGTGGGCGATTCCAAATTTGTCTGAGTTTAAGCTTTTCCGCAACAGTGTCCAACACTTTTCTTTCATCCACTTTTTCTAGAAGTTCACCTACGTTTCCAGACACAACCTTTGGAATCTTATCAACATGCTGAGGTTTATGTGCGATTTTGAGTTTGCCCCCACTCATTTTCTGGAAATATTCTTGAAGCGTTGAACCTCTATAATTCTGTATTATTTCATTCCAGTTGGGCGGATTTTCGTAGTGTCCCAAGTTAGGTTTTATTTCTCCAGAAAGTATCTTGAGTGTCGTTGTTTTTCCTATTCCGTTTTGTCCAAGCAGACCCAAAACGGTTTGAGGAGAGGGTGTTGGAAGCCTGAAAAGTTTGAAGGTGTTTGGTCCGAAGCGGTGACTGCACTCTTTCTCTAGCTCGTCTGGGAGGTTAACTATTGAAATGGCTTTGAATGGACATTTTTTCACGCAGATTCCGCATCCGGTGCAAAGGGATTCAATGATTACTGGCTTATCGTTTTCAAAATGTATTGCTTCAATGTGACTTCGCACCATGGGGCAAAAGCGATGGCACACCCTATTACAACGTTTCGGTCTGCACTTGTCCGCGTCCAACACTGCAACCCTTATCATTGCCCTTCCAACATTCTATGGTTATACCCCTAATAACTAATAAACATAAACTTAAAAACGCATGCAAAATGCCAAAAATTATTGGTTAAAAAGAAAATACAAAAACATTGTATGGTTAAGCCTTCATTCTCACCATTCTTCTTCTTCCCATTCCTCTTCTTCTTCCCATTCCTCTTCTTCTTCTGGCATCCTTTTTCACCTCCGTTGGTGGCTTGATGCGTAGTGGAGCGCACTATCAAGCTTTAAAAGATTTCCATTCGTCAATTGTCGAGAAAAAATTCAATCATAACCGTTGCCCATGATTCTTTCACAATTTTTTAGCCGTCATAGAAGCCACAGGCTCAAGATTTTCAAGCGTGCAATATGCCCAACAGAGACTCGGCGAGTTATGCGCTGCGCCGAAGCCCCCGTTCACGTCAACCGCTATCAGCCCCATATAACTATAAACCATAGGCATCCTCTCGTTAACAAGCCTTATCGCCTGTTCAACGGCCTCTTGCGCACTTTTTCCATATTCCATGTGGTTACAAACGGTTTTTGCCAAAACAAGCCTTATCGCTATTTCGCCTATGCCAGTAGCGGAACAAGCCCCCACTTGATTATCTGCGTATGTGCCGCATCCAATTAGAGGCGAATCCCCTATTCTTCCAGGAATTTTCAGCGGGAACCCTCCAGTGGATGTTGCTGCAGCTGTATTTCCTTCTTTGTCTAGGGCGACAGCGCCAACAGTATCCGCAGCATCAAAAAGCCTAGGATAATTTTTGATTAATTCCGCCAGTTTCGGCAGTTCAAATTTTCTTTCCAGCAGAGCCTTCTTCTGCTGTTCATAAAGTTTTATTCTAAGCTCAGTTTTTGGGCTTCTTCTCTCTAAATTAAAGAGTGTGGCAAGCCTTTCAGCGCCTTTGCCTACAACGAACACATGGTCTGTTTTCTCCATCACAATTCTCGCCAAGCGAACTGGATTTTTAATGTCCTTTAAAAGCCCCACTGCCCCCGCCTGCAATGTTCTCCCGTCCATAATAGAGGCTTCCATCTCCGCTTCGCCGAGGATGTTTAGGCTTGAACCGTAGCCTGCGTTAAAAATGCCTTCATCCTCCAAAACAGCCACAGCTTCGGTGACGCTGTCTAGAGCTGAACCGCCATTTTTTAGAATTTCAAAGCCCACTCTTGCGGCTTTTTTCACGCTTTCCAAACATGGATTGTCACGTTCTGGGTGTGCCGGTCCAGCTCCGCCATGGACGACTAATACCGGCTTTCGCCTTCTTTGAGACATTTTCTATTACCTTTAAGTCATGCGACTCCTAGAGCGGAAAACCGAAATTTAAGTCTAGTGTCTAATAATTACAAGTTCATAAGCTCACGTTTCAATTTTCACGGCAGCTCTAAGCCTCGCGGACCTTGAACGGGGATTATTTTTGACCTCTTCCGCAGAAGGCTTAACAGGCTTCTTCGTTAACACCTTTAAAAAACCTTTCCACGCGTTCTCCCTTAAAAAATTTTTGACTATGCGGTCTTCCAGAGAATGGAAAGAAATTACCACAAGTCTTCCACCAGGCTTTAAAATTTCTATGGCTTGAGGCAAAGCCCTTTTCAAATTGTTCAACTCGTTGTTTACAGCTATTCTTAAGGCTTGAAAAGTTTTTGTTGCTGGGCGAATCCGCCTTTTCTGATACCAGTATGGAACAGCCCTCTCCACAATGTTAACAAGCTGCAGTGTTGACATTATGGGTTCTTTCTCTCTTGACTGCACAATTTCGTTAGCGATTTTTTTGGCGAATCTTTCTTCGCCATACTCCTTCAATATTCCTTCAAGTTCTTTCTGTGGCCATGTGTTAACGATTTCTTGGGCTGTTATTCCGCCTTGGAAGCGCATGTCTAAAGGCTCATCTCTGGAAAAGGAGAAGCCTCTCCCGCTTTTTTCCAAATGCCAGCTTGAAAGCCCTAAATCAAACAGCACTCCGGAAACTTGTCCAAAACTGTGTTTTTCAACAATACTTTTTAAATTGGCGAAGTTGTCGCATACCAAAATCAGATTTTTGTTTAGGTTTCCAACCTTAGTCTTTAAACTTTCAATGAGCTCTCTAGTCCAGTCTATTCCAAGCACTTTTCCATTTGGTAGTATCCTTTCCAATATGGCAAAGGCGTGGCCTCCTTCTCCAATGGTGCAGTCAACGAAGTGCTCATTTATTTTCGGGTCTAGGAAATGCAAAACTTCCTTCTGCAAAACTGGAACGTGAACTGGGTTCATAGGTGCGTTTTCTCCATATTCTAAACATTTGCAAAAGCATAAAAATGGATAAATCTTTGTGGGGCATACATTAGTATGGGATGATGTTAGGCGACGGCTAAGAGCCAATTGGCGGTGAGAAAGCCACTAACCTGCACTGACCCGACAATCTTCATCATAAAGTTCAAAGCGGATGTGGATGGCGTATGTTGCGTGATTTTAACCTTTTAGCCACAACTTCACGTGGGAACGAAGATGAGGCATGCTCAGAACTGTGGTATCTGCTTGGGCAAGTGGGTGATTCTGCGCCTGCCGTTGACAAAACTGGAGTTTCTGGTTTAATAGCCGCAAAAACAGCCTTCAACCCCTTCGAGGTTATAGTTAAATTCCGCGAAATTTTGCGTGAACGCCCGTACGAGTTTCGCTACATCCTCAGGGTGATTCCGATAGAGAAAGTTGTCCGCACCGACTTGGGAGAAATTAAACGTGTGGCAAGAGAGCTTAGTAAAAAAATAGGCGAAAACGAAACTTTTAGGATTACGGTTGAAAAACGCTTCACGGAAACCTCTACGCGAGACATAATTGAAGCGGCTGCAACAGAAATCGAGCGGAAGGTTAACCTAAACAATCCTGACAAAATCCTTTTAATTGAGGTCATTGGCGGATTAACAGGGATATCCATAATAAAACCCGAAGATGTTTTATCAACAATGAAGGAGAAAATCCTATAAGGCTAATGCTGAACTGAAAGAAGTGCCATCCTCTCAATAACGAGGTCAACCAGGGCTTCTTTAAAGTCGTCTCCTTTCGCGATTGTTTCAATTTCTAAGTTAGAGATTCCAAAAACCCTCTGAATCCCTTTCATTTTAGCATCTGTCAGTTCGAGGACTCCGTTGTCTTGTTCGGCATTGAAATGCTTTAAAACTGTTGACAATGCAGTTTTCACAGTTTTCGGGTTTTCTCCAACCACTACGACTGCTATTTCTGAAGAGTTAGGCTTTATTCCAATAAGCTCCATAGCCTTTCGGATTTGCCGTTGCGCCGAGGCATAAAGCATTATTTCAATGGCTAAAGCTTTTGAAATGTTCTGTTTATTTTTAAAAGCTGTCAACGCGTTTAAAACTGCAAAATATAAGTGTTGCCACGTAGCCACAAGCTCTGCATCGAAAAACTGTATTTCCACGTTTGCTGGCTTTTCCTTGCGTATTTTCTCGAGAAATTCTGCAACATCTTTAATTTTAATGTTTTTGAAACCTGTTATCCCAATATATTTTGCAAATTCTTTAAGATGTTTCAGCAATGTCCTTCCTCAAGGGTTTCTTTCAAAAATTTCTTAACAAGTCTCCGCGGTATTCCAGCATCCACAAGTTTTTCAACATCTTCTTCAATTGGTTTTCCCTTCTCTTTACATTTTTTGACGATTTTCTGAATTGTTTCCTTTATCTCCCATGGGAAAACTACCCATCTGTTTGTCTCTCGTTCGTAGTAGTCTGGCTTGACGGTGCTCCATGGCTTATAGTAGACTGTCGCTATTTTAACTTCTGCTGCTCCTTTTTCGGTAATGTGCTGTTTAATTAGCTTTAGACTCTTGCCAGTGTCAGCAACCTCATCCACAACAAGCACCCTTTTACCCTTAACCTCAACGGAAACTGGCTGCGTCAGAATGGGTTCGCCCTTTGTTTCAGCTACCCCCAAATAAAATTCTACTTTAACATTCGCAAGGTTTGGGTTACCAAGCAAGTCCGACATCACTCTCGCCGGGGGCCATCCACCTCTTGAAACGCCGACGATTACGTCTGGTTTAAATCCGTCCCTTTTGATTTTTTCAGCTAAGTTTAGTAGCATATTGTAAATTTGGTTCCATGTTGGAGCTTCAAATTCAAGTTTTGATGGCAAAGGCATCTCCTCTTTTGCATAGCTATTGATTGTTTGAAAACTATTAAAACTTTGAAGCGCGACTGAAAACTTATAATCTTCCAGGATTTTGTGTAGGCGCCGGGGGCTTATAAGGGAAAAGCGTTTTAAGGGAGATGAAAAAAGTTAAGAGCGCACACGTTCTCGACACATGATATTACTATAATTAGGCTGGGTGTCTCTTTTATCGGCGGAAAAACCGCGGTTTTGAAGGCTGCTTAAAATGGCACGGGAGAAGGCATCAAAATGCCTATGCTAAAATAGTCCAGTAAGTCAATCAGTCTGAAAGCGATGCAACAATTATTTCCCTTCAAGGCAACCTAAATACATATATATACGATGATAAGTTTTCCAAAAAGCATAAACTCAAAAGGCGATAAGTGAATGTCTAAGGAGTCAATAGAGGTTTATAAAGAATTTGAAACAAACATAATTCCGCCAAGCTGGAAAGACAATGTTTGGGACAAAGATGACTTTAAAAAATGGTATGAGAGCACTGTGAAAGACAAAAAGGCGGTGGAAGAATGGTGGGAAAAGTGGGCAAACGAGATTTTCTGGTTTAAAAAATGGAGCAAAGTTTTGGATGACAGCAATCCTCCATTTTACAGATGGTTTGTCGGCGGCGAAACGAATCTGGCTTACTTGGCTACAGACTGGCAAATCGCTCAAGGTAGAAAAAACAAGCTGGCTCTAATATGGGAAGGAGAACCATGGAACGAAGCACTGCAACAACCAAAAGAGGTTAGAAAGTTCACGTATTACGACCTTTACAAAATGTCAAACATCATCAGCTACGCCTTAAAAGAAAAATTGAAGGTCAAAAAAGGAGAAATCCTAACGTTCTATTTACCTATGATTCCAGAGCTTCCGCTTTACATGCTTGCGACACAAAGATTAGGCGCACGCCACAGCATAGTCTACAGTGGATTTAGCTCAGAGGCTTTGGCTACAAGAGCAATAGACGGTGGCGCCCGAATTATCGTCACAGCAGACGGGTTTTACAGAAGAGGACGTTTAATAAGCTTAAAACCCATCGTTGACGAAGCAGTTAAAATATGCGCGCAAAACGGGCTCAAAATAGAAAAAGTAATCATAGTCAAAAGGGCGGGTAACGAAATTCCATGGAACAACGAGACGGATGTTTGGCACCATGAACTCATTAAGGATGTGCCGCAAAATGTAAACATTTCAGTTGAGAAATGCGGCTCAGAAGACTTCTCATATATACTTTACACTTCAGGAACAACAGCTGCTCCAAAAGGGGCACAGCATTCTGTAGGCGGTTACGCGGTGGGCGTGTATACAACTATGAGATTGATATTTGATGTGCGCGAGGATGACATCTATTGGTGCACGGCAGACATCGGATGGGTTACTGGGCACTCCTACATTGTTTATGGTCCGCTTATGACTGGTTTAACGTCAATAATGTACGAGGGAGCTCCGGACTATCCGCAGCCTGACAGATGGTGGAGCATGATCGAGAGATATGGTGTGACGATTTTCTACACTGCACCCACCGCCGTTAGAATGTTAATGAAGTTTCCAGAAGAATTCGTCAAGAAACATGACTTATCAACCCTAAGAATTGTTCACACAGTTGGTGAACCCATAAACCCCGAAGCCTTCAACTGGTATTTCAAGAACATCGGCAGAGGAGACATTGTTGCATCAAGCACTTGGTGGATGACGGAAACAGGACACATACTCACAGGACATTTTCCTGGGTTGGGAAGAATATTCCCGCTTAAGCCTGGAACAAACGGTTATCCCATACCAGGAGTTACCGTGGACGTTCTCGACGATGACGGAAACCCATGCAAGCCTGGAGTGAGAGGATACTTTGCCATAACATCGCCGTGGCCTGGAATGCTTATGACGCTTTACAAGAATCCGCAGAGATACATTGATGTTTATTGGTCTAGGTTTAAGGGTAAGCTTTACTTCTACACCGGAGACTTCGCAATAAAAGACAAAGATGGATACATTTGGGTGTTAGGAAGGGCTGACGACGTTCTCAAAGTTGCCGGTCACAGAATTGGAACGGCTGAGGTGGAGTCTGCTCTGGTGAAGCATCCAGCAGTGGCGGAAGCAGCTTGTGTTGGTAAGGATGATCCAGTGAAGGGACAGACGCCATTTATCTTTGCAGTTCTTAGACAGGGTTATTCGCCAAGCCAAGAATTGGCTGAAGAACTGCGAAAACATTTGAGAAGCACTATAGGCGCTCTTGTTGCGTCCGATACTACTATAGCCTTTGTTGACGCTGTTCCTAAAACAAGAAGCGGTAAAATTATGCGGCGGCTGTTGAAGGCGATAATTACGGGAGCAAGTCTCGGTGATGTTAGCACATTGGAAGATGGGGTTGCTGTTGAGGAAGCAAAGAAAGCCTACGAATCTGTGAAAACTGCTCTTGAACGCAAATAACCATTTAAATAAGTTTCTGTTTTCCATCGAAAAATATTAAGACAATTCTAATGTTGCAATAAAAAGTTCGCTGTCAAAGGGCTGTATCCTGAAACCCTTTTTTGTGCACATGTCAATCATTCTTCTGTTTTCCGAAATCACATAACCATAAATCATTTTTAGCGCCATTTCCCTGCCGACCTCAATAATAGAATCAAGAAGTTTTGAGCCCAAACCAAGCCCTTGCCATTGATCACCCACGAGAACAGCAAACTCTCCGCGTTTTCCACCAGGCTCTAACGTAAGCAGGGCAACGCCGATTATGCGCTTACGTTCTTTTTGCATCTCTGCAACTATAGCCATCTCGCGGTCATAATCTATGTTACAGTAACGCATTAAGGTTTTATGAGGGAATTCTTTGAAGACTTGGAAAAATCTGAGGCGCATGTTTTCTTCAGACAAAGAGCAGTAAAGTTCACGCAGTAACGCTTCATCTTCCGGTTTTATTGGGCGCAGAGTAACTTGACTTCTATCTTTCAAAGTCCATTGGGTAATGTACTTTTTGGGGTAAGGAGCAATGACAAGATGTTCGTGCGGTCTGGTTTCAGTTGAAATCTTTTCAGCCTCTATAACTATTTTAGCGTCAACAGCCACAGCGTCTGTTTCATCGACCAGCAACGGGTTCACGTCGATTTCTTTTATTTCAGGGAAATCCATAACAAGCTGTGAAAACTTTACCAAAATCTCTTCAAGCAATCTGAAGTTGAGGCGTAATCCGCTGGACTCTGAAAGCCTGTAGATTTTGGTTCCTTCCATAAGTCGTCTTGCAAGAATCTGATTTAATGGAGGAAGCCCCACATTTACATCCTGCAATATTTCTGCCGCCACACCGCCCATACCGAAAACTATCACAGAACCAAATTGCGAATCCTTTTTTGAACCGATCAGCAGTTCACATCCAATTTTTCTAATCATAGGCTGTATTATGACGCCTTGAAATTCGGCTTCAGAACTATAACTTTTGACTTTTTCAGCTAACTCATTGAAAAACATTTTAACTTCCGCAGGCGTCCAAACGTTTAGAATAACGCTTTCAGCCTTGAACTTATGGGTTATCTGCGGCGAAAGTGCCTTCATAACAACCGGATATCCCAACGTAGAAGCTATAGCCTCAGCTTCTTCTGGGCTTTTGGCGATCATGGTTCTTATTGTGGGAATTTTGTATGCTTCGAGAAACTGGAGAGATTCTGGCTGAGTTAAGACTCTCCGTCCCTCGCTGAAGGCTCTTCTCAAAATTTCTTTAAGAAAAGTTGGAATAGTTAACTCAACAGAAAGCTCTTCAGGAGTTTCATAAAGCAACTCCAAATTTTGAGTATAGCTGTACATGTACATGAAGGTGGAAACTGCTTGTTCTGGTGTGTTGAACGCTGGGATACTATTCTTTTGCAATAATTGTCTAGCCTTTCGGCATTCGCCTTCTCCTATAAATGAGGTAAGGACTGGTTTTGTGGTTTGCTTTGAAAGTTCTATTATAGCCTTTGCGGTTGCCAATGGTTTGGCTGCTCCTTGAGGAGTGTATATAATTAAAAAGCCGTCGCTGTTCTGGTCTTTAAAACATATTTCCATAACTGTTCTAAACCTATCCACAGTGGATTCTTCCAAAATGTCAATGGGATTTGCGACACGACAATATGGCGGTAAAGCATTTCTTAAAGCTTGCACTGTTTCGCTACTTAACTGTGAAAGGCGTCCACCTCGCGCAATGAGGCAGTCGGTAGCCATTATATTTGGTCCACCAGCGTTAGTGATTATCGTAAGGTTTGGACCTTTTGGGTTTGACTGCATCGCCAAGGCTTCTGCGCAGTTGAAGAGGTCGTTTATTGCTTCTACGCGAACTATTCCCGCTCGTTTAAAAGCAGCATCATAGACAGCATCTTCTCCGCACAATGAACCGATATGAGAAACTGCTGCTTCAATGCTTTCTGGAAATCGTCCAGCCTTTACAACCACAATGGGTTTGGCTCTGGCGAATCCTCTTGCTGCGCTCATAAATTTCCGCGCGTTTTTAACGGATTCAATGTAGAGTATGATGCTTCGTGTTTGAGGGTCATTTCCAAAATAATCAATCAAGTCTCCAAGGTCCACATCTATCATCGAACCAGTCGAAACTACAGCACTAAATCCTATGTTTGCCTCCGAAGCCCAGTCTAGCACAGAGGCGCATAACGCTGCGCTTTGAGAAATGAAAGCTATTCTTCCAGGCATGGCTGTTTTGTCCGCGAATGTTGCGTTTAACTTGATTTTTGGGCGCATTATTCCGAGGCTGTTGGGTCCGATAATGCGCATCCCATACTTGTTTTTAAGTTTAAGAATTCGATTTTCGAGAGCTTCTCCTTCTTTTCCTATTTCTCTAAAACCTGCAGAAATTATAATTGCCCCAGATACTCCAGCTTTTCCACATTCTTCTATAATTTGTGGAACTGTGTGCGCTGGAGTTGCTATAATTGCGAGGTCTACTTGCCATGGAGTTTTGGTGATGCTTGGGTAGGCGGTTATGCCTTGAACTGTGGGTCTGAAAGGGTTGACAGGGTAAACCACTCCCTCATAACCTACACCGACCAGATTTTGAATAAGCTTTGCACCGACGGAACCTTCTTTGTCACTTGCACCTATAACCGCGATTCTTTTAGGATTGAAGATTTTGTCGAGGTTTTCAGTACCCACCCTCAAGACCTCTATTCTCGCAGAATCGCCATATTTAGTATATACGATAAATATTCTTTAAAATGTTCCCCAGAACGTAACTTCAAATGGGAAATACTATGCTTCTTTTAACGTTACTTTTGAGACTAGCCTATGGGTAAATTCTGGTTATTGTCCTTGGAAACGGTATTGTTTCGCGTATATGCTTTAGCTTACATATCCACATTACGGTTCTCTCAATTCCTAGTCCAAACCCAGAGTGCGGCACTGAGCCATACCGTCTTAAATCCAAATACCACTCATAAGCCTCCTTAGGCAAGCCAAACTCTTCTATTCTCTGCTCAAGCAATTTCAAATCATGAATTCTCTGGCTTCCACCTATGATTTCGCCGTATCCTTCAGGCGCCATCAAATCAGCGCAAAGAACAACCTTCGGTTCTTCCGGGTCTGGCTGCATGTAGAAAGCTTTTGCTTTGGCTGGGTATCTGTGAACAAAAACAGGCTTCTCAAATTGGAGGGAGATAAACCTTTCGTGGGGGGCGCCCAAATCCTCTCCCCACTCTATTTTGTATCCAGCTTTCTGCAGCATCTCCACGGCTTCCGTGTAGCTTATTCTGTCAAAGGGAGGCTCCACTTTCTTTAAAGGCTGAACATCTCTTTTTAGCATCTCTAACTCCCTTCGTCTCTTCTCCAAAACCCTCTTTACAATGTAGGTTACCATGTCCTCTTGAAGTTTCAAGTTCTCCTCGAAACCGCAGAAAGCCATTTCTGGCTCAACCATCCAAAACTCCGTTAAATGCCGTGGTGTCTTAGACTTTTCTGCGCGAAATGTAGGTCCGAAACAGTAGACTTTTCCGAAAGTTGCTATCGTAGCCTCTACATAAAGTTGTCCACTTTGGGTTAAGAAAGCTTTGTCTCCGAAGTAGGGCACTTCAAAGAGGGTTGCCACTCCTTCAACGGAGGCTGGAGTTAGAATAGGCGAATCTGTTAAGGTGAAACCGTTTTCATCGAGGAAATCCCTACATGCCTTAACTACTTCCGCTCTAATTTTCAGTATGGCGAACTGTCTCGGACTCCTTATCCAAAGCTGCCTAAAGCTCATTAAGAAATCGATTCCATGTTCCTTTTTAGCTAAGGGATACTCTCTTTCCGCCAAATGGACGATTTGCAAGTCTCTGACCCTTATTTCGTAGCCTCCCGGCGCCCTCTTGTCTTCTTTTACTGTTCCTTTAATTATTATGGATGACTCTTGTGTTAGCTTGTCTGCGTCTTCGAAGACTTTTTCTGTAACTTCATCTTTGTGGACTGTTGCTTGTATCATTCCGGTTCCGTCTCTTACCACTAGGAATTGTACGCCACCGCTGGAACGTTTTGTCAAAAGCCAACCTTTCACTTCAACTTCTCTTTCAGTCAATTTTCCATCTAAAATGTCGCTAACGCTCATCAAATAACACCTCCAAAACCGACATAAAAAACGTACACTTATCAAAATCAGAATAAAATTCAAGAGGCATGGGCAAAGTTAAAGCATTCACCTTGCATTTTAATCTCAAATACATATATAATTTACGTTTTAAATGTTTTGTTTTAGAAAGCAAAACGGAATTTTCCTCTCAGAATTCTTAAATCCACCATCATCAAATGTTCATGTGAAGCACTAATGCATAACAACAAACTTAAAGCTTTGAGGATTTCAACAATCGCTATAGTGAGCGTTGTTTTTGTAGAAGTGATTTTGGGCACAGTCGTGGGGAGCCTAGCAATTTTAAGTGATGGTGCACACGCATTACTCGATGCCCTAACGATGCTTGTACTCTTTTTCACGACAAGGGCTTCTCTTAAACCTCCTGATGAGGAGCATATGTATGGTCATGAGAAGTTTGAGTCAATAGGTAGTTTAGTCGGTGGAATTGCCCTCATCGGTGTAGCTCTATTAATAATGTATGAGGCGGTCTTGAGGATTATGAAGAACACGTCGATTACTCTGAGTTTGGAGTATGCTGGTTTCATTGCAATAGGCTACACATTATGCGTAGACTTCATTAGGATTAGCATTCTTAGAAAAGCAATTGAAAGCGAGAGCTCCACGGTGAAAGCTGGATTTTACCATGCGCTGGCGGATTTCAGCTCCACGATACTTGCGCTTTTAGGATTTAGCTTGGCGACAATAGGATCTTATCCTAGTGGCGACGCGTTCGCGTCGATTGTTCTAAGCATTCTACTGATCTACTTCAGCGTTAGTTTAGTCTGGAGTAGCGGAATGGAACTCAGCGACGCTATATCCAAGGATTTTGCAGAGAAAGTTAAAAGGAAAATACTCTCCATAAATGGGATTTGTAAATGTGAAAACTTGAAGGTGAGAAAGGCAGGCACCAAAACTTTTGTGGAAGCAACTGTGCAAGTTCCAGACTACGTGGGTTTTGAAGGGGCTCATGCTTTAGCATCGAAAGTTGAGGAAGCGCTAAAAAAATCATTGGGGGATGTCGCCGCTACGATTCATGTTGAACCGTTAGAAAAGGAGATGCAAACAGAAGAACTTGTGGAGAAACTTGCCACCGAAATTGAAGGCGTTAAAGAAGCTCACGGAGTAAGTGCTATATGTGCTGATGGCAAATTGTACATAACATTACATGCGCGTGTAGACCCAAAACTCTCTGTTCAAAAAGCCCATGAGCTTGCCGAAAAAATCGAAGGAAAAATAAGCGAAAGAATAGAGAACATTGAAAACGTAACAGTCCACATGGAACCTTTCAGCCCAAAAATGCGAAGAGGCTTAACAGTAAATGAAGAAGAAATTAGAAAAATAGTCCACAAAGTGTCTGAAAATTATAGGCAAACTTTTCGCATAAAACGTATAGTCACTTACGTTGCTAGTGGAAAACGTTACATAAACATAGACTGCTGCTTTACTGAAGGGCTTTCAATAGAGGAAGCGCATAAAATAGCCTCAGAAATTGAGGAAAAAATACGTGAAAGGTTTGAAGAAACAATAGTCACAGTTCACATGGAACCAGTAGAAAATTAAGGAATTGTTAGAAAAATCAGG
>Ga0080004_1094579_pt1 | contig 27614 bp, 29 predicted proteins | sample WasSprMetagenome_FD_69207 | JGI IMG/M metagenome (GOLD analysis project Ga0080004, IMG submission 69207) | Sulfidic aquatic microbial communities from Washburn Spring, Yellowstone National Park, USA - WS (SPADES assembly) (version 2) | ecosystem: Environmental > Aquatic > Thermal springs > Hot... | reverse complement strand
ACGGTGGTACACTCGTAAAGGTATCCTAGGGCGGTTAGCTCAGCTGGTCAGAGCGTCTGCCTTACAAGCAGAAGGTCAGAGGTTCGAGTCCTCTACCGCCCACCATTCCTTTTCAATCACTTGCGAAGATAGATCCGAAACTCAAGGGAGACGGAAAGGGAGACAGTCGGCGGAATTGGCCCCCATGGCCGGCCCTTGGAGGGCCTCGGAAGCCGCCGCATCCCCGCCCCCGATACCAGCGGCCCGGCGCGTCCGCCCGTGCCCGCCCCGAGCCAGCCTGCGCCAAGTCTGCGCCCGAACCCATCCCCGGCAAGCCGGGGCCAGCATTCGCTCTGGTGGCGATCCGTGGACCCCGGCAAGCCGGGGCGGCGCCGCTCGTAGAAAGCCACGCGGAAGGCCAGAAACGGCCCTAGAAGGCCTGAGGAGGGGTGGGGTGGTATCCCCCCGCGGGGCCTTCCCGCCCCGTTCCAGCGCAATGGCGACGCCTGTAGCGCGCGCCAGGGGCATTCTGCAGGCCAGGCCGGATCGTGCGCCCACCGGGGCGGCATCCGTGCCTGCCGCTTCCGCGCCGCCCTGCCCACAGCCGCAGCACGCCTCGCAGTAGATCAGGAGACTTCGGACGTGCGCGGGCCAAGCGGGTTGGCGGCAACGGACGCAAGGGCCGGACAGGCGATGGGTGACCGGGCAATCACGCGACATCCGGGCCTCCCTCACCGGCCAGCGGCGGCCTCGGATTGCAGACCGGGCAGCAATGCCCACAGAACGCTTTGCGCTCGCCACGGACGATGTGAGCCACGCTGACGTAGTCGCCGCACTCCCGGCACAGGCAGCGCACGCCCCGGATGCGCGCGCAAGCCGGCCTCGAGGGGGCCTGGCCCCGGCTTGCCAGGGTCTGGCGGTCAGTTGCGCTTGGAACCGTCGGGCTATTGGCAGTAGTCCGCGGAAACGGCCAGGCGGGTGAATGTTTCATGCGCCGATCTCCCGCACGTCGGGCAGGCGTTGCCGATCCCGCCAGCGATGCACCAGCTTGCGGCAGTTGGGCGGGGCCGGAAACAGCTTCAGCGCCTCCCACTCCGCCGCGCTCGGCCAGTCGCGCGTCTTCACTTGGCACAACACCACGTCGGTTGGGCCGATGCCGATAATGTCCCACTCACCCAGACTGCCCGCGCTCCTGGTGCAACGGTAGCCTGCCGCCTCCAGCAACGCCATGCTCCGGTGTTCGCTCCGCCTGCCCTTGTCTTTGGCGTTCATTTGCGATCCCCTGTGCGCTTCAATTGCCCTAGCACTTCAAGCTCCGGCCAATCATCCGCCTCCTCGACCAGTTCGATCGCGGCCATCATGCGGTCGAACACCTCGAGGTCAGGACCGGGCACGGCGGCCCGCGGAGGAAGCGCCCGCCGCTGCTTGTCCGCCCAGTAGTTCTGCACCACGGAGACAAACCAGGACATCGAATGCGGGCCGTTCTTGTGCGAAGCATCGTAGCCCCTGCGTTTGGCGTCCTCGATGGCCTCGAGAGCCTCAGTCTCCGTCTTGGTCGGAGTGGCGGATATGATCTTACCCAGACCGTTCTTGGTTGGCTTTTGCCCCAGTAGCTCCTCAACGAGCGCCGCCAGGCGCGGCCAGTCCGTGGCACTCTCGTCTGCTCGCGCATCGCGTTTTTGGCGATGCGTGAGCAGATAATCTAAGTCTTGTGATCCTGCGGGACGGTAGTCGTTAGGCACGGGACCGTAGTCCCTACTCCTTTCACTCGTTCTTTTAATCTGTTCTTTTCCAGCGGCGGAATTCTGCCGGTTGTGACCGGCAGTATTCTTCCGGTTCTCACCGGCAGAATTCTTCCGGTTGTCAGCGGCAGAATACCGCCGGTTGAGAGGGCGCAGATAGTACACGTTGCCTCTGGCTTTGGCCCCGCGGAATCGCCCCCGGTGAACCTCCACCAGGCCCAACTCCTTCAGCTCACCCAACGCATCACGAATGGCCCGCACACCCAACCCCAACTCCGCCGCAAGGGTGGTCTGGTTAGGATACGCCGGGCGCTTGCCGTCGAAGCCGCCAGCGTGCATGGCTAAGGCGCCGAACAACAGCTTGGCTGTGGACGAGAGGTCGTCTCGCTCGGAGATTGCCAGGGGAACACGCAAGAACCTGGCCTTCGGGTCACTTTTAATCGTCACGCGCCCTCCACGCCACACAGCCGAAGCTCGCGTTCGTCAGCAGGAATGCACCGGGTTGCCATGGGTTGTCCTCATCGCATGACAGAGCCACAGCCGGCCAGGTGAACATCTGCGGGACCCATCCGTTGTCACTCCCGGCAGGCAGGCACTGGCCCACAAGGGCGTCCCCGAACTCAGTCCCAGCTTCGGTCGGCGACCAGAAGCGGCAGGTAGCACAAGTTTTCTCGCTCATGACGCCAACTCCCCCTTGGCCGGAACCCGGCGCGCCGCGAAGTAGCGCTCCAGCTCGGACCGCCGGAAGACGACCCTTGCGCCGCGCTTGTAGTACGGGATCTGGCGCAGCCAGACGGCCTTGCGCCACCAAGCGATGCTGCCCCCATAGATGGCCGCAGCCTCGCGGATATCGAGGAACTCTCGTGTGCTGTCAGGCTGCATTTGACATACCTCTGACTCACAATGTATCCTACGTGTCGATGTTTTCTTATAGAGATAAGCGTCTACATTTCCGTTACGCCCGGCCCCGGTCTGAGGAACCGTTTCGGTTGATCGGGGACAATTTTGTGACCTTGATCCCCGAAGCAGGTTTCCGGTGGGTGTCTGGAGTCTGGGGGGAGAATGGCTACCCGGATCGGTTTCTCATACAGGCCAAAGCCCGGGATCAAGCGAAGCTCAGTGAACCCCTGCGAGATTGCTTCACCACGCTCATAAACCTCACTCCGAGCGAAGACGCATTCTTGGACATCGCTAACCGCTTCGGTTCTCTGCGTGTCCTGCGGGTACACTTCCATTCCGATGAAACGGACTGCCAGTGGGGCGAACCCCTATCGTTTTGGTACTACGAGGTGGGTTTGCTCCAACGGTGGTTTGAGGTGTGGAAGCTTTTTACCAGCGTTGAAGACCCGGTCTTACTCCGCAAGAAGCTTTGCCAAAGGGACCTGATTTCGGTCCCACCTTCGGCCAACGTCCGCTCGTCCGTACTCAAGAGCCTGGTCTCGGTAATTAACACCCGGCTTTGGGCCGCTATCACCGGTGAGACAAGCCCCACCTGCCTGGAGTGCGGGTGTGAGTGTCGGGCAGTGTTAAAGACCCCCCACGTTTCCTACTTTTTCCGTGTGTCTCAAGAGCGGGAGTGCCAGACGGTTAAAGACAAGGTCGTACCCGTTGTGCAGCCAAACGGATTCCTCGCGGCGGCTTGGCTCGGTTTTGGAGAGCTTGTCGCAGGGCAGCGAATAATCCGTACCTGCGAGGTGTGCGGTCAGTGGATGGACATAACCGATACAGCCAAGCCAAACGCCAAGCGGATGCATACACGCTGCTCTAACACGCAAAGACAGAGGAGGTGGCGTCAGACCGAGCGGGCAGGCAGTTCAGAGGGGCAGCCATGATCTCACCGCTCAGACCGCCCTCAAGATTCGGTCGAACCCCTCGTTTTCCAGGTCGCCCTTCTGGTTGATCAGCGCGCCCCGTAAGGCCTCCAGCAGGTTCAGCACGGTTTCGGCTTCCGAAGGCGTCAGTTGGCCTGCCGCTACCGCTTCCAGTGCCCGCCGTACCGCCTCGGCCACATCGGAAGCCTTCCCCAGCGCGGGCAACTTGAGGCTAATTGGCCGCTCTTTGACGGGCGGGATTAGGCGTTCCAAGACGAGCCGCAAGGCTGTCTCGTTGCCCGCCAGCGCCATTTCCACAGCCTTGCGGACGATTTTCTCGCCCTCACCCTCCAGCAACGCCTGGAGCATAAGTGTCGCGCGGTTCCGGCTTCCCTGCTTGCGGCCAGCCGGGTTGCCGCTTACTCCAGGTACAAACTGCCCCCGCACGTTGCGGACAACCGCCTGCTGATCACCAGCTTTGGCAGGTTCCTTAACGCCCAGGTCTAACTTCGAGTGTTGAGAAATCCGTTTCATGGTCATAGATCTTTGCGGCCAGGCGCAGCATCCGGCGCAGCAGCGCGGATTCCGCGCGCGTTAGCTTTGCATTGGGGTCGGCCTCAAGCCGCCGAAACAGTTCCATGAAGCGCCGCACGTCCGCCGGCGCAGGTTTGGGTGTTACCGCCCGCCGTGTTTTTTGCGCCATTCCAGCCTCTCGCGCAGTTCCGCCCTGCTGTGGTTGTTCAGGAACGATTCATCGCTGACCAGGTAGCGCAGGATCGCCTCTTGCAAGCGGTCCGCCTCTTCCGGTGACAGCGGCGCGAACGGTGACCGCGGCTTTCGTTCCTCGCTAGCCAGCGGAGATTCGCCCTCATAGGGCACTTCGCGCACGATCACGCGCTCCCAGACGCCGGTTTCTGGGTTTCGGCGCAGCTCAGTCTCAAACGCGCGCCGGTTCTCGTGGTCGTAGTAAACCGACATAGTTCACCTCAGACTGGGGGATTTGATTTTGGGAAGACTTGGCCTCGCCTACGAACCAGCCCGTTGCGGACGGACTTGCGGGGGATTTTTTTACGAGCGCCCTACCCCTCTGAGATTGTCAGCGCCCTGATCATCCCCACACCCCTGCTCCCGAGGGCCTGCACCCCAACGTTGGGGCCTGCGGGGAATGGATTAACGAGCGCCCCGACGCTCGCTGGCTCCCAAAGCGCTGGGGTTCCGACACCCCTGCTACTGAGGGCAAACCCCAACGTTGGGGCCTCCGGGGGATGGATTAACGAGCGCCCCGACGCTCGGGATCGCATCAGCAACCAGCTGCGCTACTGACTATTTCCGGTTGCTCATGCTTCCAGTTCTATTTTACCATAAACTTCCCTGAACATCAGTTTGGTATCGGTCGCTCTATTCGCAGATTTCCTCTTCGAAGTGCGCCAGCTCTTCCGGTAACTCGTGGTCATTTGCCAGGAGCCAGCGGGCGGCATCACGTTCAGACAACCACTCGGCAGTAGGGCGCACTCCCTGCCACTGGCTCCAGCGCTCCACCCAGTACCGCCCCTTGCGCGTCTTGTAGAGCCGCTCGTGCCCGCCCTGTTTGTGTGACCGTGCAAGGGCCCGTTTTCGAAGGACCCTCTGGCTCACGTAGGCCTCTTGCCCCTGCCTTTGCCTACCGATTCCGCCTGCTGGCGGCGGGGTTTGGGAAATGGCCGGGACCTGCGGGGGGGTTGACGGGGACGGTGCGGCGTGATAATTTCTAAGAGCGGTCTGGAGGTCTAGATGGCACTCGGGCGGAGCGTGATCCCTGCAACCAACTCCTTTTGGCACAGACTTTTGGTCCGCAGGCGGGGCCGGCGCGACGGCCGCGCCGGAATCCCGGCCCTGAACGATCCCGAACCCAGCGAATACGAGAAGCAGCTTGTCAGCCGGGGCGCCCAGCATATGACTCAAGTGGTGGCAGCCTACGCACCCAAGATTCGCAAGTTACAAGCGCAGCTCGAAGCGATGATCGAGCGCCTCAAGGATTTGACTTCGCGATTCACCGACGTGATGGGGCGCTACAATCGCAGAAGGCAGGAATTCGGTCGCGATGTCATTGTGCATTTCGTGAGCAAGAGAGCTTACAGGATTATCATGGTCTGCATCGCGCTGGGCGAGTTTGCCCTGAACGCTCAAGCGTTTGAGGTCTTTCAAAAGCCCCTGTTCATGACCATCCTCATGGCTGCCAGCGTGGGCATCGGCATTCCCTGGCTGGCGCATCTGTGCGGCATCTGGATCAAACAGTGGCCGAAGCCTACCCTTCGGACGGCGATCAAGCTTGCCATCTGTGTCTTGGGCACGGTAGGAGGGCTTCTGGCCATCAACACCGCGCGCATTGCGCATCTGGAACAGGCCGGTCTCGCCAGCGCATCGGAGGCGCGAGCCCTTCAGGGGGCCTTCCTGGGCATTAACCTTCTTGTCTTTCTCGCTGCCACCTTTCTTTCCTATGCTGCTCATGAGCAGGATCAGGAACTTGACAACCTGTATGAAAAGGTGAAAGAGCTGGGGCGCAAAATCAAGGCAGTGGAAAGCGAAATCAGCAACCTCGAGGGGCACCTGAAAGCACTCAGGGACAGGCAGCGAACTGACCTGGATTTGATCAAACACATCACAATGGAACTCATTCACCTTTACCGGACCGAAAACCATTTGGCCCGCAAGGACGGTGCCAAGCCCAAATCCTTCGAGACGGAACCGCAGATTCCGGAGCCCTCGCCAGTCGGGGACAATTATTTTCGAACCCTTGGCGATCAGATCGAGCACCTCCGCAAAATGCGCAGGGAGGCACAAACCGCAGAGATTGGGGCGCCCGCCGCCTCATCGCCATCTGAGGATTCAAGTGAAAGGAGGTAGCCGGCGTGTCAAGAAGGCGGTGGGCGCCAGCCGTGGGGGCGGGTTTGCTGTTGATAGGCTGCCTTGAACGACAGCCTGCTCAGACGGGAAAGCTCGTAGTGGTGCTTGTTGATCGCTCGCAGAGCACCAAGGAGGATCGAGAGCTCCAGCATCAGGCGTGCGAGAGAATTCTGGCTAACCTCCGAGCGGGAGATCGTCTGCTTGCGGCTTACATCACTGACCAGTCTGCCGCCGATTTTCGGCACGCCTTGGATGAAGAGCTGCCGCCGCCGTTCCCCTCCATGAAACTGTGGGACATCGAATCCCAATACAGGAAGCGAAAGGCCGAATGGGAGCGTGGCTTCGCGGAACGCCAGCGCGAGCTCAAGCAAAAAATGGAGGCTTTCTTGAACTGGGAAAGTTCCGCCCGGTGGACAAGGATCTTCGAAACCTTGCGAGCTGCGGGGCAGCTCACCAGTCTGGAGCGGCGACCCAACAAGCAACTCATCTTGTTCTCGGACATGATCGAAGAGTCCGAGGTCGCCAATTTTGCCCGATCCCGCCCGGACGAGGCCTTCACCCGCAAGGAGATTGAGCGGCAGCGACGGGCCGGGATCTTGCCGGATTTGCGAGGGGTGAGAGTTTACGTGGCAGGAGCCCACGCTGACACACTGGAGCGGTGGGCCGCTATCGAGAAATTCTGGAGGGAGTATCTCGCCGCCTCGGGAGCCGAGTTGGTGGCTTATTCCCGAGCGTTGCCGCCTCTTGGGGAGTGAGACTTGGCCCGGCTTGCTGCCGATTTGCTGATCATCGCGGCGCTGTGCAAAGAGCTCCAGCAACTTACGCAGCGGGGCGGGATCACCGGACTCATGTCGTTCCTGGCGGCTTGCGCCCTGGCGTTCTTTTTAGGGATGGCGGGGGGCGAGCCGGACTGGCTGAGCGTGGTGCGGCACCCCGTTCGCAGTGTACTTCGAACCGGGATCACGGTGGCTTCCCTGCTGATTTACTGGGAGCTGCTCAGGCTGAACGCCCCAGCCTGGCAGTCGGCTTTTCTGCTCACTTATTACGGTGCTTTGGGGTTTTACCTGGGTGGGCGCTACGTAGGCTTAGCCCTGAGAGGCTTCCTTTGGCTGTTGCTTGGCCTGCTAGTCGTGTACCTGTTCTGGCGTTTGTCAGCGACGCGGTGACGGGCGGGCAACTTTCCGCCCGATCCAACCTTGAAAAGGCCGGCATGGGAAGGTCGGCATCGCCTCCCGGGAGCTGCTTGAGCAGGGCGGGCGCGACTGGTTCCGGCTCGCCGCGCGGTTACCATTCCAGCCGTACCAAACCTTCGGGTTCAAACACGAATCGGCCCTCCGCGTCCAGAACGCGACGGGTGTCAAAGTAGTAGAGATCCGGCAGCGCTTCGCCGTGGGTGATGATATGGGCGACGGCCGCGACCCAGACGCCCGTGTGCCCGCCTAGCAGGACGGCTTCGCCTTTCCGGTGACATTCGCGGAGCCGCGCCACCAGCTCGAGCACAGCATTTCGCAGCCCTTGCTGGCCGGGGGCGACATTGACGCCTTCCGGCTCCCGCGTCAGGTCAAGGCCGCGGGCGGCAGCCAGCGCCACCTCGCGGTCACCCTGGTAATGGAGCGTGAGATTCCTTAAGATCCGCATACATCACAGGCTACGAAAATGCCTGTGCCTTTCGCTCAGCGTTCAGCGAAGCTCGGCGGCGAGTTGGATCGCAAGTTCCATTGAGGGTGCGCAGCCGGGCTGCGCAGGAACTCGGCGCTGAGACCGTGTCATCCGTGGGCGGGTTTTTCCGGAGCGCGTTGCGGACGCGCGCCTTGCAGGTGGGGCAAAAGTGCCGCCCGAAGAAATAACCGCCGCGCGATGAATCGCACCGCTGCGTCTTTGCCAGCCTAAACAGATTTTCAGAGTAACCGGCGTGGGGCTGATGCTGCCCCACGTTTCAGTCGCACCGCTGCGTCTTTGCCAGTCTAAACATATTAGAAGCACAAAGACAAGGACTATTTCCTTCCGAGGGTTTCAGTCGCACCGCTGCGTCTTTGCCAGTCTAAACGCCAAGAAAGGAGGGTAGGGTAATGTATAAACTCTACGATCTCGGTTTCAGTCGCACCGCTGCGTCTTTGCCAGTCTAAACGAAAATGAAAGCATTTGATTTTCAGGAGGTTGCCAGCAAGTTTCAGTCGCACCGCTGCGTCTTTGCCAGTCTAAACCCCAGTGCAGCTGACCAACGGTCAGTACAAGGAATGGGTTTCAGTCGCACCGCTGCGTCTTTGCCAGTCTAAACAAATCTTTCCTGCCACAGGTGTCGTCGCCTGCGGCAGAACAGGTTTCAGTCGCACCGCTGCGTCTTTGCCAGTCTAAACTATTACGACTTTGGCGAGGAATTCTTCTTTTTCCGTTTCAGTCGCACCGCTGCGTCTTTGCCAGTCTAAACCGTTTGGACAGAAAAATTGTTCTCAGGCGAGATCTTCAGCCGTTTCAGTCGCACCGCTGCGTCTTTGCCAGTCTAAACTTTGGTGAATGAACCGCCGCCGATCGGCAGCGGCTCGTCTGTTTCAGTCGCACCGCTGCGTCTTTGCCAGTCTAAACCGGGCCAGAGCCCACCGTTGTACCCGCCGTGCCCGCGCGGTTTCAGTCGCACCGCTGCGTCTTTGCCAGTCTAAACAAGGAGGTGAAAACATGAGAAGATTGGATGAATTGGAGGTGTTTCAGTCGCACCGCTGCGTCTTTGCCAGTCTAAACCATAGAAGGGGAGAGGCAGCGCGAGCTTGAGCGCAGTTTCAGTCGCACCGCTGCGTCTTTGCCAGTCTAAACATGTCCCGGTAGCAGCTGTATGCTACCGGGACGCCCAGCTCTCCAGCGTTTCAGTCGCACCGCTGCGTCTTTGCCAGTCTAAACAGGCGTCCATGCGGCGTTTGTATGTGGCGGCTTACGACGTTTCAGTCGCACCGCTGCGTCTTTGCCAGTCTAAACAGGCGCAATCGGCGAAACCGGCACCAGCGCAGGCTGTTTCAGTCGCACCGCTGCGTCTTTGCCAGTCTAAACAGGCTGCGAAGCCGGCGGCGCAGGCGCCAAAGTCGGCGGCATGTTTCAGTCGCACCGCTGCGTCTTTGCCAGTCTAAACCTCTGCGGCGGATGCGCCGCGAGGAGAGCAAAAATATTGTTTCAGTCGCACCGCTGCGTCTTTGCCAGTCTAAACGGAGGTCAGGGACCCCCCGCACGACACGAACCCCCGTTTCAGTCGCACCGCTGCGTCTTTGCCAGTCTAAACAATTATGCCATCAATGGGTTGCGGAGGCAAGCCGCTCGCATGCCCGCCCGCGTCCTCGTCCGCAACTGGCTGATCCCGCACGGCATTCCGCGCCCGCCCCGCTGCCAGCCGCGCGCCCTTCGAAAATCGCCGCCTCGCTGGCGCCGGATTCACACTCCCTTGCGGGTCCCACCTGACCCATCCCTTTGAAAAACAGGCACTTATCACCAATTCGCGCTTTCGCAAATCTCCCCCGTCCAGTGATCGAGGCCGGGGTTTGCGAAAACCGCCATCCGGGCAACCCCGAAGTCGTTGAATTCTCGAGCCCGACAGGGCGGCCCCGACCCTCCTCCCAGCCAAAATTTCGAGAACCCCCTGAAGACCGGGTTGCCTTTGGCGAATTTCGAAACCCTCGCTTTCGCAACTCACTGAAAACACGGACCTGGTGTTTCGCAAATCGCTACCACCTTGCCTGTCAATGGCTTGCGGAACGCACCCGAGGTCCCGAGGCCGGGCCCAGACGTCTTCAGGCCGGGCCACCCCTTTGCCGACCGGTTCACCACGGCGGTACGAAGCAGCCAACCGGCGCCTGCACGACGGCCTGCGGCGAAGCACACTTGGCCACACGTTCACCACGGCAGTACGAAGCAGCTATAGCGGTCCTTGCCCTCCACGTGGCGAACCAAAAGGCGAGCCTGCTGATCCATGATCTCTTCCAAGGGCATTAACTCGCCATGGTAGCGAGCCGGGCTGTGCAACCGGCGGAGAATGTTTCGCGCAAGGTCGCGCCTGGTTTGCGTGTTCAATCCCTCCTGGGTGACCTCGTAATTCTTGCCCCAGTTAAGCATGCTGAAAACAACCCGGTCCACCGCTGCGGTTCGGAACTCCTCGATGAAATCATAGAGTAGCGCAGGCTTGCCAGGGCGGGGCTTGTGAAGGAAACCAATGGTCAGGTTCAGCCCGACTCGCACCAGTACGACCAGCAGGCGTGAATAAAGGATGCCGTAACCGTAATTGAGCAGCGAATTCACCAGATCGCCGGCCCCTTTGCGCACACGACCTTCGAAACCGGTGTTCTGCCACAGCAGCGCCTTGACAGCTCGCCAGTAGCTGGAAGCGGCTTGACCTTCGGCTGAAAAAAGCCGCTCACGTTCCAGTTCCAGATCTTCGCCGAAATCGCGTCTGAGGACGCTCTCCTCGATTTTTCTCATTTCCCCGATTGCTGTGGCCGCCTCAGGCAGAAACTCGGTACCCCGACGTCGTTCGGGGAACTTGGCATAATATCGCAACAGATTCATCTGGTTGCGAATCTTGCCCACGACAAAGGTGCGGGCCAGCTCCAATCCCTCGCGCGTACCCGCCAGTTTCGCCTGAGCTAACGAGAGCTGATAAGAAGGAGCTTCCGGCGGGCCCACTCGCACGGCCGGCTTACCGTCTGGGCTGAGGATATGGAACGAGATGCCGCGCTCGGCCGCTTCCCGCATCAGCTCGGCCGAAATCGAAGCTGCCGGGGTGAGCAAAGTGATGCCCCGCACCAAGCCGAGCGGGATCTCGGCGACCCGCTTGCCCTCGCGTCGGACCAGCAAGCGCTCGCCCGCGCGCCCGAGGTACGTGCCAGGCTCCGCGATCAGGACCTCCTCGACCTCATCTCTTTTTTTCCGGAGGTCCCGCTTGCGCTTCTCCACCGCTTTCCGCACTGTCGGAGACAGCGGGGGAGGGAGTGGAGGACGGCTTCTGGCCAGCAACAGCTCGATCCATTTGAGCTTCTTGCGAGGATCGGTTTCCGCCGGTAACTCCAATTCCGTCAACGTGGCCTTCAGCTCGACGGCTGAGGTCCGCCGGCCCGATCCGCTAGAGCGGTATCGCTGAAGCCAGCAAACCAACAGATCGAACAGGTGCTGTTGGAGAATCTCCAACTGCTCCCGCGTATCGGGGCTGGATCCGTAATAAGCACGCCAGCCGGCCACCGACTCGGTGAGGGCTTTTACCAGGCCTTGCAAGTCGTCCGGATAGCTGCGCAGGTGCGTGGCCAGGGTCAGCTTTTTCTCCTCAAGTTTGGCGGGCGCCATGATGCGCCGCCCGTCGCAGAAACGAAAACCAAGAAAGTCGAAACCTTGCGAGTAGGAGGCAAACACGCGGCTGTCGGGGTTTAAATGCAGTTCACAGGTCTCCTGGAGGAACGTCTCCGCCCGATCGAAAGCTTCGCGGACGATGTCGGGATCCTGCGCCAGCAGGATGAAGTTGTCGGCGTAACGGACCCATTCGACGCCCAAACCGTCCAGGAAGCGATCGAACTCGATCAGGTAGACGTTGGAGAGCAAGGGAGACAAAGGGCTGCCCTGTGCGATGCCACGATCCGATTCAACCCACTCCAAGTACCGTGTGGCGCCCATGTAGAGGTAGGTTTCCAGCAAATCGAGCACGGGCCTTTCCCAGATCGTGCGGGAAAGGATCTTCATCAGGCGCCGGCGGTTGAGCGAGCCGAAGAAGTCATCAATATCGCCCGTCGCCACCTGCTCCAAGCCGTATTGCAAGCACTTTTCCACGCGCTCTACTGCCTGAAGCGCGCTGCGGCCCTTCCGGTAGGCATAACTGTGAGAGAGGAATTGGCGTTCGAACAACGGTTCCAGGAGCCGGTTGAGCAGTGTTAGAACGATCCGGTCCTCCGGCTTCATTAAAGTGATAGGCCGCTGCTCGTCGGGGCGGCCGGGCTTCGGTATGTAAATCAGCGAGGCAGGCTCGGGTGTGAAGGTTCCCTCGCGCAGTTGAGCTGCCAGGCGCGCGAGGTTGTGGCTGCGGCGGCGTTCGAACTCCTGAAGATCTTTGGGCAGGGACTGCCTGGCGTAATGGCCGAGTACCTCCAGCCACGCCTTTTCAAGTTCCGGCTCCGCACACAACCTGCGGAACAGATGACCCTGGCGCTGCCGGGTGCTCTCCTCGGGCACGGCAAATGGTAATATAGCACCGGCTATGACCAGTAGCAGCCAGGACACACTTGCCCCCTGCGTCGTAGTGGCGGGGCCGGCCCATAGCGGCAAGAGCACCTTCCTGCACCAATTGGACCAGGCTTTGCAAACGCACGGGTCCCGCCCGGAAGTGTACATTGTCAAGGGCAGCCCGGATGCCACGGGACGGTGGCTGTATCACATGCCTCCCGAGCAACGGAGCGTGTTGGAGCGGCAGCTCAAGGGAGTTTGGACGCCCGAGGCGGTGGAGATGATCTGCCTGTGGATCCTCAGCGCACGCCGACACCTGGAGTTGGTGCTGGTGGATCTGGGGGGCAAGCTCGGCCCCCTCAATCCCATGATTCTTGGCTGCTGCACACACTACATACTGCTGGCGCGGAAGCTGGAGACCGAGGAGCAGGAGCAACAAGAAGGCATGTCCGCATGGGATTGCGCATGCTCCGGAGCTGGGCTGGTTCCGGTGGCGCGCATCCGATCGTTGTGGAAAGACGGTCAGGCCAAGGTGACACAGAACGAATCCAGCCAGCCGCTGGAAGCCACCTATCGCGCCGACGCGGCAGTTCCGGGTAACACGACAAACGATGCCGTAATCGCGGCGGTCGTCGAGCGGCTCTTGAAGCTCCGTCTTCAGCGAACCGTTGCCGCTTATTTGAATCTGCGACTCGAGCGCGACTGGGGGACCGGAGATCTGGAGGATCTGGCCGGGCTGCTGCCCCGGTTGCAGCAGCAGGCCCGCCAGGATGGCCGGGTGAGGCTCGGGGGCCGCGCCCCCATCTGGGCGTACGCAGCGGCTATGCACCGAGCATTGGACGTCAATCCCAAAGCCGTGATCGAGGTATTCGAGCCCAAGCTGCCGAGTGGCTTCGTCCGCATACCGGATGCGTTTTCTTGGCAGACGAACTTCGCCAGTGGTTGGGATGACTGGTTAGAAGTTTGCTTGCGCACCTCTCGCTGGGGCCCCAAGCTGGAGCTGAAAACCATTACCCCCGAGCGGATGCTGCCTGTCAGCGCCACGTTTTTGCTGGGAGCCGTTCCTTTGCCGGAATTCGAGCGGCCCGAAAGCATTTTCGTAAGCGGCGCGGTCCCCATCTGGCTGCATCTGGCTTATTCGCGCCGGTTACGCCAGTGGGGCGTGAAAAAGATTGGCCACTGGGATGGGCGCCTCCAACAGCCGGTGTTCATATACCGCGAAGGCGCCGGCAAGGCGGGAGCGGCCGGCTTGGCTGCGGGATAAATCGCGGTAACCAGCAGCGCTCGAAGATTTGCGCCTATGAATGCGGAGTTTCTCGCCCGGCTGAGCTGGGTTAAGGTGCTGCTGGATTTCGAGGTAGTGGACGCGCTGGAGCTTCCGGCGTTTTGCGGACCGACCTTCCGCGGTGCACTGGGCCACGCTTTCCGCCCGGCCTTGTGCCAGCGGCGGCCACCCTGCCGCAGCCAGTGCGCGGCGCCGGAAAATTGCCACTATTACGCCTTGTTTGAGCAGAGCCGTGCACGCGGGGGGAGTGGGGTGAACATCCCCAAGCCCATGATCCTTGAGGTTCCGGTGCCCGAAGAACTCAAAGCGATCATCGAGGGCGGCCCCGTGTGCTTCCCGTATCGAGTGGGCGGCTCGTCGCCCGGCGCCAGTATTCCGTCCCTCCACTGTGAGCACGAGCTGAGAGTGCCCCCTGGGGCCAGGGTCACGATTGGGCTAGCGTTCTTGGGCCAGGTGTCGGCCGCCATGAGGCCAGTGGTGGAATTCCTCCGCCGGCGCCTGTTGAGTTGTGCAAAAGGAAGGCTGCTGCTGCGCAGGGTCGTTGACGCGGATGGTAGCGGACGACCTTTGTTTGACCGCCAAGTCTCGGGCGCCGTCGTCGAGTCTCCGCGGATTCAAAGGCTTGGTCCCGAGCAACTGGGCGTGGACCGTCCGGTCCGGCGACTGCGAGTGCTATTTTACACGCCGACTTTGGTGAAGCTGGGCAACTCCGTGTGCTTCGAACCCGAAAGGCTGGCGCAGGTTTTTGCGGAGCACTGCCTGGTCCGCGCCGTGCAGGTGTACAATGCCTTCTTCGCTCCCCAGGGGGAAAAGCTGCCTCGCCTTTCACTGCCCGATCTGCAGCTTCGCCTGGTCGGTCATCGCCTGTTCCGGTATGTGTTGCCGCGCCTCAGTTTCCGGCAAGACCGCTGGATGCGGTTTGACGGGGTAGTGGGCTACCTGGATCTGGAAGGGGACCTGACGCCGGCCATGCCGTTCGTGCGAGCGGCCGAGATCCTGCACTTCGGCCAAAAGGCCACGTTTGGGCTGGGGCAGGTGAAATGTGTGTGTTTGGATCCGTGAGGGCATAGCTTGCCCTCTACGCCCTGCCTGGTGAGGTCCCGCCGCCCGCAGTCTTGTCGCGGCCTTCGTCAAAGCTTGGGGAACTGGAACAAGGAGTCCACCCGAAGTCCAGCTAGCTCCAGAGCCACCCGAAATAGGTCTCGCGCCACCTCCTCTTTGACCGGTTCCCAGCCGTGCGCCAGAATGCTGTTGTTGCGGGCCTCCAAAGGTCCGCCATCGCCCAGCCAGCGGGCAAGCCCGAGGCTGACGAAATGCTGCCCCACAGCATCGTTGAGTTCAGCCAGAAGCTGGTAAGCTTCTTGCAGCGCCAAATGCACCGGGCCGGTGTGTCCAGCCCACCTGGACCTCATAGAGCCAGGAATCTTCTCCAGCGGTGCCTGACTGGGGTTTATCTGATAACTTTCGAGCAGGCGCACCTGGGCTATAGCCTCGATAGCGCGGTAAGAACGGGCTGTGGCGTCATCGAAGCGCCCCTCGTCGAGCCGGCGCTGCGCGTTACTGAGCAGGTCTTCGATCAGGTCCCGACTGGGATGGTGAGAGGCCAGCTTCTTTAAGCGTTCCCTCCAAGACGGGATTTGACGTAAGAGATTATCAAAGCGGTCTGCGTCCAAGATATATTGCAAATCGCTGGAGTTCTTGTAAACGGTATCGAGCTGTGCCAGAGCCTCCGCATGCCGGAACCCGTCCCAAAACCAAAAGACCTCGCAGAGCGCCCGCAGGCTTTGCAGGACACGCTTGACGTGAGAGTCATTGGCCCGGCGAGCCGCTTGATCCAGTAAGCGACAGGCAGCTCCATAATCCCGTTGGTTAAATAGAGCGGTGGCCTGCTCCGCCGCCTCGTATCCGAAGAACAACCAAGGGTTTTCGCGGTGGATAATGAGCTCGCGCCCCGATACCACCACACCCAACTCGTCCTTAGTGCGCCTGACGCCGCCCACGTAACGGAAATCTACTGGCGAGGACCGGCAAACCAGGCCCAGGGCTACGGACATACACTTGGTCCCACCGGTGAAGTCCACAATGACGCGATGGTCAGGCCCGCGGTTGAGCCACTCGGTCAATTTGGGGAGGAGCTTCAATCGGAGTTGCTCCACACAGGCTTTCAGATCCTGCGGGTCGGACAGCTCGACGATATCGAAGCGTCCGGGATCCAACGGCTGTTTTTCGCGCTCCAGGCGTTGGAGGATGCCCGCCTGGTCCAGGCACTCGTGCACGGACTCGTTGCAGATGGGGCACTGACGATCCCGCCTCTCGACACCCTCAGGGTGGTCAATGACCCGTCTGCTGCCTGCGGAGCAGACAAAAACCACGCGATTCGCGGGCTGAGGGGTGTGGTACAAAACGGAAGCGACGACCGGCTCTGGCGCGCCCCCAACCGTGCAAACAAGCAAATCCGGCATTTTTGCCTCCCGTTGCTTGGCTTCCGAGCTTAGACTTTGGCAGGCAGCCGCCGACTTGATTCATCATGACCGCTACTGCGGCGGAGTCGCTGGAGCTGCCGGAAGGCTATCAGTCGCACCGCTGCGTTGTTCCTTCCTTACACGTTGTAGTCAAAGATACCGGCAAACAAGTTGATGTTTACATGTTTCAGTCGCACCGCTGCGTTGTTCCTTCCTTACACGCCCAGATCTTCAAAGAAACGGGAGTAGGGTTGATACCTGTTTCAGTCGCACCGCTGCGTTGTTCCTTCCTTACACGGAGTAATAGTGGGGGCAGCGTTCCCCCTCCCGCCAGGAATGTTTCAGTCGCACCGCTGCGTTGTTCCTTCCTTACACTTCTCACCTCCCTTTAGCTCATTTTTTGTGGGTTAAGCGTTTCAGTCGCACCGCTGCGTTGTTCCTTCCTTACACGAGCCCGAAGCCAAGAAAGGAGGATTTATGTATAAACTCGTTTCAGTCGCACCGCTGCGTTGTTCCTTCCTTACACAATCATCTCTGCCAGCTCCTACGAGGAGCTGGCAGAAGAGGGTTTCAGTCGCACCGCTGCGTTGTTCCTTCCTTACACGAAGCAAAAACCTCCCCGGCGCAGCCAAGGCACCTCCTTGTTTCAGTCGCACCGCTGCGTTGTTCCTTCCTTACACCCTGCTTCGCGCAGGCGCAAACGGCGAAACCACCAGCCGTTTCAGTCGCACCGCTGCGTTGTTCCTTCCTTACACGAGCAGAAAAGACATTATTGACCAGGTTCCGTTTTTGTTTCAGTCGCACCGCTGCGTTGTTCCTTCCTTACACGTTTGCACAAGCGCAACAGAAACCCGCGACGCAGGCGCGTTTCAGTCGCACCGCTGCGTTGTTCCTTCCTTACACTACTTTACTCCCAAGCACTTCCGGCTGCAACCACGTCGGCGCCAGATGCCGTCCGCGCCCTTCTAACCCGATGCGCTGCCGAGCTTTCGGCCACGGCGCCGGCTCGTGCCGTCCCACCTTTCGCAAACCTCGCCTCACACCAGCGCCAAAATCGCCGTTTTCCGGCCCTGCCCGCTGGCCATCTCCCGACCGCTCAAGCACTTGCCGGTCGTGGCCGGCTTCGCAAACCCTCCGCCCAATTCCGCGGAAACCCAGGTTTGCGAAAACCACCTCAGCGACCCCAGCTAACCTCTTGAAACTATTAGGTCCGCGGACGCCCCGAGAGGCGCCCCCGGCCCAAATCTTCGCAAACCTCCCCGCCGCCCACGCAACCTCGGCGATTTGCGAAACACCGGCGCGCGTAAGTCCTTGATTTGCCGACCTCGGGGCTTCGAAAACCTCCACGGGCATCGCGACCCTCACAGCTTCAGCTCTCCCAGCGCTCCGTAGGCCTCCGCCCTGGCCCGGCACTGCTCGCACAGGGGATAAAAGTGCAGCCGGTCTTGCCGGACATTGAGCAGGTTCAACAACCGGACCCGCATACGCTCGAGCCTGGCGGGCGTGAGGTCGCACTCGAACACGCTCTTCTGGACCGGCAAGCCGTAATCCTTGAGAGCGTTCATGATGCGCTGCCGCCTCGCGTCCTGGCTGACGTCGTAGGCTACCACGACCCACATGGCAAGCTCTCCTCAGCAACCCGTCGGACAGCCGGGCTTTTGGCGTGCCCGCCGCATGGCCGGAGGCCGCTTACCACTACGGGGCTCACCCGCCGCATCGTTGTCCTTGGGCAGCCAACTGTAAGCCGAGAAATTGATCGGATAGTAGCGGGGGGCGGCGCAACTCCAGTTGTGCAGCGCGTCGTAGTCCTCGATGTGGAGCAAAGTGCTCAAGGAGCCTTGGGTTCGCCCGGCCTTCTGCAAGGCCCAGACCTCGAAGGCCTCCAACCTTACCCGTTTGAAGCTCCGCGCCTCGTCGGCTTCCAGTTTTTTCGGGGCCGAGGCCTCCACCAAGGAGCAGTACCGCTTCCACGGGTCCAGCACGGTGATCCCGGTGACGCGCAGGCGCATGCTGCCCAGGCCCCGTGGTTTGCCCTTTCCGATCTTGATCGCGTGATCGTACCGTCCATCCCCTTCGATGGCGTATAGCAATGCTCCCAGTTCTTCGCCGGTCAAGTTGTCAAAGTAAATACGCCCGGTAAAACGCGTCCCTGCGCGGAGCGCATAGAGCGGTGGGGGACACTGCCGGGCAATAGCCTTGTGGAAAACGGGATCGAAAAAGTGGTGCGGGGCAATGCCCGAGGGATGCTGCGTCGTTTGATGCCAGTAGAACTTGCGGCCCATGAGTTCCACGTCCAGGTCGTCATAGCTGGCCGATTGGCCTGTAGATCTTTGCGAGACCAAGTACAGGGGGCGCGCTTTGGCACGGGTTTCGGGCGAGGTGAGCGGCGCCAGCAACAGCTTCATTCCCTTGGTGGAGGGCGGCGCGGTGAGGGTAGAGGCCTCCGGCCAATTGGCCTCTTGCTCGAAGCTGTCGGCTTCCACCTCGCTCCACAGCGGGGTGCAGCGAATCTTGCCCTGAAAGGGATGGCTGCTGCGGCCGCGATCGTGGCGGCCGGAAAATCCGAAGATGCGCTCAGCCAGCGAAAGCTTCTGGCCCAAGCCACGCCGTCCGTCGGAAGGAGGGAAGAATTGGCCGGCCAGATCGCGCACGCTTTTCTTTGCTGGCCAAAGGTAGTTAACGTTCTTGCCAAAGGTGGTGATCTTCCCGTTCTGCTCTGTGTAGTAAATGATGGTCCCTTGTTGCAGGGAAGCCAAGTGCTTCTTCGCCTCCTCCCAACTGGCCGGATAGCTTCCCCCATCGTAGGGCGGCTTGGCGCGCCTCTCCTTGAAGTGGTTCCGGTAATGGGGATGGTCAAGGTTGGCCAGGTAGGTCTTGATGACGTTCTGGGGCAATAACAGAGGCTGACCGTCGGCAGGCCTCCACCAAAGCTGCTTGGGGCCCGTTGCCGCCTTTTGGGCGAGAAGGTTTCGGCGATACGGCTCCTGGTGCCAGCCACTCCCGCTCGGCGGCCGGGTTTTTACCTCGATCGGCTCCACCTCCCAGCCTTGGTTCCCGGGCCTCGTGAGCCTCCCGGCCTGGAAGACGCGGCGGCGGTAAGGTATCGGCTTCTCGTAGTCAGCAATGTTGACCTCGCCGCACAAGCTATTGGTAAGGGCCTCGACCCCGGCCCGGAGTACCCCTTTCAGGGAAGATCCCGGAATGGCGTACCGCAGCTTGCCTTCGCCGTCCTTCAACCGGAAAAAGTGTCGCGGTATCAATCGAAGTTGGTCGGCTTGGTCGGTGTTTGCCGGCTCGAAGGGGAAGCCCATGGGTACAAAGACGGGGGTAAGAGCTTCGGCTTCAATTTCGAGCACTCCCGAACAAGCGCCCTCTTGCCAGCGGGCATGGTCGGGGTGGGGCGGCGAGGCGGTCCAGGGTTGCGACTCGGCGAACGCAACGAAGTTGTAAGGGTTGTCATCCACGCTGGGCATGCGGCCTGCAAGTTCACCCGCGTCCCTGCCGAACCGTATGATCTCGTAGCCCGGGTGCCCTGACTGCGATTTCTGGAACTCGTTGCCGGGCTTGAGACCCAGGGCGGGATCGGTGACTTGGAATTTCTCCGGGGGCAGTTGGCTCTGCGGGCCGCCGCGGGTCGGCACCGGAGGATGGAACTCTACCGTCTGCGCAGTAGCACGGGTGATCCGGTGCGTGATGGTCCCGTGTGTCGGTCTTCGGCCGTCGGGCATTTTTATTCCTCCTCTTCCTCCTCCTTCGCTCGTTGCTCCTGACCGCAGGCCAAACCGACGAAGCGGTGCGCCAGCAATCGCGGCTGGTTGAGCAGCTTTTCGACTTCCTCGGCTTGGCTCGGCCAAGGGTTGGGTGGGACCGGGTAATACTCGTACACCCGAATGTAGGCCCGATCCTGTGGGGCAGGATAAACGTCAAGAGGGTAAGCTAGTGGCTGGTAGTCCGGGATGCGCAATTCAGCGAAACGCTTGCCCTCCCAGATGCCCCAAAGGTAGTACCGCTGCTCCCGGCGCAAGGCGGGGCGGCCGTCGTTGTCCTCCCGCAGAAGCCAGTAGCGGCAGAGGTCGCCTTCTCGCACCCAGCGCACCTCCGCCTGCGGGCCAAAGATGCGCCCGCTGAAACTGGTCGCGAAATCGGGGATAGTACCGGTGAATTTCGTGAACAGGCAGTGTTCAAAAGACTGGACGATGAGAAATGCTGGCTCACCGACCTCCTTGGCCCCATCACGCAAGTCGCTTTCAGCTTCCGCGTACGGCCGGCGAGTGCCCTGCTTAATCACCAGAAAGACCGCCTCGCCTTCCATCACTGTTCCCCCTTGATCTCGGTGAGCAGACAGTTCCAGTGCTCATCCAAGATCCTCCAGAAGCCGTTCAACTGTGAGAACTCAGTCACCTTATCGCAATGGTACAGACAGCGTCCCGGCCGGCCATATTCAATCTGGGTAAAGCAATCGCCTGGCGACCAGCCGAGCGAGCAGAGCAAGTTCAGGCGAACATTTTCGCAAGTGGCTTTCTCGATGTGCCCGTAGCCGCGCGAAGTCCCGGAACCGGCCCAGCACCACCCTTCCATCAAGTCGCGCAGCAAGAATGCGAACAGCGCGAGAGCAGGGACGCTCTGGCTGGTAAAGCGCACGCGGATTTCGGTTCGGAACAGCGGGCTAGCCAGCGCGCAGTTCGCGAATTTCTTGGCGTCCACGGCAGCGTTCGTGATGCGGTCAATGGCCACGTGGTCCAGATACACCCACTCCCGCGAACCGCAGAGTAACCCGTCAAAAACCTCGATGAGGCCTTTGTGGCCCTGGCCGCCGGAAGCGCGCACGGCGCCAAACAAGACCTCGGCGATTTCCACGGAACTAAAGAGGGTCCGGCAAATGCGCTCGGCTCGTCGGCGCAGGACGCCGCGGAGACTGGAACCAGGCAAGTAATGCCGTCCTCCCGCCGTGGTCACAAAGACCTGGTCCGCCTGGCGCCAGCCGATTTCGCCGTAGCGCTCGGGCTGGTGTGCTTGCCCGGTTTCGGCTTTCCCCGGGGGTTCGGGCGGGAAGGCCGCCTTGACAAGCACGGGGCCTTCGAATTGGAGAAGTACGGTCAACTGTAACTCGGAGAACGGCTCGACGACGCCGTCCTGACGCAAGGGTTTCCAGTTGGGCCAGTCGAACTGGGACAAGGCAGGGAGCTTGTCGCCGGCTCGGTAGCGTAAGTAATCGGCCAAGGCTTCCAGCTGCCTGCGGTCAAACTCACGATAGCTCACTTGGGTCAGCTCCATGCGTCCGTAGCCCCAGCCTGCCTTGGCGCCTACTCGCAGTTCTCCTTCGCAGAGATAACGCACAAGTTCTCGCAACAGAACAAGTTCTTCGTCATCCCGACCGTCCCCCTCGTAGACGGCGAAAAATTTGTAAGCCGCGTCCTCGGCGAGGACAACTTCATTGTCAAATTTGGCGCCGTAATCGGCCGCATTCCACTCAGGTCGGATCCGCACGTGGTCGCGGAACTCACAGTTGGTCACGCCGCTAACCGGCAGTGCGTCGGCGATGAACAATCGCCCTCTGGCGATCTGGGCAGCGCTGACTCCCCTGGAAACCTTCGGCCCGAAAAGGCGCTCCACGGCGGCCTGCGAGCATCCCAGCAAGGGAGCTTCGCGCTCCAAATGGCTGCGTAGCACGCCACGCAGGCTGGTGCCCGGAATGTAAGGCAGCCCTTCCGGATCATTCCCTTCGCGCAGCACAGGATCATCCGTGAGAAGACTGAGCCGCTCGCCCGTGCCTATGTGAAAGGGCGCGCACGGCTTCAGGAGTCCCGAGATTTCCAGCCGGTAGGGGCGGTAACTCACCAGATTGGGCGTGCTCATGGAATTTACTCCTGGCGTGGCAGTAACCCGGCCACGACCTCCAGCAGGAACCTGAGTTCGTTGATCTCGGAGCACTCGCCGAAGGCACAGGCCAAAGCTTCCTTGATTTTGTCCCACCCACGCGGGTGCTCCCGGCCCGCGAATGCTCCCACGAACTCCTGCACGGCTTGCGAGTTTGCCTGGCGCTTGGCGTAATTGCACAGGCCCACCAGCTTGGGCCGCGCACCTTCGACGCCGCTGACCTGGGCCTCGATCTGGCGGGCTAACTGCACCAGCTTCCGGACACGGTCCCGCTCAATACCGGCGGCAGCCGGCCAAGGGAGTGGCTCACCCGTGGATTTGGGGCTCCCGATCTTCAAGGAAGATCCGTGACCAAAGCGAGATCCGTCGGAACCGCTCAGCAGCCAGACAGGATTCACAGCCACCCACCCGAAACCTTCATTGCGGCGCACGCCCAACCCGTTTTGAGCCAGGTCCGCCAACTTATTTTTGAAATCAGGATCAGCCGACGAAATCCGCCAGCACGATCCCGCTACGATCGCGGTAGATTGCTCGCGGGGCAATCCCCAAGTGACCGACCATCCCATGATCGCTTTAAAGGCCGAGAATGCCGCTTCAACTTTCAGATCGTTCAGGCCGAGGATACGTTGCCAGGCGGCCTCGTCTAACCCGCGCAACCAACCTCCGTGCTCTGAAGGCACCAAGGTATCAGTGAGTAGCTGGACGACTGCTTGTGGGCGCTGGTCCCCGGCTGGGGGCGGTTGGGCGGTCCAAGCTTGCCAGGGAAGCCTGGCAATCGGTGCGAAGGTCAACTGCGCCATCCCATTGCCGGCACTTCGCCGCTTGCCCAGAAACACCGTGATGGGTTCGGCGGGCCACCCGTTTCTGGGAACGCCATCTGGGGCCGCCACGTAGGAGACAAGTGTAGTGCCCGCCTTCAGGGCGGCCCTTGAAAACAGGGCGCCTTCGCGTGAAGACTGCCGGCCGTAGTGGAGCGCTACGTGCATTGCGGCTTCCAGTTCAGCGCGCAGGGCCGCTACCGGCTGCCCGGAACTGTCCACGGCCAACCAAACCGGCCCGGAAGCCAGCCTGGTCCACTGAAAGCAGTGGTCTCCCTCTTGGGCAGGCGGCGTCCCCCACAGGCTGTTGTGCACTCCGAAGCGTCCGCCAAAGCCCTCGTCGCCCTTATCGCGGTAATAGCTCAGCGGCATCGGCACCAATGTGTGGTCTCCGGGACCCGTGGGCCAAGCCGGCGAATATTGAGGAGCGTTGTCCAATCCAAACCATTCCGCCAGTTCGTGGGCCCGACCCTTCGCAGCCAACCACTGAGCTAAAGCGCCCCGAAGCACGGTCGCCGGGATATGGTCCACGGATTCGATCTCGTTTCCCACGACGGGCCGCTGGGCACAACAAAACGGTTCCTGCAAAGTTATGGTGACCTTCCACGCCTTCATTCCTTGGCCTCCCGCTGACCTGATGCGGCCCCGCTTACCCAGAGCCGAAGTCGTTCGACTGAGTCGGGCTGCCAGACTCCAGCCACGTCGAGCCCTGTGATATTTGACTTCCAATCAAGGAGTCGGAGCTGGCCGAAGCCCGCACTGCGCCGACCGCCGATGTCTTCGGTCAACAAAAGGGCGGCAAGGAGAACGAGTAGATCAAGATAGTCCTCCGAGCCCGGTTTGTGCCATTGTCCGCCGTAGCCCTCGATACACCCGCGGAAGCGGGCCCCGCGACCCCAAGCCTGCATCGAGCGCAAAGTGCCCTCCTTTGCCACGCCGCTTCGGGGGTCCACCGCCGTGCTGGCGATGACGAAGGCGTTCCCAGAGCCCGGACAGTAATCAGCCCGATGGAAGCGGTAAATCGGGCCCTTCGGCTCGGGGCTGAAAATTCGCTGTAAGACAGGACTCACTGGTCGCGAGTGATCTTCCGCCTCCGGGGGTAGGCTCGGGTGAAGCCAGCGCACAAGGCGCTCCGCCGCGCCGCGGATAGCCCCCTTGACGGCGTCGCCCGGGATGAAGGGTTCACCTTTCGCGGTCAATCGAATGAGCCGATCAGCCAAGCCGGGGCGACTCAGACCTGAGCCTACGTGCAACGGTGCTGTAACTTCCCAAGTCCATTTGATGATCAGGTCCATGCCAGCCTCACTCCGGTGGTCGCTGAATTTCACACAGCTCGATCAGCTCCATCAGAGCCGTCTCGTACTCATTGTGGTTACCCGGCACGGCGCACCACAAGTTGGGCCCCCGCACAGACTTCATTGCCTTATCCAGCTTTTCGCGCTCCTCCGGGTCCAGTGTGCCCTTCCATTGCGCAAAGGCTACTTCTGATAGTTCGTCCCCGTAGCGGACGATGCGCTCAAGCTGCAAGAGTTTGCGTCTGGGTAAAGTGATGAGTTCCTTTGCGGCTTGCAGATAGCGGCGCGTCTCTTCAGCGGTCCAAGGCCGCGTGTAGAGGCGGAAGAGCTTGCCGTTGTCCTGATAAGTGAGAGCAGCGCTCCGCATTTCGCGAACCTTTTCCCGCGCCGAAGACTCGAGCCAGTGGAAATCCAGACAACCTTGAAGGTCGCCAGCGCTGAGGCTGCGGCGGCGTTCCTTAGCGAGGTGCACCAGTTCCTCGGCCATGTCGAGCTGGACTTCAAAGGGGAAACCCTGCTTGGCGAAGAGCACGCCGCAACTCAGCGTGAGCTTCTCTTGGCCTAGAAGTCCGGTGACTTCGAGCGCCTTTTGAAGTGTTCTGTTCTCCGAGGCGAGCTTGCTGTACTCGTCTATCATGGTCACGGCGAGATCGAACGCCAAGTCACGCCGGCAGAGAATCCAGACATCTTCCCCTGCAAGCACCATGGGGGCGACTGGAAAGCGCCGGCGCGAGCCGGGGTCCCAGGAGGCGGTGACGCGATCTACCGCCCTACGAACTGCTTCTTTCAAGCACTGGTCTACGGCCGTGCAGAATTCCGAGGAGGCCTGCCAAGGCTCTGTCCCCAAGCGTGTGGCCAGCGCGTCCCAATCCAGCCGCATCAGGAGTCGCCCCATGCCGTCAGCGTCTGCCTTCACGAATGCAATGTAGGAGTCCGCTTCGCTGAGAACCAAATCTTGGAATTCGAGGGGCAGCGTGCCTATGGGGGGGCCGCCGGAGAAGGTTTGGAACTTGGCAAATCCCTTGAACTGTTCGGGGAAGGTCTGGCGAGTGATTTGCTCGCGTTGGCAGGCCTCTTCGCTGAGCAGTGCACGTCTTCGTCGCTGCGGATCGCGCCAAACGCTGGGATACCAGTGGTTGGCGGCACGGTGGGGAAGAATCTGACATTGGGTAAAGAATGGTGCGCACGGCGAGCCGTCGGCCCCTGCTTTGGCATCCTTGAGCTTCCGGATCCTATCCTCCAAGTTCTTCACTGTTGCGTTGAAGGTGCCTTGGAAGGGAACGACGGCTATCGTAACTGGTAAATGTAGTTCGTTGACCAGGACTTGCCTGATCTCCCATAGGCAGCTACTCAGGGAATCCAGGTCTGGGGCAAGAACCCACTGGATGCCGCTGACATTCCACGCCAGGACAAGCCCGTGGTCGTCGACAATGTTGGTCGCTCGTTTTTGGGTTTCTTGAATGAGGCGGGAGCCGCCGATTATTTCCCGCAGTTTGTCGGCTTGGGAGATGACGCGCTGCCGCTGGTCCACTTCCACTGAGGCGAGGTATTTGAACACGGCATGCTCTCCGGCTGATTTGAACACGGCACGCTCTCCGGCTGCACGGAGGTGGCATTAATTATACACAGAGGAACCTCCGGTAGCAAGGGGGCGAATTGGGTCATCGAAAATGTCACCGAAGGCGGGATCGTTGGGTCAGGAAAAAAGTAACCGTAGCGCACGCTCGCCTGCCCTTTTCGCCGAGGGCGAGTTTGGGCAGCGCGGCCACCCGTCAAGGGTACCCTCCGGCTCGCCGCGCTCGCCCTTGACAGGTCCTGGCCGCGCCGCCGAGGACCCTCCCGCTGATAGGCGAAAAGGGCAGGCTGGACTCGAGGCAGGCCACGGGCCTCACACTGAGGTCATGGACGCCGAAGCTCGCAACCAATACTTGCGGGAGCTGCGCGAGGAGTACTGCCTGGCGCCGAAAGCGGTCAAGAGCCGGCTGCTGTTGGAGCAGATCCCGGTGAAGGTGGCCGAGGAGTGGGACCGCCGCCAGGTGGGAAACCTGCAAGTGGATCTGGTGGCCCACTGCGGCCAGTCCACCGCGGGCCGTTTCCTGTGGACGGTGTCCACGGTGGACATCGCCACCCACTGCTGGGAGGGCGAGCCGGTGATGCGCCTGGAGTCGAAGACCCGGAGGGGGAGCAAAGTGCACCGCCGCTATGATGGTGCCGGCCACCCCCTATCAGCGCCTGCTGGCATCGGGCCAGCTCAGCCAGGCGGCGCGGGAGGGCCTGGAACAGCGTTACGCGAGCCTGAACCCGATCCAGCTGCGCCAGCAGATCGAGCACCGGCAGAATGAGTTGCTGAGGACCATTCGCGGCAGGGAGACCAGCCCGGATTCGTGTCTCAAACTGACCTCTCGTTCGGTTACCTCTTTCGTGACCCAACGGGCGGCTGTTCGGTTACCGGAGGAAATGACTTGACACGGGTGGGAAAAAGCAACGCGCACTCGGCCTCGTTGTCAACGGCTTGTTGGGAAAACCGGCGCCAGAAGCCAACAAAATTACCAGCCATATTCCCGCGCTGTCGGCAGAAATAGGGCGTCAAAGCTGGGCCGGATCCAACCGGCCCGAGTCACGGCCGGCAGAAAAATCAAGCACCGCTCAGGCGGCCACCGGCGACTGCAAGACGCGGCGGGTCCAGGCGAGGCTGGCCTCCAGATCTTCGCGCTCGCGTGTTTGGGCTTCTTCCTTGGTGAGCGAAGGCGGGGCGGGTCGTGGCGTGCCGCGTTCCGCCAGAGCGAGAAAACGCGCGAACTCCCAGGCGGGAGTGTTGCGGTAGGCTTCCCAGAACTTCGGATCCAGATACGGAAACACCCGCGGGCCGGTCACGATCACTTCGAGCGACAGCGTGCGGCCCGGGCAGCGGCGAACGAATTCGCGTACCCATTCTTCGAGGCGAACGTTGCCCTCGCCCGCGCGCACCCAAGCCACCGCAGCGCCTTCGGCAACGCGCCAGACCGCGCTGTCGCGCAAGTGGCTGGTGAGAACGTAGGGGGCCAGAACTTCCAGAGTAAGGTGGGGATCTTCGATCGTCCACAGCGGGTTGCCCGAATCCAGGCACACGCCGACCCAATCAGGGCCGGCTTCTTCGACCAGCGTTTTCAGCTCGCGCGCCTGCATGTCGCCGGCGTGGTTCTCGATGGCGATCTTGATGCCTGCATCGAGCGCGCGGGAGCGCACGGCGCGCAGCACGCGGACCGTGTTCTCGATGTGAGCCTCGATGCCGGGAGGGACGGC
>Ga0080004_1132124_pt1 | contig 27642 bp, 23 predicted proteins | sample WasSprMetagenome_FD_69207 | JGI IMG/M metagenome (GOLD analysis project Ga0080004, IMG submission 69207) | Sulfidic aquatic microbial communities from Washburn Spring, Yellowstone National Park, USA - WS (SPADES assembly) (version 2) | ecosystem: Environmental > Aquatic > Thermal springs > Hot... | reverse complement strand
GAAGAACAAATTGAAACAAAAGAAGAACAAATTGAAACAAAAGAAGAACAAATTGAAGTAAAAGAAGAACAAATTGAAACAAAAGAAGAACAAATTGAAACAAAAGAAGAACAAATTGAAACAAAAGAAGAGCAAATTAAATCAGAAGAAGAACGAGTTGGTATAAAACTTCCGATAGATATAGATTTTAATTTAATTAATGAATTAGAAAAGGAATCTGATATAGTTCAAAAAGTAGATAATATAGATTTTGGGATTGATATTATTAAAAATTTTGATATTGAGCAAGAAGTTATTATTGAGGATGATTCTTTTAAAGAAATTGATTTATTAAAAGAACTAGAAACTAAGGAATTAGAAATGAAAGAATTAACCAATTCTAATAAATTATCCATTTTTGATAGCTCTTATGATATTGATAAGAAGGAATTATTAGAAAATAAGGTTGTTTTAGATAATGAAATAAGTGATTTTAAAGAAAATGAAATTAAAGAAAATTTAGGTAAGATTGATTTGCAAAAAGAAGTTGATTTAGAAAAAACTTTCAGTAACCAAGAACAATTAGTGGAAAGCATAGAAGATAGTAGTTTTATTAGTAGTAATTTAGAAAATATATTTGAAAATCGAGATTTATTAGAAAAGAAAGAGGATTTAGAATTATTGAATAGTTTTTCTTCTTTAGATAATTTACCTACTTTGGATAACCTATCTTCTTTGGATGATTTACATGTTATTGAGAATATTGAGATAAATTTAGAATTAGAAAATATAATTAATAACACTGAAATTGTAAATAAAGAAGAAATAGTTAAGGATTCAAGAGAAAGTCATGAAGTTTTTGAGAATTTGAATAAGGATTTATTAGAACAAAGCATTAAACAAGAGTCTAAAGAAAAATTAGATACTTTTTTAAGTAGTGATTTAGGGAATGAATTGCAAAACGAATTACAATTAGTAGAAATTGATGATTTAAAATATTTAAATGATAAAGAAATAAAATTGAAAGATAGTTTAAATAATTTAGAAAGTTTAGAAAATATGGATAAACAAATGGAAGTAAATATTAATGAATTAAATATTAGTAGTAGTGATAGTGGTTTATTTAGGGAAGAAGAAAAAGGTAGTAAAGTAGAGGAAGAAAATTTAGCTTATAAAGAAGATGATTTATTTGAAAAAGAGAGATTAGAAAGTGAAAAGGATAAAGAAGCTTTAAAAATAAGGGATGAATTAATTTTTGAGGAAGTTCAAAAAGTTGATGTTGATATAAATCTTAATCTTGACATTAGTTCATTAGATTTAGATAATATAAATTTAGATAATATAAATTTGGATAATATTAATTTCGATGATATAAATTTAGATAGTATTAATTTGGATGATATAAATTTAGATAGTGTGAATTTAGATAATAAAGAGAAAGAGGAAATAAAAAGGGAAGAGTTAAAAATTGAAATTAATGAATTTAAAGAAACAAATGAGTTGAATTTGGTTCAGGAATCCTTAATGGAAGGAAATTTAATACAGGAAGCTATAGTTAGTGATATACGAGAATTAGAAAAAAGTGAGTTAAATGAAAGTAGTAAGCAGGAGGAATTAGTTTCTGAACAAAATGAGTTAATAAAATTTAATGTGGATGAAAATTTAAGTAATATTTCAAAAGAGATTTTTGATATTATAAATAATCCTAAGATTGATGGAATAGCTATTATTAAAGAAAATAATATGGGAAGCTATTTTGTTAGTAATAGTATGTTTAAAGACATGAATTTAAAACATATATCTGAGTTATTTAGTTTTATGAAGGATATAAATAATTATTATGAAGAATTAGAAAAAGGTATTATTTTTAGTTGGAGTTTTAGAGATAATGTGGTTGTTATTTATGGGAAAGAAGGATTAATGATAGGTATTGTTAAAGCAAAATTAAATAATATTAATGAAAAATTAAAATAGATTAAATAGCTAGTTAAGGGGGGAATCAAATGAGGAAAAAAAAAGACTTACCAGAATTGGCTAAAATATTATGGTATAGGTTTAAAGTAGATAATTGGAGTATAAAGAGAATTTCTGAAGAATATAAAATTTCAAAAAGTACTATTTATAGGTGGTTTAGGGTTTTAGAAGAACAAAATATAGATAATATAAATGAGGAGTTCTTAAAATTGGATACTAATAATATCTTTTTTAATGAAACTAAAATTAATTTGGATTTTACTTATTCTTTTAGAGATACTTTAAAAAGTAGTTTTGAAGATAATATTGGTTCTAATTTTGATAAAGTAGGAATAGATTTGATTCAAGATTTGCCTTCTAAATATAATAAAAATTATATTTATTTATTGCCTATTGATCCTTATTGGATATTTGCTTATTGGGAAGTAAGTAATTTAGAGAACTTAGAGGATTTTGATAAACTAGTTTTAAAGATATTTGATGTAACTGATGGTAATGAATTACTTCATATGATAATGGAAAGTTCTTTGTTAGTAGGGAATATGTATATCCCTGTTGGTGTAGCGGATAGAATTTATAAAGTAAAATTATTTTTTAAAGATAAATATTTAATGAGTTCTAATACTGTTAGAACTCCTAGGGATAGGTATTTTGAATATAATGAAGAATTTTTAGCTTTGTATGATTGGTATGAAATAGATCAAGCTCTATTTAGTGTATCCTCTTTTATTATTAATAGAATTTAAATAAAAATAAAAGAATAGGTTATGAAGAAAAAAATTTTTAAATTTTTTGAAATTTTAGGTTTATTGTTTTTTGTTAATTTATTTATTTTTAAATTAAATATTTTTTCATATAATGCTGCTTTTGATTATGTTGAAAAAGTCTATGTTGGTAGATATACTAAAATAAGGGATATAGTAATAGAATATGAATTTAGAGCACAAGATGTTTCTAAAGATTCTAAGAAAGTAGCTGCTAAAGAAGATGATATTCCTTTAATTGGAAGGGGAAAAATTTTTTATAAAGAACCTTATTTTTTAAGAATAGAAACAGAGTTTATTTATCATTCTTCTTTAGAAGGTGTTACTTTAATTACTATTAAAGATGGTCAATATACTACTATTTTTAAAAATGATGCTCCTTATCCACTTAATATTTCTAAGGATAATAGGTATCCTTTAGTTGTTAATTTTCCATTTTTCCCTCTCTTAAAATATCCTGAAATGGAAAAAATTTTATATCCTGTAATAGTAGGTTATGAAACTGTAGGAGTTGGACAAGACAAAGGGAAAAGTTTAATTGTTATTAGCTTTATTGATACTTCTAAGATGTATGAAAGATATAGAATGTATTTAGATATTAGTAATTATTTACCTTCTAAAGTTATTTTTTATCCTTTTTCTAAGGAGCAAATAGGAATAGAGGTTATTTACAAAGAAATAAGTTATATTAATGATGGAAGACCTTTCCCTACTAAGGTGCTTATTTATAATTTTTCTTATGATAATCCCAATAATAAGAAATTAGCTTGGGTTTTATATTTAAAAAATATTTCAATTAATGTTGGAGTATCTGATGATTTATTTGATAGTTCTGTAAGAGAGAAAAAGCCACCAGAAGATATTTTTATTCCACCTGAGTATAAAAAAACTAAATAAACTATGTTTTAATTTAGGTAATGTAATTTAAATAATGAAAGAATTAAAGATATTATACGCTCCTTGGAGAGGAAAGTACCTAATGAATTATACTAAACCTGATAAATGTATATTTTGTTATTATAATGATATTAAGATAAGGGAAATAGAAGCTTCTTTTGAAAGTTTAGTATTATATAAATCTTTTTATTCATTTATTATGTTAAATAAGTATCCTTATATAAATGGGCATTTAATGGTTATACCCTATAGACATATTGATGATATAGAGTTATTAACTAAAGAAGAGAAAGAAGATATCTTTGAGTTATTGATTTTATCTAAAAGAGTATTAAGTATTACTTATAATATGGATGGATATAATATAGGTTCTAATGTAGGCAAAGCTGCGGGGGCGGGAATTGATAATCATTTACATTTTCATATATTACCTAGATTTTTAGGAGACCATAATTTTATGACTACTATATCTGATGTTAGGGTTATTAGTTTTTCTTTAGAACAAACTTATCATGATCTATATCAGAATTTAAAAAAAATAATATCTTAAAATTTTTTAGAGTAAAGGGGAGTATAGAATTATGATTAATCAAATTGATTATACTTATAAAGATAGGGTATGGTGTGGTAAGATAAATGAAAAATATGTTAATAAAGAAGTAAAAATCTATGGCTGGGTTCATAGGTTTAGAGATATGGGAGGAATTTTATTTGTAGATTTAAGAGATAGAACTGGAATAGTACAAGTGGTTGTGCCTAGTGAATTAAAGATAAGTAAATTATCATTAGAAGATGTCTTAGAGGTAGTTGGTATTGTTAAGGAAAGACCAATTGAAAATATTAATCCTAATATAGCTACGGGAAATTTTGAAGTTATTGCTAAGGAGATTAAGATTCTTTCTAAAAGTGAACCTTTACCTTTTATGATTAATGAGGATTATAGAGATATTAGGGATTTAAAAATTGAAGAAGCTACTAGATTAAAGTATAGGTATTTGGATTTAAGAAGATTACAAATGTTTAAAAATATGTATTTTAGGCATAAGATAATAAAATATATAAGAGATTTTATGGATAATGAGGATTTTTTGGAAATAGAGACACCATTATTGGCTAAACCTACTCCTGAGGGTGCTCGGGATTTTTTAGTACCTTCTAGGTTACAGCCAGGTAAGTTTTATGCTTTACCTCAGTCTCCTCAGCTTTTTAAGCAAATTTTAATGGTAGCTGGTATAGATAGGTATTTTCAAGTGGCAAAATGTTTAAGAGATGAAGATTTAAGAGCTGATAGACAACCAGAATTTACTCAAGTTGATATTGAAATGTCTTTTATATCTAAAAAGGATATTTTCTTGTTAATTGAAAGTCTTTTAGATTATGTGCTTAATAATCTAGGGATTGAAATTAATATTCCTTTTGAAGTTATTGATTATAATTATGCTATAAAACATTTTAATTCGGATAAACCTGATTTGAGATTTAATTATCCTGTAAAAAAATGGGACAATTCAATAAAGATAAATTTGAATGATGAAAATTTTGATATTAATCAAGCTTATTATATATTTTTTAAAAATTTAGTTTTAACTCGTAAAGAATTGGATAAATTAAATGAATTTTTAAAGCAAAATAATTTAAAATTTTTATATTTAATTTCTAATAATTCTGGGGAGGTATCTTTTAAGGGAAGTTTAGTTAAATTTGTGGATATAAATGAAGTAGATAATTATCTAAGGAAGGAAAATCAATTTTATAATGGAGATTATTTAGTTTTTGTTATTTCCTCTAAAAATTATTTAAATGAGTTAATTTTAATAAAAAATTATTTAATAGAAAATAAGTTGTTAAAGCCTATTAAGGATTTTTATTTTCTTTGGGTTGATAATTTTCCACTTTTTAAAGTAGAAGAAGAAAAAGTAGGAAACAAATTAGTAAGGAAAATATCTCCTGAACATCACCCATTTACTAATGTATTAGAGGAGGATAAAGATAAGGTATATATGATATATGAACAATTAAAGAAAAATCCTAATATAATTTATGATGATGAATTTGTTAAAGAAGTTTTATCTATTAGATCTTTAGCTTATGATTTAGTATTAAATGGAGTAGAGATTGCTAGTGGTAGTATAAGAATAACTGATATTAAGTTTCAAAAGATAATATTTGAAATAATAGGTATAAATGAAGAAGAAGCTAATAGGAAGTTTGGGTTTTTATTAGAAGCTTTTAAATATGGGGTCCCTCCTCATGGGGGAATAGCTCTTGGAATTGATAGAATTATTGCTTTACTTTTAGGTTATAATAGTATAAGGGAAGTTATAGCATTTCCTAAGACCCAAAGTGGTACTTGTTTACTTACTAAAGCTCCTTCTGAAGTTGACCCTAGTCAATTAAAAGAATTAGGTATAAAATTAATGGAGGTGAATTAGATGAAATATATAGAGGGTGTTTTTACTTTAAATCAAGAATTCAATTATAAGACAGATATTATTAGTTATTTTTCTAAATTAGGGAATCCTGTTATTAATTCTACTAAGGTTAATTTATATAAATTATTTTCTTTTTCTAATGAAAATAAAGAAAAAGGCATGATTTTTATGCAAGATGTAGAGATTTTTGTTAAAGAAAAAACAGCTTTGTTAATAGATTTCTCTAAATTAGGTGAAATTTATTTATTATTTATATATAATGAATCTGATGAAATGAAAATATTTGAAGCTTATAAAAAGGTTTTTGAGAAATTTTGTAGTAATAAAAATATTGAATTTGAGTTTAAGCTTTTAAAAACTAAAATTAGTTTGTTTAATCCTGTTAATGAGATCTCTATAAATGAGGAAGTAATGAGTTTTGTTTCTCTTTTAGATACTGATACTTACTTACTTTTAAAGAAAATAAAAGAAGTAGGAGCTTCTTTATTTAAAAGTGATTTAATTAAATTAATAAATGCTGATGAAGAGCAGTTAAATAGTTTATTATCTAAGAAATTTTTATCTAATGAATATGTTTTTATATGTAAAGAAACAGGAAGGCAAATTATTCAAGCTTCTAATCTTGATATACTTAATCAAAATATAGGTATTAAGTGTTTTCATTGTGGAAAAAATATAAAAGAAGAAAGGATGGAAGAAGTTTTGACACTAACTCAAAATACTAATTATATTTTATCTAATAATATTGTTTTTGCTGAATATGTTTATAAAAAATTGAAAGAGAATTTATCTTCTGAATTATATTTAGATGTAGTTGAAGTTTGTAAAAATTTAATTTATAATGAGCTATCTAAACCTATTGTTATATCTTTTCTTGATGATGATTTTAAGATTCACGATGTTTTCTTTTTAGATATATATTATTCCTCTTATAAACCTTATGCTATTATTTTAGTTTCTACTAATAAAGCTTTAAAAGTTTTAGAAGATTATTTTCAAAATAAAGGTATTAAAGCTTTTTTAATAAATGAAATTTATAATTTAGATGTTTCTATTAGAGATAAGATAGATTCTCTTGCTAAAGAATATGTGCTAAATGAATTGGATAAATATTCTAGTTATTTTAATTTTAGGTTATCTGAGATTTTTGATGAAAGTAAAATTAAAACTAATTTAGCTACTGTTCAAGAATAAAACCAATTACTATATAATTATTGTTTTAACAAAAATTATTTTGGCTGTAGTTATGTCTATTCCAGTAATCAAAGGACCTGGAGTTGGAATGGGATCGAAAGTTAAGCTTCTAAAGAGGGACTAAGGGATGAATTCATAATTATTTAAGATGTAAAATAATATAATAAGCACCTTTATTAATATGTAAAAAAAATGTTAATTTTCTTTATATTTTAGGGGATTTTTTAATTTTTGTTTAAAATATATAATAGGGATAAGTTAAAGGGGGGGATAATTAGTGACTGTTAGACCGGGTTCTACTAGACCTACACGACCTACTGCTGCTAATACTAGATTAACGCAAGCTGGGGCTCCTGCTTCAGCTTCTCCTAATCAACTTCTTGAAACTTTAAAAAACCTTAATAATACTCAAAAAGCTATTATTACAATTATTGTTATTTTGATTATTGCTATTGGGATTACTATATTTTTATATTCTAAATCTAATGAGTATATTCCACTTTATCCTGGAGGTAAATTAGATAAAGCTCAATTGGCTAATGTAAAGAATTATTTAGAAAACAATGGGATAAAAGAATATAGGATAGATGATGCTTTAGGTCAGGTTTATATTCACCCTAAATATCATAATAAAGTTTATACTGAGGTTATAAAGCAGGGGTTTATAAAACCTAATGTAGCCCCTGAATTAAAAGCTCCTCCTCCGGGTACTACTAAAGAAGCCTGGGAAAATTATATTAAACAATCTACTGAATATGCTCTTTCTACTAAAATAAAAGAATTTTATCCTGATAAAATTAGTAATGTTAATGTATCTTTAGCTATCCCTAAAAATGATCCTCTTTCTGAAAATAAGGAACCTGTTAAAGCTTCTATTATTTTAAGCACTTTTCCTGGAAAATCTATATCTAATGAAGAAGCAACTGCTATTATTCAAACTGTTGCTAACTCTGTAGAAGGATTAGATACTAATAATATATCCTTAGTAGTTAATGGTAGAATATTAAATCCGAATGCTGTTAATCCTGTAGAAGATACTTTTGGTATTAAACAAAAGGTAGAAAATATGTATGTTTCTAAATTAACTCAATCGTTAGATCAAATATTAGGTGTAGGGAATTATACGGTCACTGTTGATGTGGAATTAGATTGGGATAAAATAAAGATATATAGAGAACAATATGGATTACCTGATGATCCTTCTTCTAAAGTTTTATCTAAGCAAGAGACTAAGAAAACTAAGCAATATGAAGGTGGAGCCTTAGATAAAAATAAAGAAAATGCTAGTGAAATTCAACAACAAACTATTGTTAATCAGAAAGTAGATCAGGTAGTTACTGAAGTGGTAAAGAATCCGGGATCTTCTATTAAGAGAATAAGTGTAGCAGTAGCTTTAAATAATGTTTCTGATTCTACTAAGGCTCAGGTTCAGCAATATATCAAAAATGCTATTGGATTAAAAGAAGAGAGAGGAGATAGTATAGCTGTTGTTAATTTGCCGTTTTTTGCTAATAATTCTACTCCTTTATCTAATCCTGTAGTAGCTGCTCCTCCTGTTGTACCTGTTAAAAATAATTCTTTGCCTATTCAATCAGTAGTTATATTTTTGGCTTCTGTGCTTACTGTAGGAGCATTGGGAATACTGGGGATATTTTTATTTAAGCAAAATAAACTTAGTTATGATAGGATGGCTATTAATGTAGCTCCTAATTATTCTCAAAAAGAAGAAGTTGCTACTAATACTGTTGTTGATTTAACTACTGACAAATTAGGTAATAAATCTGAAACAGTATCAGAAAATACTGAATTTAAAACACTTGTTACTGAAGTAGAACAAATAGCTAAATCTAATCCCAATGAAATAGCTGAAATCCTTAAAAAAACTTGGATAGATGAAAATAAATAATAAGATAGTAATAGAAGAGTAAATAACAAAGTATTAAGTTAAACTTAATTTTATTATTAAATTATTAAATTTTTACTATGTCTTATGATAAAATTTTTATCAATACGGGAATAGATATAGTCTATAACAACAGGATTTCTAAGCATATTTATAATCAGAAATTTATCAAAAGGATTTTAAGTGATTATGAGATTAATAAATATAATGAAATATCTAATTATGGAAGGAAGGTAGAGTTTTTAGCAGGTAGGTTTGCTGCTAAAGAAGCTATTACTAAAGCTATCTCATTTAAAGTCAATTTTAATTTAATTTCTATATCTAATAACGAAGTACATTTTATTAATAGTAATTCTGTTTTAAATAAGTTATCTATTTTGCTTAATAAATCAGTAAAAGATTTTATAATTAAAGTAAGTATTTCTCATGAAAAAAAAATAACTGTTGCTAATTCTATTATTATTGTTTTTTTTAATTAGTTGCTGTTGTTTTTCTTAATCTTTATATTTCAATTTATATTTTTAGCTTTTAATTCTCCTAAAGGGGATAAGTGAGCTTTACATAAGTTTAGCTTTTTAGGTATAAAGAATACGGTCCAGCCATTAGACCATGCTTTAAAGGCTTAGTTTTAAAACGTACCCAACCCTACTTAGTATAAGTTTATATTTTCATCCCTTTTATAAACTCTCCTATACACAATACAAGTCAAAATCCTATTGAAATCCTTTCTTTTATTTTCTATTCCTATAGTTTAATAAAGGTGATAAAACAACAGAATGCTTACTATCTAATTCTCTAATCTCTATAATATTTATTCTATTCCAAATATCTGTCAAGTTTTTAGCAATTCATCTCCACTTTATAGAAAATCGATACTTCTTGCTGCTTTTTGTTAAACTAGTACATTATATTTGCTGTAATTTAAAAATTAAGTAAAAAAATAAACTCTTTTTAGGGTTTTTAATATAAAAGTAAGATTTTAAATTTATGTTAATAAAATTTACAAAAATTTTACAATAAAAACTCTTTAAAACACTTGTTTTTTTTGAAAAAAAAATTATAATTATATATATAGGTATATATAAGGTAGTGATGTAATCTCTAAAGTTTGGGGGGATATTATGGAAATAAATAAAAAGGAGATAAAAGTAAGGGGTGTAAACATTAAATATCAGAAGGCTATTGTTTTAATTATAGTGTTAATTTTTCTTACTATTTTGTTTATGATTTTGTTATTAGCACTTAGGGCGTATAATAGTAATTTAGGAGCACAAAGCTTTCAAAGAAACTATATATTAGTTAATGTTGCTAAAAGTGCTTTTAATAAAACCTTAGCTGAGTTATATTTAAACTCTAGTTATTCTGGTGAAAACTTTTCTCCTTTGAATAATGTAAATGTATCTATTACGGTTAATCAAATTTCTAATACAAATGTTAGGGGATTAAGGAATGTTAGTATAACAGTTAGTAGGGGTAATAATAGAGTCTTTCTTAAATCTGTTGTTAAAGTTTGGGAATGGAGGTTAAATGATTTCCTATTTTTTGCTACTAATTCTATTAATGTGGCAGTAAATAATAATGCAGGATTTTTTGGTACAGATGATCCTAATATAATGCCAAAAGTTGTTTCACTTAATACTTTGACTTGGGATGTTGATAAACAAAATACTTCTGTTCAAGCTAAAAACTTAGATTTATTAAATATAATTAAAAATAAGGCTTTAAGTTTGATTTGGGCTAAAAGTATAGAAAGTAAAACAGGTAGTGGCTCTGCAGATGCTGTTATATATAGTAATTCTTTATCATCTACTATAAAAAATAAGGTTAATAATAATAACGATAAGATTATTTCTAATACTCCACCTCCTGAGTACCTAAAAGATTATATAGATCCTTTCCCTACGAGTTTTTATGATAATAATTCTGCGGTTAGCATGCCTAATGATAGAATAATTTTACCTAGCACAGTTTATACTTCTAATAATAGTAGTACTATTTACTTAACAAAACCAGGAAATTATTATTTATCAGGAGATTTTAGTAAAACGGGTAATGGTGTAGTTTTTCAAGTTAGGTTACCTAAATCTGGGGAAAGTACTTATAATGATTACTTGGCAGTTTATAACTATATTAAAAATACTTATGGATTAACTGCTAAGTTTGATTATTTTGGAAATATTTATAAAGATTCTACTACTGCTCCTCCTGAGGCTCAAGATATTTTTATAAAAGCTAATAACTCTGATATGGGCTTAGGAAATAGTGGAACAACGGACGTTTTGAATCCTGATTTTTATTTTAGAACAAGTTTTGATATTACAGGTGGCAAGGTTACTAATTTTAGGTTCTTAGGTAATAAACCAGGTGTTAATTTATATATAGATGGAAGTTTTGAGGTAGGGGGTAGTGTAACTGTTAATGAGATAGATACGGATGGAAGAACTAATAATACTAACAATACTTTGTTATCTAAGCCAGGGGCTTTTAGGATATATGTCAGTAATCAGGCAGGTACTTCTCATGGGACTCCTGTAGTTAATGCTATTTTATGCGCTCCTGACTTAGTTTTTAACGGTAATCCCACATTATATGGTGCAGCTTGGACAAGCGATCCTATAGACGGTGATATTCAAGTTAATGGTAAAAGTAGTCAATTTAAATATGATACTTCTTTAATGACTTCTGCTTCATTTAGTAATGCTGACTTTTTACCTAAGGTTTTACATATTGTTATTAGTAATCAAAGATAGATAATAAAAATTTTGGGAGGAAAATGAAATGAAATTATTTTCAAAAAAATTTAGATATCATAAAAAAAATAAAGAAAAGGGTTTAACTTTAATAGAGGTTTTGTTATCATTTACAATAGTTGTTATAGCTATATTCGCTATAATAGATTTTTTACTAGTTTATTCTAATTTGAATCAATCTCTTCAAGCGAGAATAAAAGCTTATACTATCTCTAATGATTTTCTAAATAACTTATTATCAAGAAGTTTTAATGATCCTGTATTAAGTCCAGGTTCTAAAACCCAAGTTATACAAAATATAACCATTATTTATAATATAACTGATATAAGACGATCTAATGAAGTGATTTTAAAAGAAATAGTAATTAATACAAGGTATAATGTTAAGGTAAAAAATATTAGCAATATAAGATTATGGGCTATGAAGTATAAATATGAAAATGTTAGATAATAGTGTAAATTTAGTTAGATGAATTGTATTTAATAGGGAGTCAGTAAGTAAATAAGGAGGATAATAAATGAAAGTAAAAAAAATAAAAAAATATAAAGGGTTATCGTTAGTAGAAACTTTAATAGCTTCAGCTTTAACTTTAATGCTAATCTTAACAACTTATTATATTTTTGATATAGTTTATAAGATGTATAATCAAAATGAGGATTTGAATGCTGTACATAATCGCGTAAAAGCATTATTACCTAATATAAATACTGCTATAACTAATGCAGGATATGGGTTTCCTGTAGGCTGTAGTTTAGCTGTAGTAGCTACAGGAACTAATGGAAATACTATAGATAATAATAATACATATTTTGATACTTTATTTTTAGCTGATTATACTGCTTTTGATCCAAATGTTAATGTCATTTCTAGAGGATTATATTTTGGTTTATCTAGTGTTAATCAAAGTGGAGATACGTTTGATATTAATTTAAGTGGAGTTATGGAAAGAAGTAATTCAGCAAGCCAAACCTATGGCCTTGAGTTTAATGACTTTAAAAGAAATAAAGGAATTATTTTTATAGATTATTATCAAGCTAATAATAATAATTTGCAAGATTTTGCTATTGTTAAAGCAGTAGGTATAATTAATAATGTTGTAGGATCTACGGTTTCAGGGATTATTTTACAGGGTGATATTAATTTACCTTTTACTGTTTTTCCTAATTATACTAGAATAGGTACTTTATCTTGTAGTGGTGTAATTCCTGCTATTATTATAAGAGAAAGTAATGGAAACTTAGTTATAGATAATAAAGTAATTTTAAATAATATAAGAGCTTTTAAAATTGGATATAGGTATTTGGACTTAGCAAGGAATTCTATAGATAATGTTTTTTCGGTCTCAACTTTTCCAGATTTAAATAATCAAATATATATCCATCCTAATAAATTTGTCTCATCTTTAAGTTATTATATAGTTATAGCAAGTGATAAAAAAGATCCTAAATATAATGCTCCTAATATTACTATAAGAACTCCAAATGGGAATTTTACTTTTATACCTCCTGATAGAAAAAGAAGATATATTCTAATCCAAGATCAAGTTAAACTAATTAATATATTTACTCATACATACTTTAACCAAGAGAATTAATTTTTTTAAGTGAATATATTAAAAAATGTTTTATGACTATTAGTTTTAAGTATTTCAGGGATTTTTTAATATAAAAATAATTACAACCAAAGGATAAAAAATGAAAATAACAATAGAATAGTTAAGAGAAAGTCAAAGGAAAAAGATAATAAAGAAAGTTTTATATTTGAAAAAAAATAATAAAGTAAAAGAATATTTTATAATAAATAACTTTTAGGGCTTGTATTTAGTATTTTGTAGGTGTTTTTGGTAAGCTTTTAAAAAAGGATAATATATTACAATAGAGATAACCAAATTTATCAAAGAAAGAATAATAGCTTTATAATCATTGGTAGATAAGTAAGATCCAATAAAGAAGGGTAGCATCCAGGGGACTTCTATATAAACTTTATTAACTAAATTAAAATAAAAAGCTAAATACGAAATAATTCCATTAACTATAGGAACTAATATAAATGGAACTAAAAAATAGGGATTAAATATAATAGGTAATCCAAATAGTAAAGGCTCATTTATATTAAATATAGAAAAAGTTATAGAGGATTTCCCTATATTTTTTAAGTATTCATTTTTATTAAATAATAATAAAATATTTAATCCTAAGGTGGATCCTGCACCTCCTATCCATATAAACCATTGGAAGAATGGATATGCTGTTATATATTCTAATGTAGTATGATTAGCAAAGGCTTGTGCATTTAATGCTAAATATTTTTGCCATAAGGCTAATAATATACTATTTATAATAGAAATCCCATGAATCCCAAAGAAATTCATTATATGTAAAAATAAATTAGCTAAAACTACTGTTATTAAGGTATCCCCATATTTATCTATTGGCTTTAATATCTCTATTAAAATTCCTTTTAAATTAAATTTATTAAAAAATAATATGATAATAATTAGGGTAAAAAAGAAAGGGAAAATGGAGTTTAAACTATTTTTAACATAATCAGGAATCTCCTTAGCTTTAAAGATATTACCTGATAATTTATAAACATAACTAAAAACGTAGCAACTGACTAAGCTAACTATTATGCTTAAAAACATATTATCTGCTGATAATTCTTTTATTAAGATAAATCTGTTTTTTTCTATTTCAGTTATATTAATTAATATTAAAAAAGAGGATAAACTGAGTAAAGAATAGATGATTTTATCTTTATTATAATGTAAAGCAAAATTATAACCTATTGATACACTTAAGAATATGCTAATAAGACCCATTGTTAAGATATAGAAATTTTTAAAAATTGGAATATTAAAGAAACTAAAAATCAATAAAAAGAAGCTACCTGCTATAATAATAGGGATAATATTAAGCATTGAATTTTTTAGGATCGTTATAATATCTGATTTTGCAAAAGCTTCTACTTTATCTTTTAATAAATTTAAGGACCTAAGTTTATTCATTTAGTTTAAAAATTAGATTAAAAAAATCAAAATCCTTTAGAATTGGTATTAAGCTAGAACTTGATATTAAGATATTAATTAATGATGTAATTATATGTATTTTTTTAATTAATTTTATAAAGATTTAGATATCCTTTTATATTAAACATTAAAAAATATTTGCCGTCTTTGGATATTTTTAGGTATGCCGAATCTGTTTGTTCTATTACTTTATTTAATTTATAATTTTCATCTTTTTTACCTAAGTATATATCCATTTTATTTAGTTTGGGATTATAATTAGTTAAAATAATCGTGTTAGAGTTTTTAGAAATAAAAGGATACATTAAAGGTACATCAAACTTTTCTTTTATAAAAACTTTTTCCTTCTTAAAATCGTATAAAGAATAGTATATATTTTTATTTAATTTAAAGGAATAAAGGAGATAATCATAAGAAAAGGCTAAACCTCCAAAGGTATCACCTTCTTCTATTTTTGTAGTTTTGTAATTTTTATCAATTGTTATTAACTCAATTTTTTTATTTTTAATATTTTGTTTTAGTATTGCTATTTTTTCGGAATTAAGCATTACTAATTCTATGGGTTTTTGTTCTTTTTCTATTTTTGTTATATTAAATGAGGTATTTATAAAATTAACTTTATTTTCAGTTATATTTAATTTGTATATATAAGTGTCCTTGGAAAATTGTTTTTCATCCATTTCATAACCTGGAGCAAATATAGAATTATTTTCTAACCAGATTAATCCAAAATACCTAAAAGAAGGTTTCCCTATTTCCACTTGCGTTAAAACATTAAAATTAAAATTATTTAAATTTATCAAAGCAAGGGTAGTTAAATTATTACCTATTATATATAGTTTATCATTGTCAATTAAATATTGTTGAATATTAAAAAGAGGGATATCTAAGGTAGTTATATCTGGATTATTAGATATATTAATAAGGTACAGTCTATAATTTTTGTTTTGTTTTTTTAGATTAATATCAGATATAGGAGCCATAGCTAATATTTTTTGGGATTTATCATCAAACCCTGCTATATAAAATTTTCTTTCATCTATTTCATTATTTATTATGGAATGTTTATCTATTGTAAATATATTCTCAATATCACTACTAATTGCTTGCTTATAATTAAATATGTAAAATACTACTAAAAATAAAGCAATAAAAAAATAATTGATTATTTTTCTATTATTGTTCATATTTATACCTCCTTTTTGTAATAGTCTTATATTAAATTTTTATAAAAAAGAGAAGGAGGGAAATTTCTTCCCTCCTTTTATTTTTTTACTTTTTTTTTCTATTTTCATTTATTGGAAAATAATTATTTAGAGAATTTTACATCTAAGGTAGCAGGATACCAATCCCATACTGTAACTGTTTTCCCATTAATTATAGCTGTACTTATCATTTGGGAATTATAATTTAGATTTATTTGAGTTAAATTAATATCTTTGGCACTTAAGATTTCATCTTTTTGTACTTTTCCATCTTGATTTTTATCTTGCCATATATACACATTATTTAATTCTTGACCTTCTATTATATTATTATTATCTAGATCTAATAGTTTCATTTTTTCAAATCCGTTTTTAAATCCATCTGATTGTCCAAATAGTTCTTTACCAGTTAAATAACCTCTTTTTATTATTGAGTTTAAATCATTGGTAGTAAATAATATTCCATCATTTGGTCCTAATTTTTCAACTATTCTAATGACTCCATCTCCTACAATATCCATACTCATCCAGTTTCTTTTTTGAATGTCCTCTTTTGACATTACTGGTTTAGAGAAGTTACTTTTGTTATAAGTATCAATTATATTGTTTTTATCAAGATCTATTACTAAAGGACTTATATTATGAGTAGCCCATACTTTTGCTTGAACTTCGCCGCTTATTTGACCTTCTATTCTTATACTTACATCACCTTCAGAAATATCCATAAAGTAGCTACCGTTTGTATCTCTTGATGCTAACACATAACCTACTGCTTCTCTACCAGGAAAGTAAAATTGATCATATTGTGGTTGTGATGGATTTAAGCTGAAAACGAAACCATTAGTTCCTAAGGCAGCAAATATTTCTTGAGATACTATAGCATTAATATTTTGATCATTTAATAATTCTAATGCTCTTTGTTTCATCCCATTTTTAAATTCTTCAGACCATGTATTTGTTCCATTGTAATGTCCATAGTATTCTGATATTAATTTATTTATATTAATATTTTTGGTAATTGTATTGTCATATTGGAAATCTTTGTTTATATTACCTTTTTTAATCCCTGCTAATGCTATAGATATAGTTATTATTCCTATAATAAGAGCTATAACTATTCTATTCATATGTAATCACCTCCTTTTTTCAATATATATTATAATAATTTTTTAAAAAAAATTGTTACAAAATTGTTTCCAAAATTGGGAATTTTTACTACCTATTTACATTTTATTAACATATTTGTTACTATTTTGTAATAATTAGAATTAATTTTTTATATTTTTAATTTTGTAAATTAATAAATATATAGGGGATATAAATAGTAAAACACTGATTAAAGATGAGTTGGTATTAATTAATTTTGTTATTTTTTTTATTATTTTTAAGCACCTAATGCTTTAGACCATGCGGCGATGAATGAGCTTTCATTAGCTAATTGTTTAGTATATATATCTTGCCACATTTGTCTAACTTTTTGGGTATAGTCATAGTACATTTTCCACATACTAAGTACATGATTTTTTTCATTTAACATTTCGCCCCATACTATGTTTTCTATTTCTCGTCTTATGGATTGATCGAGTGCCCATTTTTGATAGTAATTTAATTGTTTTTCTTTTAAAGTATTAGCTATTTGATCATCTAAATCTTTTATTTGTTGTTGTACATTTTGATTTAATGTAAATAGTTGTTGTTTTGTACTTTCTAATTGGTTTCTTAGGACGTCTTGTAGGGATCTTTTTTGAGCTATTTGTTGAGCTATTTGGTTTGCTTCATCTGGATTTGAAGGATGAATATTTAATAAATCTTGAATTTCTTTTTCTAATTGATTAATTTGATTATATAAAGTTTCTATTTGTTTATTGTAATTATCTGCCATAGATTGATGGTATCTTTCAAGCTGTTCTTTTAAGATTCTAAGATGATTAAGACTTGTATCATAAACTGAGTTGATATTCTCTAATTGAGAAGCAAGATTTTTTGATTGGTTATTTAGATTTACTAAATTACTTTTTGTAGCTTCTAACATTGAGATTTGATTATTTATAGCACTTTTTTGATTTTCTAAGGATAAGATTTTATTTTGATTAGATATATTTAAAATATTTTGAGCTACAGGATCATTTGATCTATTTGTTTGATTGGATTTTAAATTATTTATTTCATTATCTATATTTTGTATTTCTTGTTTCTTTTGATCTATTAATTTATCTATTAGTTTAATTTTTTCTTCAAGAGGTACGTTATTATCAGTTAAAGCTTGCTGTAATTTAACTTCTAAAGGTGGCTCTTGAATTACTTCAGCATTAGCTTGAGAATTATTATTTAAAACTTCTGAACTAATATTTGGATTTGTAGTTATTTGATCTGTTGGATTTGATACAGGAGTTGAAGTATTTTGGCTTTGGATATTTGTGATATTTTTAGTTTCAGGTACACTTTTGGTATCTATTATGGGTTTTATATTATTAGGTTCAATTGGATTTATTGACATTTATATCTACCCCCTTTTTTCTTAACTCTATTTTTTATTTCAAAAATTATTACCAATTATCCTTTTAACTTATTAAAAAGTTTTATAAATTTTATTGGATTTGGAATTAAAATAATGTAAAAAAAATGTTAATTTTTATTATTTTTTATTTTACTTTTTTTAAAAATGATTATTATAATATAAATAGAAATCTTTTAAGAGGGGGTTTTTATGATTAATTTTAGTAGTTTAGGGGTAGGAACTAATACACACTTTGTAAATAAAAAAATAGATACTAATAATATACATACTAATAATGCAGAAATAAAATTAACTACTTATAATGTTGAGAATTTATTTGATAAAATAGATGATCCCAATAAAGAGGATGGCCCTCCTAAAGATGAAAAGTCATTAAAAGCACTTGCTGAAATATTAAAACAAAATAATAGTGATATTGTTGCTCTACAAGAGGTTGAAAATAAAGAAGTAGTAGAAGAATTATTGACTTTGGCAGGTTTAAAAGATAAATATAATGTTATAGTAGGTAAGAGCGATAATAGAGGAATAGCTACTGCTTTATTAATAAGTAAAAAATTCCCTATAAAGAAGGTAGATATTCATCAAGATGATACTACTTTTAAAAGACCTCCTGTTGAAGCTATAGTAGAATTAGTCCCAGGATTTAATGTTAAAATCTTTTCAGTACATTTAAAATCCAAAAGAGGGGGAATAGAATCTGATATCCAACGTCAAAAAGAAGCAGCTAAATTAATAGAATACGCTAAAAAAGATGATATCCCTACTATTTTAATGGGAGACTTTAACGATACCCCCAACTCTAATACAATTTCTATTATAAAAAATAATAATTTTACTGATACAAGGCAATTAGATAATTTATCTAAGGAAGTTAATAACTACACTCATTATAGTAGGAATCCTAAGTATGGAGCACATATTTTGGATTATATCTTTCTCAATGATAAAGCTAAAGAAAAATTAAGTGTTGTTCAAGGAAGCTTTGATGTAACAGGTAAATATGATAACCCTTTAGCTTCTATTGCCAGTGATCATAGAGCAGTTAGCATTAAAATTAATTTACAAAATATCCTTTCTAGTAAATTCGAAAACGCTTTAAAATAATTTTTATACTATAACTTGTCTTTTTATATTTTTATATTTCATTTTTATATTTCTATAATTTTTAGAGATGGATTTTAGAATAAAAAAAATTCAATTAGAACAAATAGATTCTACTCAAAATTATTTAAAACAAATTATTTTTGAGAATAACTTTAATGAACAAGGTAAAAATAACTTAAAAGATATAAAAGTAGTAATAGCTTATGAACAATTAAAGGGAAGAGGAAGTAATAATAGACACTGGATATCACTAAAGGGCGGTTTGTATTTGTCTTTTAATATCCCTTTTTTTAAACTGAAACTGCAAAAAAAATATTTTAATTTAATATCAATTATTGTTGGAACTATTGTTATATTTTCTTTTTTGCGATTTTTTAAAAATTTTTATATTAATTTTTATGATATATTAAAAAAAAAATTGAGAATTATTTTTCCTAACGATATAGTTTTAATTAATGATAACAAAATATATAAATTAGGGGGAATATTAATTGAAAATTTTAAAGATAATTTAATAATAGGAATAGGAATTAATATTTTTAACGAAATAGAGAGTTATTTTATCCAAAATAAAGATTCTTTTGATCACTTTCCCATATCTTTAAAAGAATTTATATTAAAAAAAAATCTAAATGATATTAATACTTTTTTTAAATTTGATACAAAATTAATAAATAATTTAAGCACTTTTATATTTAATTTTGTTATTTTTTATCTATTAAATTTAGATGATGAATTATTTGAGAAGGTAATGGATTATCTATATGCTTTTGATTATACACCTTACTTAAGAAATATAAAAATAAAATATATAAAAATAACAGATGCTAATTTTAATGAGGAAATTCAAGAAACAGTAGAAAGAATAATTCCTGATTATAAATACCTTATCTTTAAAATAGTAAAAAAAAATATTAATCAAATTAATCACATAGATTTAGTTAGTTTTTCTCAAATCAGGAGAATTTTTTATTAAAATGTTGAGTTATTAGTAAAAGTTAAGTAATTAGTTATACTTTGTTATAGATTATGGTTCCTTTTTCAGATACTGCTATAGCTAAATCTCCAAAATCTAATGTCCCTAAAGCAATAGAGTATAACGTTTTATTAGTAGGAGTACTTTTTTTATACCAAGTGTTCCCGTCTTCTGAAATTATTAAGCTCCCTTTTTCTCCTACTGCTATAAATAGATCCTTAAAGAATACTACTTTTAATAGATCTTCATTAACAGGAGATTTTATATTATACCATTTTTTTAAATCATAACTTTTTAAAATAGCTCCGTTAGCTCCTACTGCTATTACTAAATCATTAGAGCAAGCTAAACTATATATATTACTCTGAGTATCTGTATTAGATTTATATAACCCTATATCTTGGTCTAATATTAAAATAGTTCCAACTAATCCAGTAATTACAAAATAATCGTTAAATGGGATAATACTTGTAAAGTGTGCTACAAAATCATGAACAAAGATTTCCCAATTATTTAGGTCTTGTGAAATTAATATTTTCCCATTTAAGCCAACAGCTACCCATATATCATTACCAAATGCTACTGAAGTAAAAGAAATATTATTAATAACTAATTTTTCCCATTTTAAAGGATCAAAAAGATCACGATTGGAAGAAATATTATTTTTTAAAATTATACCATTATCTCCTACAATTGCTATATTATTTTCATTAAAAGCAATACTCCTTAGATGATTCTTAATATTTAAATTAATTAGTTCCCAAGGAATTAAGTATTCATCATTTTTTTCTTCATTTTCTAATTCTTTTAAAGGATGAGATATTAAAATATCTCCATTTTTACCGAGGGATATAAAAGTGTCACTTTTAAAGGTTATATCAAGTAAATCATTTTTAGAAGGTGTTTTGTTTAGAATCCATTTTTCTAAGTTTATTTTTTGTTTTTTTTCAGAATGTATTCCTATAGTACTTATGTTTTTCTTTTCTTTTTTATTTTTAGTTGTTTTTAAAATAGGATGATCCTTAAAGACAGCGTATGTAATAGATGTTAAATCTTCATTAATATTAGTTTGTATTATCTCCCAATTTCTTCCATCCTTAGAAATTAATATGTTTCCTTTAGTACAAGTTGCTACAAATAAATTATTTTCATATATTATTTTAAAAATATCTTGTTTAAAATTTAACTCAATATCTTCAAAATTTTCTAAATCATAAGATATTAAAATTTTTCCATTTTTACCTACTATGATATATATATCTTTATTTAATTCATCTTTTTTATAAGCACAACCATTTAAAGAAGAAGTAGTTTTAGAGTTTTTCAAAAACCAATTGATACCGTTTTCTGAAACTAAGATTTTACCATCTTTTCCTAAGGCTACAAATTTATTATTGACATAACTTATGTTTTCAAATGATAAATTAGACGATAAATTTAGTATATTCCAATTTATTCCATCATTTGAAATTAAAATTTTCCCGTCATATCCTACTGCGATGAATAAATTATTTCCAAAAGTAACAGATGTTAGAATAGATGAGGTATTGGATTTTTGTTTTTCCCACAAATTAAAGTCTTTGGAAGTTAATATAATACCTTCCCATCCAACAATTACCCATAAATCCTCACTTGCTGTTATGGATTTTAGCCAGTAATTATATTCCAACTCTTTTAATTCCCAATTTATTGTATCATTTGATACTAATATTTTTGAATTTTGACTAACTGCTATTAAAGTGTCATTTTTAAAATATATATCAGTTAAATTTAAATTTGTGTTTTGAAAGGTCCAATTTTTACCATCTATTGAAGTCAAAATACTTCCTTTTGAACCTACTACTACATACATACCTATACACTATAATTATTTTGTTATATATTTTAACCTGCTATCCTTTATAATGTAACAAATTAAAACATAATAAAATTAAATTGATAAAATAGTTATATTTCTTTCTTCTTTATTACCTTTTCTATATGAAAAATAATTATTACTACAGTATGTACATTTATTAACATCTATTAAATCCAATTCTATTGTATTTTCGAATTTTATTGTATTTTTAAGGTTTAAAAAATACTGCTTTAAATACTGATTTATTTGATATTTAACAATAGATGGTAAATTTAAATATATTTTTTTATCTCTAAAATGGTAAAAATTAGAACTAATATTTAGTTTTTTAATAAAATCTTCTTTAACTTCATAACAACAATCTCTTATACAAGGACCTATATACACAATTACTTTAATATTACTTTCATTTTTCAAATAATTATTTACTATATTAAAGAAATTGTAAATTATATTATTAAAGATTCCTTTCCAACCTGCATGTAATATGCTACCAATGATGAAATATTTTTCCAAGTTAGCTAAATTGTTCATAGTATGTAAAGATTCTTTAAAGATTAATATAACAATAGGCAAGCAATCTGCAGTTAAAACCCCTAAAGCAAAATGCTTTAATAAATAAATATCTTTATTATCAAAATATATCCCATCAAAACCTTCATCTAAATTTCGAATTTTTTCTAAATAACTATTTTTTAATAGATAGTTATAATTTAATAATTGAGATAATTTTAGGATTTTATTGGTATGTTTTTGAATTGGTAATATTACGTTTAGTTTATTAAATTTGCTTTTAACTAATTTAATTCTATTTATTATTTCCTTTTGGTTTAAATCGTATATATTACTTGAATAAATTTTAAAACTATAAAAATTATAAAAATCATTCATTTTAATTTGAATTAAAGGTTTTACATCAAGTGGTTTTTTTTATTAAAAATTTATATGAAGGATTTCTTATTTTTTACCTAATTCTTATATTGGAGTAAATATACAGCATACGTGTTTAGCTTACCCATAGGGGAATTGAAAGTAGGGGAATTGAAAGTAGGGTAATTAAAAGACGATAAAAATACCTGGCTTATTTTTAAAATAATCTAATTTACTATTTATAGTATCTTTATTAACTGAGCTTATATAATTTATGTAGTTATTGGTAAATTCTAAAGGTATATCGAATAAAATAGATTTAGCTAATAAAGAAGCTTTAGATGATCGTTTTATGAAGCTATCAATGTAATTGCCTATAATATAATTTTTAGCAGTAATTATTTCATCTTCTTTAAAACCGTTTTTTATTATATCATTAACTTCATTTAATAAGGCATTTAAGGCTTTATTTTTATTTTCTTTTGAGGTTAGCATTGTGAATTTAATGCTACCAGCTTTTATAGGTAGAGGTTCATAATATGAGCTAATAGCATAAGCTAATTCTTGTTTTTCTCTTATATTTACAAATAATCTACCTGACATAGAGCCTAATATAGATGAAATAACTTTATAGTTAAAGAAATCTAAATTATAAGTGGGAGCAGGATAAATTATAGCTATTCCTGTTTCTACTTTCTTTAGTCTATGTGTTATTCTCTTAGGAACTATATCAAAATCACTCATTTTATTAATATAATTGTTATCTTTATTTAAAATCTTTTTAAAATTTTTAAATACTTGTTGCTCAAAAGCAGGATTAGTATATCCTGAAATTATTATTATTTTTTTTATATCTTTTGAATTAATTAAATTCTCATACCAATTAATTAAGTCTTTTCTTGTAAATTTTTTTATATTCTTTATATTTCCTTTAACATCATTAGCTAAGAATGAATTATAGAAAGCTTTATCTGCATAAGCAGTTAAATATGAATATATATCATCTTTTAAAATTTTTATACTATTAATTGAATCTCTTTTTACCTCTTCTAAATCGGAAGTTCTAAAAATATAATCGTATATTATAGAATTTAGAGCATATAAAGCTTCTTTATAATTGTAAAACGGAAAAGATAATGAAATCCCACTATTAAAATATCCTGCAAAACTACTTACACTTATAGAATATTTTTCTAAATAGTAATTTAAATCTTCATATTTGAATTTTTTAGTAGATCTAATTAAAGTCTTAAATACTAAATAATTTAATCCCAATTTACCAAGACTTTCTAAGTAACTTCCACTTAAAAAGTAGATACTTAAATAAGTAGTAGGTATTGAATTATCTGGTATTACATAAACTAAATCATTTAGTGAGTAGAATTTTAATTTTAAATCTAATTCACTTAATGACTTATTCATTTTTAACCTCCCTTTAGTTTTGTATTATTTTATTTTATTTTATTTTATTATTTCTACTTCTAAATCTAAGTTATAGTTATTTAATTTAGCGGTATTTTTAATTTTTTGGATGATACTATAAACGTCTTTAAATTTAGCATTATTAAAATTAACGATAAAATTGGGATGTTTTTCTGAAACTTTAGCTCCATTAAAAGTATATCCTCTAAAACCCAATTTATCAATTATCTCCCAAGCCCTTAAAATATTATTATTTAACAAAACATTTTTAAATACACTTCCACAAGACGGAACATCTAAAGGCTGAGTTAATATCCTCTTTTCCCACGTTTTATTATAAATCCTTAATAATTCTTCTTTGGGTTTCTTATTTTTAAATTCAAACTCTATATACAGTATATCATAAAAATTATTATTAAATGCTTCCTCTTTGAAAAATGAATTTCTATAACTAAAAAAATTAGATTTGTTTTTATTATTAATTTCTATTACTTCAATTTTTCTTTTTTTTCTGTTAAAGGAGTAAATTTTAGTAATATATTGAGATATTTCTATAGAAGGTATTCCAGCGTTATTGAATACACTACCGCCTACGCTTGCTGGGATGCCTGCTAACTCTTGGTATGAATCAAAATTCAATTCTATTAATTTTTTTATAAAATACTGTAGTTCTAACCCTGAATTAACTAACACTTTATTTTCATAATTAAAAAAGTATCTTTCTTTGTTTATTATAAAAACTTTTTCTATTAATTGTTCATCGGTAATTAATAAATTGCTTCCTTTTCCAATTATTTTATAAGGGATCCCTCTTTTTGAAAAATATACTAACGATCTTATTAAATCAAAGGAATTATTAAAAATAAATACTCCTAAGCTTTTTCCACCTATTTTATAAGTAGTTAAACTTGATAAATTTAAATCCCGTTTAAATAGCAAAATATAACTTTCTTCTATTTTTAACACTGATTTTAACTATTTTTTAATTAATTACTATTTTTTAGGTAGCAGTTTTTTGGATTTTTTGGGATTTTTTAATTTTTTTGAATTTGTTTTTAAGAGGTGGAAGTTTTACAAATTTGGAATTAGTTTTTTCTAATTTTTTTAATGCTTTTTTGGTTATTTTATGAGCGTGAATTTCTAAGGTTTTATTAAGTTCTCCATTACCTAAAATCTTTATTTCCTTATCTAATTTATCTTTATATTTTATTAATCCTACTTTATTTAGTAAATCAGGTGTAACAACTGTATTATTATCAAATATATTTAAGGATTCAAGTTTTACGATATGATATTCTTTTCTAAAGATATTAGAAAACCCTTTAGAAGGTACTCTAAGATATAATGGATTTTGACCTCCTTCAAAAAATGGGGGCTTAGCTCCTCCGCTTCTTGCTTTTTGCCCTTTAGTACCTCTTGTAGCAGTTACTCCATGACCACTACCTAATCCTCTTCCTATTCTCTTCCTTTTTTTCTTACTATTTGGATATGGTTTTAATTCCTGTAAATACATAACTAATACACCTCTTTATAAAAGAATTTAAATTTAATTTTTTATTATACTATTCTTGATTTTTATTTTCTTTATTTTCGGGATTTTCTGATTGAGATTCTTTATAGGGTTTATTAAATTTTTTATAATTTGGTTTATTGGGATGCTTTTTGAAATTATCTTTTTGTTTAAAACTTGATTTATCATAATTTTTGGGTTGTTGTTCATATTTTAATTGATTTTCGGACTTCTTTTGAGTTTCTATATTTGCTTGCTGATTTTTTTCTTGATTTTCTTTAAGTTGTTCTTTGATTTCAGTAGGTTTTAAATATTTTTCAAATTGATCTTTTGATTCTTGGGATTGTAAGATTTCTAATTGTTCTTCTTTAGTTTTAAGTTTTTTAAGAGCATCCAAGGTAGCCCATACTAAATTTATATGATTATTACTACCTAAGGATTTGGTTAAGATATTTTTGTATCCTGCTTTTTCTAAGACACTTCTAACGGGCATAGAAGCTATTATACCTGTTCCTGGACCCGCTGGTTTTAATAATACTTTTGAAGTTGTATTTGTTCCAATTATTTCATGAGGTATTGTTTCATTAGCAATTGGGACATTAAACATATTTTTTTTAGCTTTCTCTTCTGCTTTTCTAATAGCTAACATGGCTTCAGGTGCTTTAGCTAATGCAGCTCCTACTCTACCATTACCGTCTCCTACTACTACTAATGCACTAAACCTAAACCTTTTACCACCCTTCATTACCCGTGTTACTCTTCTTAAAGAAACTAATACACTATCATATTCTCCTTTTTCTAATAAAGTCATTACTTTTTTTAACCCCCTTTTGTTTAATTTTATCTTTTTTTATAATTTTGTTTTTTATAATTCTAATCCATTTTGCCTTAAAATATCTGCTACTTTTTTAACATTTCCATGATATTTATATCCGCCTCTGTCAAATACTAATTTTTTTATATTTTTATCTTTACATCTTGAAGCTAATCTATTAGCTACTTCCTCTACTAATTCCTTAAATTTTAATTTTTTTTCTCTTATATCTTTTTCCAAGGAGTTAGCATAAGTTAATGTAATTCCCTTAGTGTCATCTATTACTTGTAAGTAAATGTGTTTATTGCTTTTAAATATGCTACACCTTGGTCTTTCAGGTGTACCCTTTATTTTCTTTCTTATTCTCTTATGCCTAATTTTTCTTAATGTATTTCTACTAATTTTTTTTATCATTTATTATCCCCCTTTTTTATTTAATAAAT